>Ga0170475_105256517_pt1 | contig 11056 bp, 13 predicted proteins | sample Soicark_Litter_5_FD_111474 | JGI IMG/M metagenome (GOLD analysis project Ga0170475, IMG submission 111474) | Avena fatua rhizosphere microbial communities from Hopland, California, USA. Combined Assembly of 48 SPs | reverse complement strand
TGGACTAGCCACCATGACTCCTGGACTGGCCACCATGACTCCTGGACTGGCAGGATTAGCCACCATGACTCCTGGACTAGCCACCATGACTCCTGGACTAGCCACCATGACTCCTGGACTGGCAGGCCAAGTTTTCCGAGTGATGGTTCCGAGCCTTGCAGGTCCAGTTGCTGTAGATGTTGTAAAATAGTGGTGAACTCCAGCGACAATAGTCTTCATCCCTTTGTGGTTGGCGTAGGAAGACTGTAGGTAATTGTTTCTCGCTATCACCATGCATTTCTCATAGATCTCGCTTTTAAGCGCATCTTGCATAGCCTACTGGCCGGCCTAGTCGAACGAGGTGACCTAGACCTGACTGAGTGTTTCATCGATGGCGCCATTGTCATCGCAAAAAGAAGGCGACGGCGTGGGAAGACCAAGCGGGGCAAAGGTACGAAGCTCATGACAGTGGCAGACGGCTCTGGTCTTCCTCACTCAACTCGACTTTGGCTGGTTGCAGACCTTTCACTTTGACACATCTCTTTCTTATTTGTTAGTCGCTTACCTTTGCCTATGTTCGTATCAGTATACCCTGGTTTTACTTGCGCCGCATTGTACTGGGTATCGTTAAGTTGGAAATTGCACTTTAAGAACAGGATACAAGCGTTTGAGCTTGATGCGCGCATCGGCGGCAGAGAAGTGCCAGTCGACGGAGAGCTGGGCCGGATTGCGGTGCGCTTGCCAAGCCGCCACCTCGGCAGCGAGCGTCTGGGAGTCGGCAAGCCGCCGGTCGAGACACTAGCACGAGAGCACCGATAACTCACATTCAGCGATGTTGAGCCAACTGCCGTGTTTGGGCGTATGGTGCCACTCGAGTTTGCTGGCGATGCGCCGTGCCTCGGCTGGCTCAAAACGCTCATACAGGCAAGCGGGCGTGTGCGTGTTGAGATTGTCAGTGGCCAGTACAATGAGCTCCGCCTCTGGATAATCTTCGTCAACGAGCAGACACAGTTGTTCGGTAAAATCGAGAACTGTGCGGCGCTCGGTCACCCGGACCCGACGCTGGCCGCGCAAGGGTTCGATGGCCAAAAACAGGTTGCACACGCTGTGACGGGCATATTTATAATCCTGGCGCTTGCTGTGGCCTGCTTTGATGGGCAACTCTGCACGCACGGTTGTATGCAGTTCCTTGCTCTTTTTATCTAAGCAAACGACAGGCCGTCTGGCAGCGTAGGGTCGCTGGTAAACTGCGAGGACATCTTCCAGTTTGGCGACGTACTGTGCCGAAGGCTTGCCGATGCACCAGGACTTTATGCGCCAAGGCTTCAGTTCGTTTTTTTGAGCCACTCACACACAGTCACATGACTGACCTCCCGGACGTAGCCTAGATTAACCATTTCGTTGGTCAGCAGACGCAACGTCCAACGAGCATGACCTGGCAAGGGTGCGCTGCAGGCTAACATTGTGAGTCTGGCTTCAAGTTCGCCCGTCAGCTTGGGCTTGGCACCAGGCCACCCTTTGTCGTTGTGCGCTAAGGCCAACCCACCGTCGCAGTAGAGGCCACAAATGCGCCGCACCGTGCTCACGCTATACAAGGCTGCCTCGGCCACTTCTTGACCTGTACGTTTGTTGCCTTGACTGCGGTCATTCAGCAAAAGGATTCGTGCTCTAGTCTGCTTGCGTGCCGCTGCATGACCCGTGCGCATCACTTTCTCAAGTTCCGCACGCTCGGTGTAACTCAGTTCAATATAGTGATGTTTTCCCATGCCCTTCAGTCTACGAGCATGTGGAAAAATGCAAAATCTATCCTAACGAAACACTAGTGCTCAGTTAAGTTAAATTTTGCACATTAATAACTGGATAGAGACGTTTAAGTTTGATACGGGCATCAGCGGTGGTGAAGCGCCAATTGACGGGAAGTGCGAAGCGGTTGCGTTTAGCCAGCCAAGCAGCGACTCAGAAGCCACGGTAACTGAGTCGGGCAAACGGCGATTGAGACACTGGCGCTTGAGGACGGAGAACTCGCATTCAGCGACATTGAGCCAACTACCATGTTCTGGTGTGTAGTGCCACTCAATCTTGCTGGCAATGCGTCGAGCCTTGGCTGGAGCAAAGCGTTCGTAGAGACAGGCAAAGGAGTGGATGTTGAGATTGTCAGTCACGAGCACAAGTTTCTCGGCATCTGGATAGAGATCGTCTGTCAAGTGGCAGAGAAAATCAGCAAAATCGAGTTTGGTGTGACGGTCTGTCACCTGCACCTCGCGAAAGCCAAGCAAGGGTTCAAAGGCCAAAAATAAGTTGCAAGTGCCCTGGCGTTTATATTCATAGTCTTGACAGTGGGTAAGTTCTGGTTGCAAGGGCAGTTCCCCTCGGGGAGTCGTGCGCAACTCCTTGCCCGTTTCGTCCACGCAGATGACCGGATAGCGAGGATCATAAGGTCTTTGGTAGACCTCAAGTACATCCTCCATCTTGGCCACAAACTGCGCCGAGGCTTTGGGGATGCACCACGACTTCACCCGCCAAGGCTTAAGTTCATTTTTTTTAACACGTCGCCAATCGCCACATGGCTAATCGAATCGACCAGTTCGAGTTCGACCACTCGCTCCGCCAGCAATCGCAGTGTCCAACGACCATGACCTTCTGGCGCTTGACTACAGGTGACGGCGACTAAGTGGGCTTCGACTTCTCCCGTCACTTTCGGTGGCTTGCCGGGTCTTGGTCTTTCTGACAAGGCTGCACTCATGCCTTCCCGACCAAAGCGACGGCAGATATTGCCCACCGTCGTTGTATTACACATCAACACTTCGGCGACCTCAGACTGGGATCGCTTTTGCCCTTGGCTGCGGTCACTTAAAAGGAGGACACGGGCTCGCGTTTGCTTGCGTGCTGGTGATTCCCCTTTGTGCAGCAGCTCTTCCAGTTCTTCACGTTGTTCTTTGGTTAGGTTTACTTCTTGTCGTTTGCTCATACTATCAAGTATACACCATCATCACTACCTCTGCAAAAATTAACTTAACTATGTACTAGTACACTGTAAATTAAGTTTCAGAGAATTTTTGATTCTCAGGAAGGACATGGCAGTAATGAGAGTTGAGCTTGGATCGGGCCGAAGTAATGGAGAACTGCCAGTTGATGCGGATGCGTTTTTCATCACGTTCTTTGACAAGAGCGAGGACTTCTTGGGCCAAACGCTCTTGTGTGGGAATACGACGATGAAGGCACTGGCGGGCCAGCGCCGAGAACTCAATTTCAATCATGTTGAGCCAACTGGCAGCCTTGGGCGTATAGTAAAACTCAAAGCGTTGCGAGAGAGCAAGGGCTTCGCCGGCTGGCAAATGGGCATAGAACGAAGTGGTATGATGGGTATTGAGATTGTCTTGCACAATGCGAATCTTCTGCGCGTCTGGATAAGCGCTTGCCACTTCGAGCATAAAGAGCGTGTACTCACGCTGGGTGCGCTGGCGATGAACTTGTGCCAAACGCCGACCCGTTAGCGGTTGAATGGCGGCGAGCAAGGTGCAGGAACCGAGTTTCTCATAGGCATAATGCTCTTTGCGTACTTGTCCACTCTGCAAGGCAAGCGGTTCAATCAACTCGCCAATCAGAAAACAAGGTCTCTCATCAAAGCAAAGAACAGGAAGACGCGGGTCATAGGGCAAAGCATACAACCACAGGATTTGTTCCATCTTGGCCAGAAAGGCAGCATCCAACTTGCCGATGCACCAAGTCCGTTTGAGATGCGGTTTTACTTCGTTTTTTTAGAATTTGGGCGACCTGCGTATGTGAGATGCCCTCACAATAGTCGAGTTCAACGATTTTATCGGCTAGCAGCCGCAAGCTCCATTGCCCGTGACCTGCGGGCGGTTCACTACAAGCGAGGGCTGTGATCTTGGCGCGTTGCATCCCATCGATTCGCACGGGACGGCCAGAGCGTGGCTATCATACAGCCCTTTCAGCCCTGCTTCTAGATACTTTTTGCGCCACGCTGTCACCGTATTGTTCGTCACTTGCTGATGTTTTGCTATGCTTGTCATCGTCTCACCGCGGTCGAGCGCTAACAAGGCCAATGCTCGCTTGATTACCCGGACTGATAACTCGCCTTTGGCTACCAGTTGCTCTAATTCCTTTTGTTCTGTTGCGCTCAGTTGTATGTGTGATTTTTTCATCCCTTGAGTTTCTCACACATTCCCTCTCTCTCAAAAACTTAATTTACAATGTACTAGTGCAGCGACTGATTGGTTTTTGCGATAAAACTCAACGATTTGAGGTGGTGAGGCAGCATTCTATTTCTAAGAAGCTGACTTTTCAAACAGCTTCTATTTACTCTGGTACCGGAGGTGGATCGACGGGTTCATTGATCCGCTTCCGAAGGGAAATCTGGGACTTTTCAAACAGCTTCTAAGAATTAACAAGTCGCTTTACTAGGCTCTGTTTGTATAAGTGCCGCTATCCATATCCTTCGTGGCTATTTTGAGATGATTTCTATATTCATACACTCCATAACGCTGATCCACGAGGCTTCGAAATGTACAACGAACAATCTCATATCATAGACTTTCAGCAATTGGAGAAGGTTCTAGCAAAGGCCGCACTTGACCCTAATTTTGCTGCGCAACTGCGGCAGCTTGGTACCTCTGCAAAGGCTCGTTTCGCATGCGATATCAAAGAAGGACAGATTCTTGATCTGCTGCTTGAGCTGGAGGGGGCAGGGCTACAAGCGATTCTCAATGTTATTGAAGCAGGGATCGATACTCGTCTGGCCATAGTAATGACCTCCATTATTGCCAAGCCAAACATAGCACAGTCACCTGTTTCTCTCGATGATGCACACCGAGGGATCTTAAGTAATCATGCTGGCTGAGGCAATCTTCAGAAGCCTGTCCTACATAGGACATAGGAAGTAGATTATATATGTACTCACTTGGCATTAACCTATCACATGACCGCGCTTCATGCCTCATTGGTGAAGATAATAGGATCATTGCGATTGCAGAAGAGCGGCTTGATCGGATCAAACATTCATGCCCAAACGATATTCTTGGTCGCTGGTTCACTATGGTACCGGCACAGAGTGTGCGTTATTGTCTTGACGCTTTCAACATCACACTTCAGGAACTCGATGTAGTCGTTTTCTGCAATGCTGCAGTAGTTGGCGGCACGATCATCCGTAACCTTATTGTGGCCGACTGTGTACCACAGTTGCCGTGGTCTATGTCCTCTCGCATGTTTACAATGAACCACCATCTAGCGCATGCTTACAGCACGTTCTATCTATCTGGATTTGATGAGGCAGCAGTAGTGGTAGTGGACAAGGGTGGCAGTGTTATAGATTACAACAAGAAGCAAGATGGTTCAGCGGTGCCCCTGCTCGAACGAGCGAGCATCTACCATGGTGTCAATGGACAATTAGAGCCAGTTTTGAAGATTGAGGATAGGCCCGGTGAGCTTTTCTGGAACTGCAATTCGGTTGGTGCGCTATACGAACTCATCACTCTCAATCTCGGTTATACACCCTTCGATGCAGGCAAAACAATGGGTCTTGCACCCTACGGTTCACTTGATTATGTGCCAGAGATTCGTCGCCATTATGAGTTAACATCCGACGGTTATCAAATAAGTCCAACGATTCAGACAGTTGGGGCACAGCTCTTTCCTACTTTCTTTGCTCGCCATTTTGGACCTCCTAATTCTGACCCGCAAAATCCACCCTCAATGCAGACAGCTATTGCCAGAGCTGGTCAAGTGGCAGTCGAGGATATCATGGTACACCTCGCGCAACTCGCTATGGACAAGACAGGTAGTCGTAAGCTCTGTATCGCTGGCGGCGTTGGTCTTAACTGTGTCGCCAACAGCCGGATTCGACAGCAGTTGAATCCGGAGGCGATGTTCATTCAACCGGCAGCGTCGGATGATGGTACGGCCATAGGTGCCGCAATATATGGTTGGGAGTTGCTCACAGGAACACCATTTAGGTTTGAACAACGGTCTGCTTCGCTAGGACGGTCTTACTCGGACGATGAAATTGCTGCTGCTGTCTATGCTGTGCCTATGTTTGCGGAGCGTTACGTTGCTCAGTCTCACGCGGATCTTTCAATGTTTGCGCGGTTGATAGCGGATGGCTACGTTGTTGGCTGGTTCGAGGGTGGATCAGAGTTCGGACCGCGTGCCCTTGGTCATCGGAGTATCCTGGCTGATCCGCGGCGCATCTCTATGCGGTCGCACCTTAACAACGAGGTCAAGCACAGAGAGCCATACCGACCATATGGTGCCAGTGTGCTGCTCAGCAAAGCATCGAAGTACTTTGACCTAAAATCCGAAGAACCCTTCATGCTCTTTGCTTGCGAGGTTCTTCCTCAATGGCGTAGCGAGCTACCAAGCATAAATCACGTCGACAACACCTGCCGCATTCAGACGGTGCGCCAGGATGTCCAGCCGGGGTACTACGAATTGCTTGAATGTTTTGAATCATTAACCGGGCTACCAATAGTACTAAACACGTCTTTCAACGGTAAAGGGGAACCCATTGTTGAAACACCAAGAGATGCAATTGATGCAACATTGGGTATGAATCTGGATGCTCTGTATTTAGAAGGACATGTATTTGTCAAACGCGGGATTCTGACAGCGCAGACAGGAGGAATTTAACGTTATGAGTACGCTGCAACATACTATACTAGACAACTTTTACCCCCAACCGTCGCTAGTGCGCTCCTATGCCCTAAGCTTGCCTTATGAGGAAGCCAAGACCTCTGAAGAGAAAACCTATTATAAGGGTCTCCTCACCACGCCTTATCATCAGTTCGCTCAATTCGGTTCCGAACTAATTGCAGAGGCATTACGTCGAGTTATTTATTGGAACTCACCGAACGGTGAGTTTCGTATTCTGATCAAGAACCAGGATACCAATGAACTTGGTCGGACTTGGATTCATTATGATTCGATGGTGGCTCGATATGCAGCAATTGTATATCTGAATCCACCCGATCAGTGCCAAGGCGGCACATCCTTCTACCGTCATCGAGAGCTCGGTTGGGACTATTTGCCAGACCCCCAATCAACTGAGATGCTGCAAGCGCTCCAACAAACGGGTCTTCGCTGGGACCAGATTCTTGAGAAACTCAAAGATGAAGGCTTTGACATTGAAGAAAAGTGGGAACATGTCATCCATGTACCCATGCGGTTTAACCGCTGCGTCATCTTCGACGGACGCCAGTTTCATGCACGTACTGGTAGCTTTGGGACTTCACTTACTGACGGCCGGCTAACGCAGAATTTTTTCTTTGATATTGCGTGGTAGTAGTCACTCCCGCTTAGCGTTGCTTGAGCGGTGACGGTCGTCGTAGCGAACGTGTTGCTTGACGTTCCACTAATGGAAATCAGAGTCAAATATGACAACTAATGTTGAAACATTGTGCAGTATTCTTAATCAAGTTTTGACACAAGAAGCCTGGCTCTTCGCTCAGCAGGTGCCAAAAGCAGACCATCTCTGCGCTGAAGATGAACCTCTTAACTGGCACTACTATGTCCGTCACCGAATTGAGACGGTACGCCGTATCCGAGAAACCGCACGCACTGACGCACTAGCACTCGCTTGCATGATAGCTGAAGATTACGAGGCTGCACGCAAATGGGCAAAGTACATGGAAGAGGAAATGAATCATGATCAGCTTTATTTAGCCGATCTAGCTCGGCACGGCTTGACGGAAGCACAAGTGTTAAACGTTCCACCATTCTCCTCAACCCAACAGATGCTTGCAACCCTAACACAACGCGTTACTGAGCTAGGCTCTCTGCCTGCAGTAGCTTATTCTATCTTTGCGGAATGGAATTCAGAACGGGCCTCCCCTCTTGTGGTCAAGCGGGCTGAAGCCGCATTTTCATCCAATCATGTTAAGGGAGCGCGTGCTCATATCGGTATAGATGAGCGAGATGATCATTATTTGATGATGCTGGAGGTCGCAAGTACAGTCCTGACCAAGCGGCAATACTCGCTTGAGGTGCTGATCAGTCTTTTGCGGGAGATTTCAGTTTTCCTTCGTATATATTTTATGGATTTGTATGAATATGCTTTGGCTGCTACTGGTCTACCAATAGTGTCAACCCCACAGCGAACATCAGAGATGTATACCAGGGAGACATGAGTGGATGAAATTGCCACGGCTAAACCCGTTTTCGGCTCAGTTTCGTGAAAATCCGTACGCAGTCTACGCTCGGTATCGGAGCCAGGGTCCTATTCACTGGGGAAAACCATCAAATCCCGGGTTAGAGGGCGCATGGTATATCGTGAGCCGCAAAGAAACGAGTGTGATCCTGAAAGACCGTCGGTTCGGCCGAGAGGTGCACAAGCGGGCCTACGATCAGCTAAACAAATTGCTTCGGTACAGCTAGACGTGGTGCCATTTCTGGAAGCAGTAGATCAATGGATCATGTTCCGTGATCCGCCATACCATACCCGTGTTCGCAGCGTCTTAATGCCTTTCTTCAGTCGGAAGGCCTTGGCAAGTACTTATGAGGAACGAGCGCAAACAATCAATGCGCTGTGTAGAAATCTGAAAGATCGGGCATCATTAGATGTAATGAGAGATTTTGCTCTCCCATTAGCGGTCGATGGAGTTTGTAGGTTGGTAGGTATACCAGTACTAGACCACTCTCTAATTAGAGAGTGGTCCATTCCGCTGGTACGTACTCTAGATCTAAAGCGTGATCAAGAAATCTACAGTGTAGCAAGCGTGATCATACGAGAATTTTGGACTTATATAAAGATTCGGTTCGCTGAACGCCGCAGGAAGTTGGGTGATGATCTCCTGAGCGGTTTAGCAACAGCAGTCGCTCAAGGAATAATAACTGAACGCGAAGCCATAGCTTCGGTGATACTCATCCTGGTAACTAGGCAAGAGACGACACGTAATCTAATCTGTAATGGTGCTTTGGCGCTTCCGCAGAACCCAACCCAGCTTGACTTGTTACAGCAGCATCCCGAATTAGCAGCACGGGCTGTAGAAGAAACCCTACGCTGCGATTCTCCGATTCACATGGCGGGCCGTATCACGCTAGAGAGTGCAAATATTGCAGGCATCAAGTTCTGTGCTGGCGATCCAGTTATCTGCTGTCTTGCTGCTGCCAACCGTGATCCAGAAGGTTTTCCAGAAGTAGATCGTTTTGACATAACCCGTGAAGCTGTCTCGCACATTTCCTTCGGCGGCGGTATTCATGTTTGTCTAGGCATTGGGGTCAGTCGCATGGTCGCAGCCGAGGCATTTAGGGCGTTGGCACAACTAATGACGCGGTTTGAACTTGCTACTACGCACCCCCGTTGGCGAAACACTATTCTATTCCGCTCGCTAGAAGTACTGCCAATTACGCAGCGACCGCCTATCAGCTGTGCTAGCTAGTTTCTGGTGCGAAACGCGTCCGAGACCCACAAAACTGCGCCACGAAGCAAGAAGATACTCTGGTATCCGTTGGATTGTAGCGCCAGCAAACGAGCTATTTTGGCAGTTTTGCACCGAGAACTAGCTAAGCTCGACTTTGTACAAAATTCTGTTGGTGCAATTTATGTCCGCCAGAGAGAAAAGCCTTTGGTCAATCTGCCTAAATACTTTTCGCATATCGGTCTGATTACTCTGTAAATTAAATAATTCGGTATTTCAGGTTATCAGCTCATGTTACGCAGAAGAGCAGGGTTGAGAGAAACGAAGAGGCTGCAAGGCCTGCAAAGAATGAAAGGCAGAAAGTAAGGCAGAAAGATAGATCTTCGACTTCAGAGCATAGTGGTTGAGCTTGGTTTGGGTGCGTAACGATTCAAGCTTGACGAAGGTGCAGAGAGCAGCAAAGAAATGGTTGGTCTGGGTAGTGACCGTACGAGTGGGGGACTTTTCCAATGAAGCGTTCTGCTTGAGCGAACGGTGATACTCTTCAACTTTCCATCGTGTTTGGTAGATCGTCGTGAGGGAGGAAGCATCCAACGTCACATCACTCGTCACCAGATAGAGAATGCCAATGCTGCCGTCTCCGTTTATGAAGATTTGTTTTATGATCAGCAAAGGGAAGTCAACGCTTTCGAGATAGACTTCACGCACTGTTCCTTCTGGTAAATCGAGAGTGCTGACTGTCTGATAGCGACCCTGACTTTTGTCTTGAGCGCAGAGTGCCACTTTGCGATTGCTCTTAAGCGCCATAATGAAGTGACGCTCCAACTCGTGGCGAATGAACATCATGTTGTCGGCAGATGCATACCAACTATCGTTGAGGACATAGCGAAATGGTATTTCATTGTGGACACAGACTGCGAGCATCTGGCGATAGTGGTCGTTTTTGGTCGTCGGGCTGCGACGTTTCATCTTGCCGCTTTTCTTGTCGAGATATTCTTCTGTCTTGGCCATCAGGTGAAAGGCAACTGGCAGACTGACTCCCTGACTATGGTACAGCGTAGTTAGGAAGTTGATGCCTTTCACATTGTGTCCTTGTGTATGGTCATAATGCCAGCAAATAATATCGTTCTCATCGGTATAGGGCTTCTCTTCAATGCTATCATCAACAATTAGAACCCCTTCTGCCGATTCGATTTGACGCACAAGTGGCTTCACAACTTGCCATAGGTCTCTACTGGTCTTGACCTTTTCTGACAGAAAGCGGCTGACTTGGTCGTGACTCACCGCTCCGCCTAACAATCTGTTCAGCTCAGCCCTGTTGCCGTTGTTGCACCAAATGAACTCAACAAGTAATCGCTATATAGGTCGAGCAGTTCTTTTGTCATTCTCGCCATCTCCTTTCGGAGATCATCTTACACCCGCAGCTCACCCCTGCGTAACATGAGTTATCAGGATGAACGTCGGTATAACGAGAGTTGAGCTTATTTCTGGCGGCAGCAATCGAAAACTGCCAATTTAAGCGGATCTGTTTGTCATTGCGTTCTTGGACAAGCGCTAACACCTCGTGGGCCAAACGCTCTTGAGTTGGAATCCGCTGGTGGAGGCACTGATGAGCAAGTGCAGAGAATTCGATCTCAATCATGTTGAGCCAACTGGCAGCCTTGGGCGTATAGTAAAACTCAAAGCGTTGGGCGAGGGCAAAAGCC
>Ga0170475_132919655_pt1 | contig 11057 bp, 1 predicted proteins | sample Soicark_Litter_5_FD_111474 | JGI IMG/M metagenome (GOLD analysis project Ga0170475, IMG submission 111474) | Avena fatua rhizosphere microbial communities from Hopland, California, USA. Combined Assembly of 48 SPs | reverse complement strand
GTTTAGGGTCGACATGGGTCCCCGCACACTTTTGTGCGTGTTGCTGCTCAGTGCAGCCTCCTCAGCATTTGCAGGACTGAGAGGGATGTACTATGACTGGAGCGCAGCGGACGAATATTTCCCCAAGGAGCATCCTGAAAAGTTCCGCCAATGGGGACCTCGTTACGACGAAACAATTAATTTCAATGAGAACTTTCAATGGTCGACAGCCTCGGGCTTCCCATCTGACAAATTCAGCGTTGCCTGGTCGGGCAAACTGAGAGTCACACAGGCCGGAGAGTACACATTTTATCTCACGTCGGACGATGGATCACGCCTTTATTTGGACAACAATCTCGTTGTGGACAATTGGGGGGACCATGGAGCAACAGAGCGGAGTGCGAAAGCTACTCTGACCCCCAAAGACTACAAGATTGATGTTCTTTTCTATGAGAACGGCGGAGCGGCTACCGTCAGTCTCTCATGGTCTGCTACCACTGTGCCGAATTGCCCTGACAAAGAGAAGGATAAAGGGGACAAGGATAAGACTGCTTGCACCTCTACCGTTCTCTTTGGAAAGGCGATTATTCCGGCCGCGAATCTCATCTCGGAAGTTGTACCCGAGATTCTGGTGGATCAGCAGTACATCACAAATGTGGATGCTTCGGATGGTGAGTTCCACGTCAAAGTTAAGCTGAGCGCTCAACCGGACAAGAATGTCTATGTCACCTTGAACAATCAACAAGGTGTGAATCTGGTCCAGCTGAACACCTGCTACTTAACTTTCACCCCAACCAACTGGAATGTGGAACAACAGCTGTCTATGTATGAGCTCCCAACAGCTCTGTCGGGTGTCCTGCCTCCCTTCAGCATTTTCATGAGCTCCGTTTCTCAAAATAAAAACTTCAATGCTTTGCGATCGTTCGTTGTCGTCACCCGCACGGCCAAACAATCCAAGCAGTGCCGATCTTGGGGTGATCCGCATGTTGAGACATTCGATTCCATTGGAGATTTGTACGGATATCAGGCTTTGGGAGATCACTACTATGTTCGACACGTCAGCGGCGATTTCGTTGTGCAAGGACGTCACAAGAACTGCGCTGGTTTGGGCTGTTTGTCCGCAGTTTCGATCAAATACAAGACGACCATTTTGGAGGTCCACCTGAAGGGTCAGAACGATGCAGAGCGTGCTGATACGGGCAATATTCTCCACAGCGGAGGCACATCCTATATGGTCGCGTCGAAATTGTCTGCGACTATTGATCCCTATATTTCTGTCCAACTCGCGGGCACAACGGACTCCGCGACCTGGCTCATCATCAAATTCCCCAACGGTGCCACTGTGGAGATCTATTCCTATTTCTGGGACTACCAGGGCGGTTTCGGCTACATGGACATGCGCATCACGGTCCCGGGCGATTTCCGAGACAAGATTGATGGTTTGTGCGGTGACTTCGATGGGGACAAAGATAACGATGCTGATGGCATTTTCCCCGGCAAAGGAGTCGGCTGCACGAACTCGAACCTTGGGGCGTGTGCGTCCTATCTCATTCCCGCCAGTGGAGCCCGCAGCGTTGAGAGCATGTTTGTGTTCGGCGCTGCCGCGCAAATCCCTGCTCTTGACACCACCGCATCCAAGACCTATACCCCTCGAGCGTGCTTCCCTGATGAGAATGGCGTTATCCAGGAGAATGCTCTGATTCAGTACATTGACTATGCAACGCAGCTCAACAACGGATACACTCTTGATGTACCTGTGACCGATCCCAACCACGGCGTCGGAAGCGTTTTCCCGGACCCTTCCACCATTCCCGCAGCTCGGGATTTGTGCAGTTTCGCGATTGTGGAGGGCCCGGATGCACGAGCATGTGATGCCGCATTCGGTTTCTTCTCGACACCCTATTATCTGGACTGCATGTTTGACGTGTCCTATTCCGGACATCTGGAGATGGCTCTTGCGTCCATCATGGCTTTCGCTTCGACCTGCTCTTCGAAGGCTGCTGCTGCGCAAAATGACACACTCCAGGGCAAATTCGATTGCCCTTCCTACTGCCACCTTCACGGAACATGCAGCAATCACGTCTGCACGTGCAATGACGGATGGCGCGGATCCGATTGCAACACCCCCGATACAACCACAGGACAATGCCAGGGCTATGCGCTGCTCTCCAAGACACAAGCTACTGTGTTGGGCGACCGAATTATTGTCTATGGCAGCGGTTTCGAATATGGCAAGACATGGACGTGCTATTTCGATGAGACACAAACATCTGCTGTTTACATGAGCACAACGCAAATGTACTGCCCCATTCCCGCATTGTTTGGAATCACGGTCACTCACTCTTTGGCTGTGAGCCCCGCTCCCAATACCCCCGCTGGGGCCCGTTTCGCGTGCCCCGAGCGGTTCGCACGAGCCCCCGAGCTTTTCTACATTAAACCCGCCACGGGAGTGACCACAGGAGCCACAATTGAGCTTGTGGGTGCCAATTTGGGAAGTGCTGCAGTGACGGGCGCTGCGGCAGTCACAGTCACTGTGGGCGATGTTCCGTGCAAGTCCCTCACATTCGGAACATCCGGCGGTTCAGTCACATGTTTCGTTCCCGACGGACAAGGAACCAACTTGCCTGTTGTTCTTAAATTCAACTCACGAGTGACAGAATCGCGCGCTTTCAGCTACCTCCCTCCCAGCCTTTCGTCCATTTATCCTCTCACGGCCCCCACAAAGGGTGGTGCTAAAATTACTTTGGCTGGATCGAACTTCGGCACGGGTGCGAATTCGAATGTCGTTTTCGTTGCGGCCCCCGTTGGGGATGCGGCTCCTCAGGATAAGCTCCTCGCAATTAACTCGTGGGGTCACGGACAAATTGTCGCCACGGTGCCCGAAGGTGTTGGCAAATGGATTGGCGTGTTCGTGGACGCTGCAGGACAACGCAACTCGATCGCGAAATATTTCAGCTACAACAAACCCTCTCTCAAGACTGCAACCAGCACAATCGGAGCCGACGGCATCACTCACCCCACCCAAGGAAACAAGCCCTTCACTGTGACGGGAGGAGATTTTGGCCCGTCGACTGCATCCCCCACCATCCTTGTCGGAGGCGCGGAGTGCCCTCGCGTTGGATCTGTTTCAAATCACGAAACAATGACCTGCACATTGCCCGTGGGTCAGGGTCCATTCAATCTCGTGCAAGTCTTTGTTGCGGACCAACTCGGCTCCAATTATCTCACAATGGCATATGACAAACCCAGAATCCTTTCTATTGATCCCGCGTACACCAACGCGAACACTCCTGCCCCTCACGACGGAGGAGTCGTTACCATCACGGGGACCAACTTCGGTCGATTTGGACTTGTTTCCGTCGGCGGAAAATTGTGCGCCCCCACCACCTGGGAGCACACAAAAATTGTTGTGGAAGTGCCTTGGGGTCGTGGATCTATGCCCCTCCGAGTTGTTGTCAGCGATCAATACGCGGAGGTTCCCATTTACTATGCTGCCCCCGTCATTACCCAAATTGGCCCCTTGAACGGACCCACCCGGGGAGGAAACAGACTCACTGTTACGGGAAATAACCTCAACAGGGGATATGTTGTTGTTGGATCGACTTACTGTGTGATTGATGAGAACAAGCGTTCTTCGTCCAACGTCGAGTGCGTCATGCCTCCTGGTTACGGAAGCAACCAGCCCGTTCAATTTTGCCATTGGGGAATCTGCGGAACTAGCCCGACGTCGTATACTTATGATGCGACTGTGATCAATCCCGTGTCAGTCGCTAGTTTCCCCACGGCGGGAGGTGTTGATTTGACTCTGACCGGCAGCAACTTCGGCAAATCCCCCTTGTTCGGATCCGTTTGGGTCGGAGACGGAGAACGCTCTCGTTTGTGCGTTTGGAAGACATCACAGCCCGCGGATACGGATGTGTCGGTTGTTTGCACACTCCCCAAAGGAATGGGTCGCGACCAGGATGTTTTCTTCACCATTGCGGATACGTACTACCCTCGGACAGCAGTTAAATCCAACACCGTGACTATCAACTATGCTGCTCCCCAAGTGGGAAGTGCTTCTCCTCTGCAAGAATCCACACAAGGTGGTACTGATGTGACCGTGTCCGGTTCCAACTTTGGTGAGTACGGCACAGTGACAATCGGAGGACAGCCCTGCACCTTCGCGTCTGTTTTCATGTGGAAGGACGCAAGCATTGTCTGCCGCCTTCCCGCGGGCCAAGCTTCCCGTGCGATTGTTGTGACTGTGGAGGGTCAGTCGAGCAATACGGATAAGAGCTATGTGTATGGTTCCCCCATTGTGACCGGTGTTGTCCCGGCCAATGGACCCACCCAAGGCGGCACGAAACTGACTTTGCTGGGCAGCAATTTCGGCATTAACACGGCTGTGTATATTGGCGGGAAACTCTGCACGCAAAATGCCGGCTATGTCCACACCCACGGCCGAATTGAGTGCAGCACCCCCGCAGGACAAGGCGCGGGCTCTGCCGCCAATGATATTTCCTTTTCCTTCCCGGATAGCCCCCTGAGTGTTCCCGTGCCCGTAATGCGCGTGCACCCCACTGTGTTGAAATCTTTGGGCGTTCACCTCCCCGCTCACGGTCATTTGAGCAAACATCATCACGAGCGAATTTCGGCAGTCCGACATCTCTTCTCGGACGCGCTTGAGCCTGCTCGTTTCAACTACGACAAGCCTCGTTTCTCTCTGACCACACCTGTGACCCCCACTGTGGGCAGCACAGAGGGGAGCACTTCCGTCACCCTTTCGGGCTCCAATTTTGGCACATCCACTGCGAACATCATTGTGACATATGGCCCATACACATGCGCGGTTCAGCAAGGATGGACTCACAACTCGCTGACGTGCATCACAGCTGCGGGTACTGGAAAGAGCCACGAGTTCCTCATCAACGTCAATGAGCAGACGAGCACTCTCCCTCCGTCTGATGCCTACCTTCCTCCTCCCCCCCCAAGCTTTTCCTACAATGTACCCTCCATTTCGGGAGTGTCCGGATGTGTGGACGGCGAATGTATCGCGAACGACGTCATCACGATTGAGGGCTCCAACTTTGGCTTCGCTGCGCATGCTGCTCTTAGCATTAAAGTCAATGATGTGGCTTGCACGGATGCTGCTTTCACTTCCGCGACTGCGATCACTTGCAGACTGCCTGCGGGAGAACATGAGTCCTCTATCGTGGTCACGGTCGGCGACCAGTCCTCTAACGCATACCCCATCCAATACGCAGTTGCTGTTATCACCTCCGTTCACATTGCGGGCGGATCTTTGCAACACAACACAATCATTACTATTGAGGGACGATTCTTCAAGGCAGATGCACAGGTGTCTTACGGCGCGGCTGAGACTGGAGTGAGCTATGGGTGCGCGTATGTGTCATTCCAAGACGCGGCCGACCACGGAACTGACGTTTTGCAATGCAGTGCAGCTGCTGGAGTTGGTAAGGATTTGGCCGTGACATTAAAAATCGATGGCGTCACCTCCCTTCCCTCAACGGATCTTCTGGCCTATGCCACCCCTACTTTCGTGGACAACAGTCTCCGTTTGTCTGCGACTCCTACGACCGGTGCAAATGTTGTCACCGGCACATCCAGCGAGGGCGACACCATTTATTTCCGCTTGGCGTATGCTGGCTCGAACCCCGCACTCATTTCCATTGTCTATGGACCAGCCCAAGCCCCCTCTCGATTCACGTGCGAAATGATTTCTTCCACCGAAACTTCTTCGGGCTCGGATGTGTTCGAAATTGCATGCTTTACCGCACCCGGATTTGACTCGAACCACGCCATTTCGGGCAGTGTTCTCAACACCCCTATTGCTGCCGGCAACCTCAAGTACAGCTATCCGGGTGGTGTGCCTCAGATCGAATCCGTGACGGGCTGTGACGGCGATTGCCCGACATCTGCCCTGAACGGAGAGACCCCCATCCTCATTACCATCACAGGCAGCTCTTTCGATGTGGGAATCCGCGCCTTTGTGGGAGATGCCGTCTGCGGCACACCCGCTTTGACTGGAACCACAAAGATTGTGTGCACGTTGCCCGCTGGAACTGGCAAACACGTCCCCGTTGTTGCAGCAAATGGTCCCAAGTACTCCGCCTCCTTTGATGGAATTAACTATGCTTCTGCTGTGATTGATTCCATTGAGGGATGCACAAGCGCTGGCGTCGGATGCAGCCGAACCGGCAATTCCCGAATCACTTTGCACGGCTCCAATTTCGGCCCTTCGGGTGGCCTCGTCCGCGTGTGCGGAGATGAGTGCACGGATCCGCATCACATTTCGCACGAGCAGTTTGACTGTCTCCTCCCCAGTGGCACCGCTCTCGCACAAGATCTCGTGTTCATTCAAGCGAGTGGAGACGAAACCATTAAGCAAGATGCCATCTCCTTTACCCCATGCGCTGCGGGTTTCTTCCAGGATGGTCCCGCTGACTTCGAATGCTCCGAATGTGAGGCGGGCACATTCTCTTCTTTCGAAGGCGCATTGGCATGCACGCCCTGTGCCGCCGGTCATTACGCGAGCGATTCGGGTGCGACCGAATGCGACGCGTGCGAGCCCGGCAAGGTTGGATCCGATGACGGACAGGACTGTGCGGAGTGCCCCGCGGGTTTCTTCACACCCGCCTATGGCTCTGCTGCATGCGTTTCCTGCGAAGCGGGTCACTACACCAACGGGACTGGCGAGACTGCTTGCCTCGAATGTACCGCTGGCTCATATCAGCCCCATCCCGAGAGTGGCTATTGCAAACTGTGCCCTGCGGGTTCCGTTTCCGCGTTCAATGCTGCGATCTCCTGCTCTCCCTGCCCTGCGGGCACAGCTGCCGAGGAGGATGGCCTTACCGAGTGCACGCCGTGCAATGCCGGAGAATATCAGGACCAATCGAATGCGGATGAGTGTTTCGCGTGCCCTGCGGGCAAAATTAGCGCATTCCCCGGCCAAACCGCATGTGTGCCCTGCCCTTCAGGCTGGCAGCAGTCTGAGCCCGGCAAAGACGAATGTTCGGAATGCCCCGCGGGAAAACACTCGGCTCTCGCCTCCGGCTCACAAAGCTGTGTGGAGTGCCAGCCCGGTCATTATCAGTCATTGGGTGGACAAGCTACATGTTTGGATTGCCCTGCGGGAACCTCTCAAGACGAGGCAGGACAAAGCGGATGCGACCCGTGCGGAAAGGGCCATTTCCAGGACGGCACCGCAATGAACGACTGTGAGGCTTGCCCCGAAGGAGAGTATCAGCCCGCATTTGGACAGCTTTCGTGCAAATCTTGCCCTGCCGGAACGATTTCTGAGGAGACGGGTTCTGACGAGTGCAAAAAATGCGAGCCCGGCACCACCGCGGCGCTTCCCGGCTCCAGCGAATGTTTGCCATGCAGCGCCGGTTCTTTTGTGAGCTTTGCGGGAGGTGCCACGTGCTCCTACTGCGCTCCCGGCACATACAGCGATGCGGGCGCTGCAAATTGCACGGAATGTCCCGCGGGACAATATCAGCCTCTGGGGGGAGCCACAACATGCTTGAAATGCGCAGCAGGACGATATATTGCCGTGGATGGACAACCTACATGCTTTGACTGCCCTGCAGGATCGTACCAGCCGGAGGAGGGCCAATCCTTCTGCTGGGAGTGCCCTGCAGGCAGCTCTTGTGCTGCGGGGGCCACCCAACCTACGCCCTGCCTTGCAGGCACGTACACAAGTGCGGATTCGCAAGATAGCTGCTACAAATGCCCCGCTGGTTCCTTCGCAAATGGAGAGAGTGGAAACTCCGTTTGCCACCTATGCCAGCCCGGATGGTTCGCAAATGACGAGGGCAGCTCCGAATGCAACAACTGCACTGCGGGTCGATTCGCCGCGCACTATGGTGCACAGTCGTGTGATGCATGCAATGAGGGCACTTACGCATCCGCGCCTGCGTCCTCTTCGTGCGATGTGTGCGATCTTGGCTCAATCCCCCAGCCCTCCACAGCGGGTGTTCGATGCGTCGAATGTGGTGCTGGATACACAACCGTGTATGCCGGCTCTCCCGTGTGCACACAATGCCCACCGGGTTCTTTCGCAAACCAAACCGGAGCTGACTTCTGCTCTCTTTGCGCCGCCGGCTCTTATGCATCCACATCTGGCTCCACAAGATGCACTCTCTGCGCTCCCGGCAATTACATTGAGGTGGAGGGAGCAAAGACATGCTTGCCCTGCCCCCCCGGAGAGATCGCTCAGGACGCGGGTTCGTACCACTGCTCTGCGTGCGAGTCCGGCAAATCCCAAAACCAGGGAGGAAAATCGTCTTGCAACCTTTGCGCAAAAGGATATTTCAACCCTTCGACCGGTCAACAGAGCTGTCTCCCGTGCGAGGCAGGTCGTTACCAGCCCGGATTGGGAGAGCCTGCATGTTTGATCTGCCCTGTGGGATCGTATCAGGACGTGACGGCAGCGACCACCTGCCATGCATGCCGTCAGGGAACAGCAAACGGTGCAGAAGGACAGATTGCATGCCAGGAATGCAACCCCGGCTTCTTTGCGAACACAACCGGACAACGCGCGTGCTATGGCTGCCCTGCCGGAACACAGCAGAACCTTGCGGGTTCCAGCACCTGCAAATTCTGCCTTGCGGGCTCCTCGAACGATGCAATTAATCAACCTACTTGCCCTACCTGCCCTTCGGGGACCTTTTCCAACGTGCAGGGAACCACCGCGTGCACACAATGTGGTGCCGGCAAATTCCAAACCCAGACTGGCTGCACCGTGTGCTTGGCCTGTGGAGCGGGTAAAGCGAACAACGCAAAGGGCCAAAAGACTTGCCAGGACTGCCCAAGCGGCACGTTCAGTGGAACGTCGGGATCTTTCGTTTGCGATGCCTGTCCTGCTGGTCGCTATAACGATGGCACGGCAGCAAGCGTCTGCCAGGCATGCTTCCCGGGAACATATTCCCAATCCGGACAAGCCGTGTGCCGCACGTGCCCTGAGCAGACTGTGGCGCCCGACGAAGGCCAGGCGAACGAGTGCGTTCCGTGTGACAAGCAATCCTCCACGAACGAAGCACACACACTGTGCGTGTGCGATGCTGGCTACTACCAGAACCCCAACGCGACTAACGGAGTGTTCGACTGCATTGTCTGCGATGCGGGAATGGACTGCCCTCAACCCGGCATGCTCTTGAGCACAGTGGGAGTGAAGGCGGGATGGTGGCGCTCGGGAGACAATTTCTACCAATGTATGAGCGTAAAGGACTGCCCCGGAGGCTCCGCAAGCACATGTGGACCCCACCGCACTGGCCCGTTGTGCGCCCAATGCGAGACCGGCTATATTGTCGGCATGGACGGCAACTGTCTCTCTTGCCCCAACCAGCAGCTCAGCATCCCCGTGTTCCTTGGTGTGGGCCTGTTGGTCGTGTTCTGCTTGTGGCTCCAGTTCTTTATTGTCCTGAGATCCGGTCGATCCATGATTGAGGCTGGAACACGCCACGCAAAGGCCGGAGACCACAACCGCGAAGGTTTCATTGTGGACGAATTCGAGAGCCACGAGGACGGAGCACGCCACGGCAGTGTGATTACTATCTATGGCGCACCTCCTCCCAAACCCAACTTCACATTCAAGCTCAAGATTGCGCTTGGCTTCGCACAAGTTGTGACCAACTTGGCTGTGGCATTGTCTCTTGCCTGGCCTGACGCATTCGAAGGATTCGTTCAGTCCTTCAATGTCCTCAATTTCGACATCGTTCAGGTGACCAACGTCGGCTGCGCATTCCCGGGAGCGAATTACTTCGACAAGCTGTGGTTCATGTGCATTGCCCCCATCATTTTGATTGGAGCTGTTGCCTTGTTCTACCTCCTCCCGCAATACATGCGCAACCCCGTTCACAAGAGCGAGTCCGAATTTGCCCGCAAGGAGGCGCGTCGCAATTTCTGGCGTTTGGTTATGTTCTCTCTCTTCTTGGTCTATCCTTCCGTGTCGTCGACCGTCATCCGCACATTCGTTTGCCACCAAGTCGAGGGCGAATGGTATCTGGTTGCGGATTTCACTGTGCGTTGCTATACGAGCGAGTACAACGCCTGGGCTGCCATGGCTGCCATCTTCACTCTCATCTATCCCATCGGCATTCCCGCTTTCTTCTTCTGGATGCTGTGGCGCTACCGCGACCGTTTGGACGAGCCCGGAGTTCGCGGACAGCTTGGATTCCTCTATGACGCGTATGAGCGAGATTATTGGTATTTCGAAATGATCGATATGGGACACAAATTGTTTGTCACCTCTTTGCTTGCCTTCTTCCCCACCGCACTCCAAATGTCCATGGGCTTGCTTGCTGTGTTCCTCTACCTCGCCATCGTCCTCCTCGCTCGTCCCTATTTCCGCAAGAGCGATGATCGCTTGTTCATCCTCGGCCAGGGAGAGCTCGTGTTGATTATGATGGCAGCGAATGTGTTCTATTTCAACAAAGCCAGCCCAGCATTGGACGCATTCATGGCCTTCGTTCTCATTGCTGTGTTCTTGACTTTCTTCGCCTACTTCCTCGTGCAAGGTGTTCAAGCCGCAATGAAAATCCGCAACAAACACTTGCGATTGCGTCAGCGATCTCAGACCATCAAGGGTGCCATTGAGATGGATGGCAAGGATGTTGGTCAGATCGAACGCAAGGATGTGCGTGTTCGCCACCACAAGGCGATCAAGGGAGAGGATGGCGTCAGCGAGCGCGTGCGCAACCCTCTCTGGAACATGGGTGATGCCGCTTTGGACAACAAGAACGAGGCGGTGACTGCGACCGTGAACCCGATGAGTGAGCGCTCGTTGGCTCCCGGCAAAAAGAGCTCCGATAGCGATAACAGCACATTCGCGCCCAATCCTTTGTATGTCACAGATGAGGCAACAGAGGAAGTCGAAACGCGCCCCACTCGTGACTCTTTCCTCGTCCGACGCGACAGTGCATTCGACCGCGAAGAGGACGATTGAGCGTTTTGTCTTTGTTTTGTGTTTCTTTCACTTTCAGTAGTGGTGCTCTGACGCATCGTCTCCTGCGCTTTCTCACTTCATCCCATTGTTTGAGTCCCTCCTTCTACGTTCATTGTTCCACACTCATGCG
>Ga0170475_125976436_pt1 | contig 11058 bp, 10 predicted proteins | sample Soicark_Litter_5_FD_111474 | JGI IMG/M metagenome (GOLD analysis project Ga0170475, IMG submission 111474) | Avena fatua rhizosphere microbial communities from Hopland, California, USA. Combined Assembly of 48 SPs | reverse complement strand
GGAAGATTTATCGTTTACGGGGTCCGCCGAGGAGATGGGGACCGCGGTAGCTCAGCCCAACTCTTCTCCACGCGTGTCACTCTGGTGTGGTTACTCCCTGCGTTTCCGAGTCCCGGCGACTTGAGGACCATCTCATTTTTGCGGCGCATCGTCGTTAGGAGTATTCTCTTGCCCGTGGTTAAGAAAAAGGAAATGATGGAGAGGCTGTTCGTCAGAGTAGCGCGATGGTAGGGCGCGAGGACGATCGAAGGCGCTTCACTTCTCGGTATTGGGCAACGCAAACGGTCCACCACCGGCATAGAGCTTCTGCCCGGCGAGGGCGAGCGTGTCGACGGGCGCAAGAAATGTTCCATTTCCGATGCCCGTCCCCAGTGCTGAACAACGGGTTCCACATCTCACGACTCCTCTGGTTGACGGTCCCGATTGCAACGTAAACGCTGCTCCGCCGATATAAACATGGGCCCCATTCACGAGGATCGAGTGAACCGCAGCGTTCGTCTGAAAGCCTGGCTGCACCCACTGGGCTCCATCCCACACTGCAGCATTTGTGACGGGGAGTTGTCCAGCCGAAGTAAAGTCACCTCCGACGTATAGCTTGTGATCGAGCACGCCCAATGCAAACGCGGTCTCGAGCGAACCCCCGATTCCCGTACCGAGTGCGGACCACAGTTGCCCGTCGCTCTTTGCAATATTGTTTACGACAATGTCGCCAGCAGTTTTGAAGCTGCCGCCGACGTATACGGTTCCGGCGTCGACTGCCAACGCGCGAACGACGGCATCGTATGTGCCCGCGCCCACTCCACGGCCGATATTTATCCATTCGGTCCCGTTCCAACGGGCGATGCCATTCGCAGGTCTGCTTCCGGCGTTTGTAAAGCGGCCGCCCGCATATAGATTGTTGTCACTGAAAACCAGGGAGTAAGCGGCGGGTACGCACCCGGCATCTCTGCAACCTGTCAGACCCCCACCAAGGGCGGTCCACTTGTTCCCGTCCCAATTGGCGATTCCGTTCACCAGCAAGTCACCGGCTTTTGTGAATTCTCCCGCGACATAGATCGAGTTCCCACGGGCGAGCAGTGCCCATACGGTTCCGTTCACACCGGCCCCGAGGGCTGACCATTTATGGCCGTCCCATCGCGCAACGCCGTTCGCAAGCACATCACCCACCCGCGTGAAGTCTCCTGCAAGGTACAAATCTGTTCCGCTCATGGCAACTGCACGTACATAACCGTTCGTGTTGATGTTTGTGCTCGGAACGGCGGACCAGTCGTCACCATCCCAGATGGCGATTGGATCCAATCGTGAGATATCCACATCGAACGAGGCGGTTATCAGTCGATTAGGACGCTGGAATTGGAACCACATGCGATATCTGACGGGTCGTGGGAAGTATGCATCGAAAGAGACGTCTGGACCTCCCACTGCCTTTAGACCACCGCCGGCACTGCCCCGGACTGCCACACGTGGGTGCGAATGTAGATAATCCTTTCCATCCCCGCTCAACATCACGGTATGGCCCCACGCACCAAGATACGGCTGCAGGTCATGGATTGGCGCGCCGGTCTTTGGATCTGACAAGCTGAAGCTGAGAATCAACGGCGTGCCCACTGTCGGCTTGGCGCGGTCAAAAGAGAGCTGAATGCGTGTGCCATCGACGATCTTTGAGAAAATGCGGTCGGGAACGAGCGGCAGGCGTACGGTCGCATCACTCGTAGGATGGCCGGCAGTTGCGATGGTGTGGCGACTCACCTGACGCAATGCTCCAACAGGGGTAAAGTCCGCGATGACGTCATAGCTGCCCTCCTGGGGCAATGTGGTTTCCACCGAATACGTTCCGTCCGCCTGCAACATGGGATGAATATGTTGATACACCGTCAGGTCACTACTGATCACAAAGAAGTGGAGCGGCTTTTCATGAACAATGCTCAGATCTTTGACCTGTCTGCCGGTAATCGGTTCGACAATTGTCAGATGGATGGTGACTGGTGTGCCGACAGGTATATCGGCCGGTGTGGTTTGGAGTTCTACTTTGTACTTCGGAAGCGCGGACTGTTGGATCAATCGGTTCCCACTCTGGCGGCAGGATCCGGGAGAGCTAGATACGAATTCTGGATGAAGCGGACACGCATAGGTTCGCGCCCTGGAAGCGGCGTCAACCCTGATCAGCACCATCCTGCACCGGACACACCTCCCTGCCGATGCATATTGAACGTCCGGATGCATGGCACACACGTAAACGAATGCGGGCTGGCTCTGCAGCGCGTCTTCATACCCACCCGACACTTTTGACATCAACAACGCAATCGCGATGGCCATGCCCATGGCCAGTGACATCCGGCGACAACCTCGCAGACGTACCGAGAACAAGGGGATCAATGACTCTCTCCGGCTACAGCTACTTGCCGTATCTTCTTGAATCGGCTATTGAACTGGCTTCTGTCCACGATCTCGATCTTTGCCGGCATCTTGAAACGCTCCAGACGCCCCTGACAAAAATCTCGCACTCGCTTTCGAAACTCAGCCGGTTCCTCCGGTTCCTTCAACTTGATCTGCGCGACCACCATTCTTCCGGTGATCGGGTTGGGGGCACCGACAACAGTGGCATCTTCCACGTTGTTCATCTGCAGGAGGAAATTCTCTACTTCGGCAGGGTATACCTTATTACCGCCCACGTTGATGATGTCGGACCGGCGCCCGAGAAACCGGACGAACTCGCCATTCGTTTGAATCAGATCCTGTGTATCAAACCAACCGTCCGAACCGAAGGGCGAAGCTGCGTTCAGGTATCCCAGCATGGCCGATTGAGCCCGAATGCGAAGCGTGCCGTCCTCGACTTTGGTTTCAAAGCCCTCGCCGCCGATTTGTACCCATAACGAATCCGAGCTTTCGCTCTTTGAGCGGAGAATCCCAAGCTCAGACAAGCCGTACGTTTGCTGCAGCCGTGCATCGGGAAAGATACTCCGGATCCGTTCGAGAGTACTTTGCGGCATGAGTTCCGTACCATAGGTCATTAGCTTTAGCGACGTGAGATCGTACTGGCGGTAGCTTTCGCTCATCAGCAGCAGATTCAGGAACGTCGGTGAGGTCGGGAGGAGCTCGACTCTATGGCGCTCGATCAAGCCACAGATGAAATTGGGATCGCGTTCTGCAGAAGCTATTACTGTCCCGCCGCTCGACAGTACTGAGAAAAGAGTGTTTATACCCCCGATGTGGTCGATCATCAAAAACGCGAGAGTGACCATCGCCCTGCGTGGCGTTTCAAATTTCTTCAGGAGTTTTGTGAAGTCATGCAGAGCGGCCTTGCACTTTCCAGTGGATCCCGAGGTGAACAGCACCAGACCCGGATGTTGCTGCTCAATCAGCCGCCGGGTCAGCTCATTGCAAGGAACGCGGTCGTATCGTTCCACTCTGCCCACGCCCGTCGAGTCAGGAGTGACAGAGACCTGTACTTCCGCAATATCGCAGAATTCCGATTCCTGGAGGTCGACACTTGGTGACAACGGTACGCAGATGGCGCCGCGGTCCACGAGCGCGAGCAGAGCCGCGATTACATGCGGCGTGTAGTCACCCTTAATAGCGACTACGGTTCCGGATTTAATGCCGGCTTCCGAAAGTTTTCGGTCGCATAGGGCAATCTGCCCGAGCAACCATTCATACCGAAACGGTTGGTCATCTGAGATCATGAATGTTCCGGCGTTACGCTCATGGAACATTCGATACAGCCAATGCAAATGCGGCATTTCAAACGCCTCCAAGGTAAATGATCTGACCTGTGATGTAGCTGCTCTCCGGTCGCAGAAAGAAGTCGATGACGTTCATGACGTCCTCGGGTGTTCCCTTGCGCTTGATCGCGAGGCGGTTTACAAGGCGAGCGATTGCCTCTTCGGGTACTCCGCGGATCAGATCCGTATCCACTGGCGATGGTCCTACGGCATTGACTGTGATACCGAAGGCTGCAAGTTCGAAGGCCATGATGCGCGTCATCACCTCCACTGCCGCCTTTGTGGCTGCATATACGGCTTCGCCTTCGACGAGCAGGGGAACGGCCACCGTGGAGAGGTTTACGATCCGGCCGAACCGCCGCTTCTGCATCATTTTCGCGCCCTCGCGTGCGACCAGGAAGGATCCATTGAAGTTGGTCCGAACTAGACGGTCGACTGTTGCAGGAGGGATCAGAAGCGAATGATTCATCGAAGCCGTGCCGGCATTGTTCACAATCACATCGAGACGCCCCGCCTCACGACGTACGCAGCGGAACAACTCTGAGATTTGTTCCGGGTCGCTGACATCCACCTGGAGATGGGTATATCCATTCATCTCCAAGCCTTTCGCGTGGCGACTACAGCCAAATACACGGTATCCGAGGAGTGCTAGGCGCCGAGCAATGAACGCGCCTAGGCCGGTCCGACTGCCGGTCACAATAGCAACGCGTGCCTCGTCAGACACGGGCCCCGCCGACGGCTTCCTCGTACAGCTTGAGGACGTAATCGACCAGAGAATTCACGGTCCGAAACGGACTGCGCTCTTGAGAGAGTGCCCGGTCATCAGCGATGGTGATTGGCGCTCCATAACGGTCGTCCATCTGCTGCTCGACTTCGATAATCACAGACACGAGCGCGGTGGAGTCGAGGACGGTGTTGCCGCCCACCAGTCTCGTATCTCCGTGTACGCTAGACGACCGCTCTGCCCCAGGGAGAAACTCCCTTATAACCTCGATGACCAACTGTAAAACGTCTTGTCGTTGAATATGGGATGATTGCTCTAGCATAGAAGTATGTTTCGTGGCGGCGACATATCGCGCCAGCTTCACGTTTATCGCGAATTGTAGGGTTTGGTGTCGATCTCTTGATGAGACATCATCGCGGAAGCGGCGTTAGGAGAAACAACCTGGTAGACCCTTCATGGACATGATCATCAACGCGGTCCATGGCAACCGCCGCTATTTGCCCCTTGTCATTGATCGCATGTGCCTCGATTAGGACCGGGCCGAAACTAATGGCTATGAGTGTATTCAGATCCCTCATGCCAGTCGTTTCGGTCCAGATAAAAGCGCGTGCTCCCAAAGGTGTTGTGGAAGTACCGACAACCACACCGGAATTGCTGATCGCAAGAGCCCTGCTGGAATCCCCGCCAGGCAACGTGCCAAGATTTCTCATTCCGTTTGCAGGTGTCCATAGAAAGGCGCGCAGGCCGCTTGGGCCGCTAGAGTATCCGACTACGGCCCCGGCCTGATTTACCGCGATGGCCTCACTTGAAGTGTCGCCCGATAAGGCACCGAGATCTTTCATGCCGCTCGCTGGTGTCCAGAGGAAGGCGTGAGCATTCGAGCCCGATCCTGATGTTCCAACGACAGTGTAGGCCGTACCTGTGTTGTTGATATCCAGAGCTCTGCTATAAGTCGCGCCGGGCAGGAGGCCTAGATCTTGCGCCGTGCCGATGCGGTCCCACACGCAGGCATGAACGCCCTGCGGCCCACTGGAATAGCCGGCAGTGTTACCTGCATTGTCAATTGCATAAACTCGACTTCCCGTGTCAGATGGCAAAGGCGATCTAAAGCTGAGGCCCTGAGTGAGGGTCCAGACGAATCCCCGCGTCGAGTTGTCGGTGTTCACCACACCGACAACTGCGCCATTATCAGAAACTCCATAAGCGGCGCTCACATTGCTATTTATGGGCGGTTCCACATGAGTGACATCGACGTTGGTGGACCAGACGTACGCGCGTGTGTTGCTACCCATATCTGTCGCCACGTAACCCGCTACATGCCCTGAATTATTCAGGTCGCGCGCTACGCCAACGGTACCTGGCGGGCTAGGCAGTTCGACAGGCACATATGTCTGGCTGAACAGCCCGGTAGTCATCATGAGTGTCAGGGCGGGGCCCGGAGCTTTCGACTTCAGAAATATAACTCGCATTTGCTAAACCCTAAAAGGCTACTGCAGGCTTATTCTCTTACATTGCGGCATGGTGCTTGCTAAGTTACAAGCTTGCCTGAACTACATTGCTGTACACAGAACATCCGCTGCTGTTGCACGCGCGAACACGATACCAGTAGGTGTTACGTTTCTGTGTAGTCGTATCCTTGTACTGGGTCTGGTTTGCGCCGATCGTCGCGATTCTCACGAACCCAGCCGTCGCGCTCGTGGTAGAACGTTCGATATCAAATCCGGTTTCGTTTGTTGAGTTATCCGCCCACCTGACGGTGACGTTCACGCCGCTGACTGTGGCTGTTAGTCCGGTTGGCGGTGCTGGCGGCGCGGCGGGGCCAGACTGAATTCGTACAAACTTTGCGATCGACGGGATGCCCTGGCCGTTCAGGATGAAGAGCATATAAAGGCCCGGAGGACAAACATTGGCGCTTGCCGGCGCGGTCACATTGACGCCACCAGTCGCTTGTGAAAAGTTGAGCCGATTAAAACGCTGATGTTCGTTGAAGGTATGCGTGACGGCGGATGGCGATAGCCAGGTTACACTCGCAATTCCTGCGGCGTCCGAAGTTCCCACGAAGAAGCTCTGGCCGTAGTTGACCACTGCTGGAACGGAACTTATCGTCGGTCTGGCGCCATTAAACAGGTATGCCGGGGAATAGATCTCGGCTGTGGTGCCGCCAAAATCCCCACCGGCAGACAGAACACGGCCGTCGGGTAGAAGCAGCGACACGGCGTGGTATCCCCGATACACAGTGTTGGGGACGAGCGGTGTCCATGTGCCTGGCGCTGCCGGATCCCACATTTCCGCCATGTAAGCAGGATTGGTGGAGTTGCTGTTTGTATCCTCGGTTCCAGCGCTTCCTCCTGTCGCAAGTACTTTTCCATTCGGGAGTAAGATCGAGTTGTGATGCTTGCGGGGGGTGCCGAGAGATCCGACAAATTGCCATGCAGGAGTAGCCGAGTTCAAGTCGATGGCTTCTGCTGTCGCAGTTGGAAACACTCCGCAGGCGCCGTACATGGGACAGGTTACTCCACCCAATATCAGTACTTTGCCGGGCTCATACATCACGGAACTGCCCCAGTTACGCACACCAAAGTTGCTGGAGCCCACGTTCGCCCATGTTCCCGTTCCGGTCGTATCAAGATATTTGGTCAGCTGTTCCGGTCCTGCCATGAAGACCTTGCCGTTGGGTGCTGCATACATGTATGGGTAGAACGGCAGTACAAACTCGGCCGTTGAAAGGTCTCGCCACCTGCCCCCTGACGTCTCCCATACCTGAGGCAAGGGATTCATGCCCTGCGTCGTGTCGATTTGCCCGCTCACGACCAGGACGTCACCATTAGCAAGAGTGGTATTGGTGGGATACCAGCGAGCCGCGTTCATATCGGGCAGTCGCGTCCAGGTGTTCCGGAATGCGTCGTATATGAATGCGTACTTCTGTCCGACGTTGCCGGTCACATGGCCACCCGCGACTAGCACGGTCCCATCCGGGAGAAAGGAATGGCCGGTGCAGAAGAGATTCGCATCGCTGGCCAGCGCGGTCACTGGGGCGGCCGCCGTGATGGCAAGCGTCAAGGGATCCCAAAGCTTTGGACTGCCGCTGAGCCCCCAAAAGAGGATTTTGCCGGTCGGCAGAACCTGAGCATGGATGGCTTCTTCGTTCAGGTCGAAAGGGGCCGACCATTGTCCCACGACAGATGGTGTTTGTCGAAAGAGAGGACTAGGCAGTAACGAGATTGCAAGCAGCAGCATGGAGTGGTCGAATGACCTACTCAGCGAACGCGCCGTGGTCAGCATATACTCTTCTCCGAAGCTGGTAACCGATGACCAGGTACGGCAAACACCGATAACCACCTTCAAACCGATCGTCAGTAATTGGAGCTAATGAATTGCGACGTTTTATCGACGCCTGTTTCTGAGGTACTCCCGGCGCAGCCGCTCCAGGTCTTCATCGCAACAATTCTCTAAAGCAGAAGAAAGCATGTTTGGTTCCTCTGCCCGATGTGTCACAAGCAGCCGGTCGCGGCGACATCGCTGCTGCTTAGGCGCACCAAAGTAGCAAACCGCTCAGGATGTGCCTCCAACTCTTCAAGGGGAAGCTTCCACCATTCGAAACGCAGCAACTTATCGCAGGTCGCATCCGGAAAACGACGGCGGATCGGGCGCGCTGGTACACCTGCCACGATGGTGTAGGGCGTAACATGTCTCGTCACTACTGCTCCGGCTCCGATCACGGCTCCGTGACCGATGACGACGCCTTGCAAGATGTTCGCGCCACTGCCGATCCAAACATCGTGTCCAATCGATGGAGGTGATGGCATCTCGTCCAATGACGCGTCGCGGTCGGATGCCCCGAACGAGCCATACAGGAACGGCGATGTACTCAGAAAATGTGTTGGATGATTCGGCATGCCGATTTGCGCGTACGGCGCAATGGAGCAGTAGTTCCCGATAGAACCTGAGGCCATGATCGACCCGCGACCGAAGTAAGTGCAATCACCGACCGTCACCCCCTTCCAGAGTTCGGCGCCCTGTGCGACCCGGCATGAGCGGCCAAGAGTAACGGATCGGTGAATGTTCGGCGAGTCAATCTGGCAAGTCGGATATCGATGCCGGCGTGAAACAAGTCTCACGTACTCTGACAGGAATGGTGGAACCAGCGAACGAACGGTCATTGTACTTCCCGTTTGTAAGAGGGCGCCCCGCGAGCGCAACACACGAGAACAGCGATTCCAACGCCTGTGGCATCGTAAACGACGTCCAGCCACTCGAATTCATGCCTGAACATCGTCCATTGTATGACCTCGATCACAACGCCAAGCGCGACCATGCCGATCCAGGTCCACACGCGCATGTTTGGAAGCAGTCGCTCTGTTATCATTAACGCCGCGGCGGCGAAGGACGCAATGTGCAAAGGCGCGTGCGCTGCTCCGGTGGTACCCAGCAGTACCTTAACTGGCCACGGAATCAGGGAGCACAGCACAAGAGAAACAACAATGATGATGGGCGTCACGATATGGTTCGGCCACACTTCCGGTCGGTAAAGACCGGCTTTCTGTGCGTCGTCCAGGCGTGAGCCTTCTGCCATCCCCACAAGGGCAGGAACATCGGCGTCGTCAGCAGGTACCGTCGCCACAGCCGCCGCGGTTCCATCATCAATCGAAAGAGCCATTCGAAACCCGCATTTTGAACCCACAGGGGCGCCTGCCGAACCCGCCCGGCATGGAAATCGAACGCAGCACCGACACCCACCATCACGGTGCCGGGCAGATGCTGCTGGTGCGCCGCCATCCACTTCTCCTGCCTCGGCGTACTGATACCTATAAACACCAGCCGAGCACCGCTGTCCCGGATCATTCGAATGACATGATCGTCCTCGGCCGGCGAGAGGGGTCTGAACGGAGGAGAGTACGATCCCACGATGTTCAGGCCAGGCGTAATCTGACGGAGCCGTTCGCACAATGCAGGAAGAACTTCCGGCCGGCCACCATACAAGTACACTCCTGCGTTTAGCGACGCGGCGGCCTGGCACAGGTGCAGCATCAGCGTCGGTCCGTACACTCGTCGCTGGTCCGTAGCTCCAAACGAGCGCAGCGCCCAAACGACCGGCATGCCGTCCGGAGTCGCTATATCCGCGTTGTTGATGCTGTCATGCAGCTCCCGGTCGGACCGTGCAGTGACGATGCCATGGACCGACGTAACGCATATGTAGCGTGACGGGGACTGCTGCAGTGGATCTGCCTGGAACCAACCGGCTATCGTCGACGTGACTTCGTCATAGCTTGTGGTCGAGATGTTCGCGCCTGCGACATTGAGCTTTGGAATACTGTTGCTTTGCATTTCGAGAAACACCTCATAACATACCGCCTATCGGCCGAGCAGAACGCGCAGGTAGGGAGTTGGCCAATACCACAGCGCGCGGATACCCGCGTGAGCCCAAAGAAACCTCCACCAGTCCATCGGCGGAAGCCCTCGGCGATTCACCAACTTTCGCCACCTCTCGATGCGCGGCAGAGAAGGATCCTGCCAGGCACTGTGCGGGCACTTGAAAACAGGATTCAACTCGCACTCGGCGCAATATCCGGGGGCGACAACGACGGGAATACCGCAGCGGCTGGCATACAGGCCATAGTCCGTATCCGACATCGAGTGACTGAACCGGCGCATGAAGCCGAGTACCTGAAACGTCGCTCGCGGCACCAAAACGCAGTTTCCGTTAAACGTGGCGCATTCGCGGGCGGCGTGCGGATCGGGGTGCACGGGAATCGGGCGTGCTGGATGCGCGCCTCTGATCATCTCGCCGCCGTAGGAATGCTTTCCGGTTTGCGGGTCGTAGCAGGACGCAACAACGATGCAACGATCCCTGCCGACGGCGGCGTACTCACTCCACGTGTGCACCAGATTCTTAACCGCGCCAGGAAGTAAGTAGGTATCGTCATTCATCCAAAGATAGAACTCCGGATCAGAGCCGGCCGCATGGCGCCACGCGAGGTACATTCCGCCGCTCCAGAACAGTGATCCGTCTGCGCGAATCAGATGAACGTCCGGGTATTCGGATGCAATAGCATCGGCCGTCCCATCGGTGCTGCCGTCGTCGACCAGGTAGATCGCCAACCGATACCCGGAGGGCAGCGCGTGCTCCGTAAGTCCACCCAAGCACTTCAGCGTTGTCACCTTTCGGTTGTGACATGTCATGAGAACGGCGATAGTGCCCGTCATATTGCATGCCTCTTAGGCAGGTATTCCGAACGGCCAGTAGCGTGGTCGTCTAGCGTCGTCGATCTGATGCGCGCGTGAATACACGCCGCGCTCCATATCATGCCAAGCAGGCATCCGTGCAGCAGACCACATGCATTTGCGTTGAAGTAGACGGCTAAGGCGGCCAGAATGGCTTCGGGCACAGCTGACACGATGGCACCGTGGTCCTCACCGGCCGACGCGCGAAGCCTGCGGAGATCGGAGGCAAGGATCGAGAGACAGCCGATCAACAATCCGCCTCCCGCAAGGCCATAAAACACAAAGCTGTCGATATACCGATTGTGAATGTGTATCGATGCTGCGCTTGCCGTTGCGCTGAGATCCCTGCCGGATGGCGGCCCGATGGATAGATCGACCAACCCAGAACTG
>Ga0170475_103168806_pt1 | contig 11058 bp, 14 predicted proteins | sample Soicark_Litter_5_FD_111474 | JGI IMG/M metagenome (GOLD analysis project Ga0170475, IMG submission 111474) | Avena fatua rhizosphere microbial communities from Hopland, California, USA. Combined Assembly of 48 SPs | reverse complement strand
TTTTTTTGGGGATAAACAGTTGGCATTGATACTTCCTCCTTCTGCAATGAATGGCTTGAAACAGCACATGGCCTCCTATTGTCACTTACTTTATGTGCAGCCGACTTCATGATTGTGGCAACAGGACCGCGGCGCCGTCGAATTCTCCTGCACGCAATGCGGCCAATGCGCGGTTCGCGTCTTCCAAGGCGAATGGCACAGACTTCGCATGAATATCGATAGTGTCGGCCAGCGTAAAAAAAGCTTCTCCATCGGCACGCGTCAAATTGGCAACCGAGCGCACCATCCGTTCGCCCCATAACAGTGAATACGGAAAGCGCGGTATGTCGCTCATGTGGATGCCGGCGCAAACCACGGTTGCACCTTTACGGGTCGCGGCCAGCGCCAACGGGACGAGCGCCCCGGCCGGCGCGAAGATGATGGCCGCATCCAGCAGCGTTGGCGCAGTGGCATCGAATCGCCAGCCCATCGCGCACCAAGCGAGCGTGCGAATTCCTGCGATCGCGCGTCGCCGGGACGGGTAAATGCATAGACTTCTTTTTTTTGCTGACATGCGACCTGCGCGATGATGTGTGCGGCGGCGCCAAATCCATACAGTCCGATTCGTTTAGCGTTGCCGGTCATGGCATAAGCACGATAGCCGATCAGCCCGGCACACAACAGCGGCGCGGCTCGGATATCGTCATAGCGCGCGGGCAGTGCAAAGCAATAGCGTGCGTCCGCAATCGCGTATTCGGCATAGCCGCCATCGCGGTCATATCCGGTGAAGGTCGGGGTGTCACACAGGTTCTCACGATGGCCACCGCAATAGACGCAGTGACGACAGCTGCCGCCCAGCCATGGTACGCCGACGCGGTCGCCTACCGAAAAATGCAGCGCAAGCTCACCCACGTGCGTGACCACGCCGACTATTTCGTGACCCAATATTAGCGGTGATCTATGAGGCGGCAATTCACCATCCGCGATATGCAAATCGGTACGGCATACGCCGCATGCCGAGACGCGGATCAATACTTCAAAATCGGATGGAAATGGAATCGGTACCCGTGCCAGACGTAGCGGCGCATGTGGCGCATCGAGCAGCATCGCGCGCATGGTGCCGTCGGATGAATGCCTTGATAGCGGATATTTCATCGCGATTTTCCCAACGTGTCAGGTGGACGGAAAATAGTGTGGCTTCAACTGCTTTGACGCCGGCGACGGCTGCTTGTTCGTGCGATCTGGTCGCATTCTTGCTTTTGTTCATTCAGTTGCTTAGGTCTTGCGCCAGTAGTCCTCTTGCGCATAGACGCGACGCAAAAAATCGACCAATGCGCGGATACGCAACGGTAAATGCCGTCGTTGTGCAAACACCGCATAAATGTCATTACCCGGTGCGGCGAATTCATCCAGTACCGTCACAAGCTTGCCGGATTCGATCTCGGCGCCGACTTCCCACATCGAGCGCCATGCCAGCCCTTTGCCGGTGAGCGCCCAGTCATGCAGCACCGCGCCGTCGTTACAAACCATATTGCCGGACACTTTCAGCGTGACGTTCTTGCCATTCTGGCGGAACGTCCAGCCGCGCTGGCTGCCTTCGCTGCTCAGTGCGAGGCAATTGTGTTTGCTCAGGTCGTCCAGTACAGCCGGCATGCCGTAACGTTTCACATAAGTCGGCGACGCCACCACGACGCGCTCGTTGTTAGCCAGTTTTACGCCGATCAGATTGGAATCGGATAAGGCGGCAATGCGGATTGCGACGTCGATGCCTTCGCCGATCAGGTCCACCACACGATCGCTTAAGTTGAGCGTCAATGTCACGTCTTGATGTTCCGCAAGGAAGGACGGCATCAGTGGCGCGACATGCTGCCGGCCAAATCCGGCCGGTGCGGAAATCGCCAAGTGCCCGGTGGCCCTGGCATTGCGATCGGACACCGATGCTTCGGCATCCTGCAGTTCGGCCAGAATACGCTGGCAGTCCTCCAAAAAAGAAGCGCCTTCATTGGTAAGCGCTATTTTGCGCGTGGTGCGCTGCAGGAGCTTGACGCCGAGTCGCTCTTCCAACGCGTCAAGGCGGCGTCCGATCATCGCCGGCGCAATGCCTTGGGCCCGCGCTGCAGCGGACAGGCTGCCTTTGGTGACGACCTCGACGAAGGTGGAGATTTGCTTGAATTGATCCATGGGGCGGTGATTGCGTTATTTCGGAGGTGTTTTTTGCAGCTACGGCTTCACTTGTGACTAAAACGAAATAAAAAAGTGATAAATGGTGTTGTTTGTGCGTATTAATAGTGAATATACTGCGATCCATATTAAGGTGCAGTTCATCCAATTTTGTTCGCCGAGTCTTAATCCCGGAAACTGTCAACACAATGACCATTCAAGCCATCGCCTTCGACGCTTACGGAACATTATTCGACGTCTATTCGATCGGCGCGCTCGCGGAAAGGCTGTTTTCTGGCAAGGGGGCAGCACTGGCTGAACTGGGGCGTAACAAGCAGATCGAATATACGCGTTTGCGCACGATAGGCTCGATGGCACTACTGCAACTCGTGCAACGGAATTGGACGGCCGCGCCATGAATGCATGGCAGATCGCACTCGTAGGTATTGCCGCTTTCTGCGCGGGGGCGATGAATTCGGTTGCGGGCGGCGGCACTTTCTTTTCTTTCCCTGCACTATTGGCTGTCGGCATACCGCCGATTGCTGCCAATGCCAGCAATTCGGTCGCATTATGGCCGGCGAGTTTGTCGAGCGCGTGGGCGTATCGGAAGGAATTGGAGCACTACAAGCGCTATCTGATTCCGATGGGGATCGTGTCGTTGATGGGCGGTATTGGCGGCAGCCTGCTTTTACTGTCGACGAAAGACGCAACATTTTCGCGGCTGATTCCGTGGCTGTTGTTGTTTGCAACCGTGCTGTTTACGTTCTCGGGCCGGATTTCCGCATTGTTGCGTGGCGTCGATTCAGGTGTTCCGAGCAACAGCATGCTCGCACTCGCCGGGCAGGCAGTCGTATCGGTGTATGGCGGGTTTTTCGGTGCCGGCATGGGCATCCTGATGCTTGCGAGTCTGTCAATTGGCGGGCATGACGATGTGCATGAAATCAATGCGATTAAAAATTTGCTGTCCGCGATTATCTACAGCGTGACGGTATTGACTTTCGTGATCGCCGGCACCATCAGTTGGTCTTATACGGTGATCATGCTCGTCACCGCGACTCTCGGTGGCTATTGGGGCGCTACCGTTGCGCGCAAAATTCCTGCGCGGTGGTTGCGCCAATTCATTATTGCGGTCGGCTCTACGCTGTCCGTATTTTATTTTTACAAAGCGCTTTAACCCATTCACATTTTTCAGGAGAAAATCATGGCACTTCAATTGCCCACTGGTATGGAAATCAAAGCCGAGATCAAACCCGGCTACGATCAGGTTCTCACTCTCGAAGCCCTGACGCTGGTCGCCAAGTTGGTCCGTGCGTTCGAGCCGCGCCGCCAGGAATTGCTGGCCGCTCGCGTAGAGCGTGCGAAGCGCATGGACGCAGGCGAACGTCCCGACTTCCTGCCTGAGACAAAACACATCCGCGAAGGCGACTGGAAAATCGCACCGATTCCGAAAGCGCTCGAATGCCGTCGCGTCGAAATCACCGGCCCGGTTGAGCGCAAGATGGTTATTAACGCGCTTAACTCCGGTGCCGACAGCTACATGACCGACTTTGAGGATTCCAATACGCCGAACTGGGATAACCAGATTACCGGCCAGATCAACATGGTTGAAGCTGTGCGCAAGACCATTTCGATGGAACAGAACGGCAAGAGCTACAAACTGAACGACAAGACCGCCACGCTGGTGGTGCGCCCACGCGGCTGGCACTTGGATGAAAAGCATGTACTGGTCGACGGCAAGCGCATTTCCGGCGGCATCTTCGACTTTGCGCTGTTCATGGTACATAACGCGAAAGAGCAACTGGCACGCGGCGCCGGTCCGTACTTCTACTTGCCGAAGATGGAATCGCACCTTGAAGCGCGCTTGTGGAATGACATCTTTGTGATGACGCAAAACGAACTTGGCCTGCCGCAAGGCACGATCAAGGCAACCGTGCTGATCGAAACCATTGTTGCCGCATTCGAGATGGATGAAATCCTTTACGAACTGCGCGACCATAGTTCCGGTTTAAATGCCGGCCGTTGGGATAACATCTTCTCCTGTATCAAAAAATTCAAGCTCGACAAGAATTTTTGCTTGGCAGACCGCGCCAAAGTCACGATGACTGCGCCGTTCATGCGTTCGTATGCGCTGCTGTTGCTGAAAACTTGCCACAAGCGTAATGCACCGGCAATCGGCGGCATGGCTGCGCTGATTCCGATTAAGAACGATCCGGAAAAGAATGACATCGCGATGGGCGGCGTTCGCACTGACAAGGCACGCGATGCGGCCGATGGCTACGACGGCGGCTGGGTAGCGCATCCGGGCTTGGTGGATCTCGCGATGACCGAGTTCAAGAAGGTATTGGGCGACAAGCCGAACCAGATCGACAAGCAGCGCCCGGATGTGAATGTGAGCGCAACGGATCTGCTTAACTTCCAGCCAGAAACGCCGATCACCGAAGCTGGTTTGCGTTACAACATCAACGTCGGTATCCATTACTTGGGTGCATGGTTGGCCGGCAATGGCTGCGTGCCGATTCATAACCTCATGGAAGATGCGGCAACCGCAGAAATCAGCCGCAGCCAAGTCTGGCAGTGGATTCGTTCAACCAAAGGCGTGCTGGAGGACGGCCGCAAGGTTACTGCCGACATGGTGCGCGCAATGATCCCGGAAGAGCTGGCAAAAGTGAAAGAGGTGGTCGGCAGCGGTGCGACGTATGACCGAGCCGCGCGAATTTTCCAACAAATGTCGACGGCGTCCGATTTTGCTGAATTCCTTACCTTGCCTTTGTACGAAGAAATCTAAGGCGTCTGTAAAGAACCAGACCAGTGTTCGGCCACCAGCCTCGGTGGCCGGTCATTAACATGAAAGTCGCGTAGCGACTCATTCCAGCTCCCTCGCCCGCTTGCGGGAGGGCCGGGGGTGAGGCGGGGGTTTCGGGCGACATTGTCGCCCGCCCGCCGAACGGCACAGGCTTGCAAGCCTGTGCGCGCACTGCAAGTGAGGGCGGCCATGGCACGATTTCATGAACTTGGGCGGCACTTTGCCATGGCCGTTAGGGGGCAGTATTGCGACGCGAAATTTCAACCAGCTGCACCAATCATTGCTGGTTGAGATTTTTTGAATAGAGATTTGGAAGAAGATTTTTTCTTGGTAAATCAAAAACTCAAAATGGCCCGACATAATCGTGTTTACTGAGTTCGATTCCGTTGTGACGCAAGATTGCATACGCAGTCGTGACATGGAAATAGAAATTCGGTAATGCGAAATGCAGCAGGTAAGGCTGTCCTTTGAAATGCTTGGTTTCCGAGCCGAGCTGGATTGTAATATCGCGCTCTTCGCTGCCGTTGATCTGTGCGGCGCTGAGTGTGTTGATGAACGCAATGGTCTTGGTGATGCGTGCCTGAAGTTCTTCGAAGCTCTGCTCGTTGTCTTCGTATTTAGGCACTTCAACGCAGCTAATCGGGCACAGGTGCCTTTCGCGAAATCGGCGGCGATCAGGACTTGGCGCCGCATGGTGAACATGTCAGGAAACAGACGTGCTTGTAACAGCGCGCTCGACTCGATTTTTCGCTGTGGCGTGCGCTTCCGCCTTGCCGAGGATGGTCGACAGGCTGCCTAGAATATGCTTGAAGACCGGCACCGAAGAGGTGTACATGGAGATAGTCATTGTCAGCTCCTGTAAAAAGGTGGCTACATGCCAGGACGAGACTTTATTGCTATTACAGTAAATTTTTGCGATGACCTACAACACTAAAATTCGTTGTTATTCCGGCTGCAAGCGCTGGCGCAAGTTGTAATCTTGTTGCCAGCGTTTGTGCTCGATACTGCTGGCCGCCTCGGTACGTAGTTCATCAGCGCTTTTTTGCGCTTGCGCCCTCACTAAACGATCGGCTATGCGTGTATCCGGCAGCACCGTGCCATAAAAAGCGACGATATCGCCGCGTTGCATCAGCAGCGTCGGGAAATTTTCTACATCAAAATCGCCCACCACGTCAGCCTGGTCCTCAATATCGACCCAGATGAAATGCTTGTCCGGATGCTCGCTTGCCAATTTATTAAAGTTCGGACGATAGGCGTTGCAGACATCGCACCATGCCGCGCATAGGCAGGCAACGACCAAGCCATCGCCTTTCAGCAACGCGGCTAGTTGATTACGAGTATGGTGCTCTAGAATGAAGTTCGACATTTCGTTATTTTACTGTGTTGTGCAAGTTTGCCATGATCGAGCGCGGTAAAATACGGTCATGCCAACGATTCTCGCCATTGAAACTTCAACTGAACTAGCATCTGCTGCGCTCTTGCGCGGCGATCAAATCCTCTCGCGTGAAATTGCGGGCGTGCAAACCCATTCGCAGACGATTCTCCCCATGGTGCAAAGCCTGATCGCGCAAGCGGGGATTACTCTTTCGCAATGCGATGCGATTGCATTTGGTGCCGGCCCCGGTTCATTTACCGGAGTGAGGACCGCTTGCGGTATCGCACAAGGGCTGGCATTCGGCTTGGATAAACCGGTCGTGCCAATCATTACCTTGCAGGCAATGGCATTGGCGTGCCGCGAAGCAAGCGGTGTGTCGGATGTATTGGTGGCACTGGATGCGCGCATGGGGGAGGTGTATTGGGCGCAATACCGTTTTGCCGACGGATGGCAAACGATCGTCGAGCCGACTTTGTCAACCGCACTCGATGTATTGGCGGTAGGGCAGGTGATCGCGTGCGGCAATGGGTTGGCCGCTTATGCTTCGGCATTTGAGGCGAAACCGTTTGCCGGGAATATGCGCAGCGACGTGATGCCACATCCGACACAAGTCGCGCAATTGGCACGCATGGCATTGGCGCGGGGATATAGTGTCGCGGCCCGGGATGCACAGCCGTTCTATCTACGCAACAAGGTTGCTTTGACTACCAGCGAACGTTTGGCAAAGGTGATGGCATGAATTCGTCGTCAGAATTAGTGACAACGTCGCAAGCGCTATCGGGCATGCAGTTGGCAAAGATGCGGGTGGGTGACTTGCGTGAAGTGCAGAATATCGAGAACGATGTCTACTCGCATCCTTGGACTGCCGGTAATTTCCTTGATTCGCTCTCCAACGGTTATGAGACTTGGGTCGTGCGCGATGGGGCCGACGCTCTGGCCGGTTATTTCCTTATCATGCTGGCGGTCGATGAGGCTCATTTGCTGAACATTACGGTACGCCGCGATTTGCAGGGGCAAGGCCTGGGGCGGATGCTGCTCCATAAAGTGGTAGAGATCGCGCGCGAGAAAGGCATGCGCTCCGTATTACTGGAAGTACGGCCCTCCAATGCGCGCGCGCTGGCAGTGTATGAGGGTTATGGCTTTTCACGGATCGGGCAGCGTAAAGGCTACTACCCGGCCGCCGGCAATACACGCGAAGATGCGATTGTGATGAGGTTGATGGTATGACGGCAAATCGCAATACCGTTTTTCTGAAGGAAATGGGCCTGGGCCCGGTGTGGATGCGGCGCAACGCGGCCGCAGGGCCAGCACCAAATGAATTGCCGCCGCTTGATTCCCCAACTGAGGCAGTACAGGTGATCGATGCAGTACAGGGGATGGATGCCGCCTCTTCCGCGTGGTCGGAAGTGCCGGTGGACGCACCGTTGGTTTCCAATAATACAGACACGCCCCCCCCCGAGGTCGCCCAAATGGATTGGGACCAGCTTAAAGCCGCGGTGGCTGCTTGTACCAAATGCGGGTTATGTCAAAACCGGAAGAAAACCGTATTCGGTGTCGGTGACGAAAAGGCAAAATGGCTTTTCGTGGGTGAAGGGCCGGGCCGCAACGAGGATATGCAAGGCGAACCGTTTGTCGGGCCGGCCGGAAAACTTCTGGACAGCATGCTGGCGGCAATGGGGCTGCAACGGGGTGAGAATGCGTATATCGCCAATATCGTCAAGTGCAGGCCGAGTGATGCCGATGGCCGCGATTGAGCGCCGACACCGGAAGAAGTCGCTGCATGCATGCCGTATCTGGACCGCCAGATTGCATTGATTCAGCCGGCGATCATTGTCGCGTTAGGCAAGACGGCGGCGTTGTCATTGCTTAAACTCGATCCAGCGACGCCTGTGTCCAAACTGCGCGGCACTGTATATCGCTATGCGAGCCTGCCACTGGTGGTCACCTATCACCCGGCGTATTTGTTGCGCGCGCCTGCTGACAAGAGAAAGACATGGGCAGATTTGTGTCTGGCGATGAGTACTCATGCCGGCACCCCGTCTTGATTTGAACGCCTCTTTCCAGCTGCAATTTCACCATCGCTGGAATCATCTCAATGATCCGCATGTGCGCGCTCTGGCATGGCTGCTGGACGCGCCGGATCTGCTCGACCCGCAGGCGCCGAAATGGCGCGGAAAGATAGCGACCCTCGGCCCCAATGCCGCTCAAGACGTTGAAGGCTGGCTTGCCGAATTAGACCGCACGCCGGACGTCTTGCATACGTATCTTGCCGTTCAACCGTTTACGCGCCTGGGGCGATATGCGGAAAAGCTGATGGCTTTTTATTTTCAACATCAAGGCATTTTGCTGGCGCATGGCTTGCAGGTGCGAGCCGGGAAGACTGATACCGTCGGGGAATTTGACTTCTTGTTGCGTCACGGCGATGACTTGGTACATTGGGAATTTGCCACCAAATTTTACTTGCTTGCACCAAGTGGCGCCGGTCAAGAGCCCGACTATTTCATCGGACCTAACTTGGCCGATACCTTGAGTGCAAAAATGCACAAGATACTGAATCAGCAGTTGTCGCTGGCGCAGCATCCGGCGGCGCAAAGGCATTTGCCGCAATCCGTAGTGGCGGCGCAAGCCTTGGTCAAAGGATGGCTTTTCTATCATGGCGACAACTCGATGCCGGCGCAATCGGTCGGTGTGTCGGAAAATCATTGCAGGGGATTCTGGTGCCCGCTGGCAGAGCTTGATGCTTGTGTCTCCGGGCGCTCTGCCATCTTGAATCGCTTGAACTGGCTGGCGCCGGCCAAGAAGACAGTGGCGCAGTCACTGGACATGCCAACGCTTCGGGATATTCTCACCGCACATTTTGCGCGCGATACTATGCCGGTAATGCTTGCTTTGCTGGCACCGCAAGGCGACTGTCTGATCGAAACCGGCAGGGGATTTGTCGTGCCAAACGATTGGCATAGCCGGGCAGGAGAGCGTATCTTGCGGACGATCGCTTTGTCAAAATAGAGTGGATTCTTCTGAATATAAGGCGCATACCCGGCTCACCCCTTGCAGCCGATTTCTTTAAGTCCACAGGCTACTAGTGTTTGCGCTCACCGATCAAGGCGACCGAATCGAATTTCAGTTGATTTGCCGCATGCTTGCGCATTACAAGTACCATGGTGCCAGCCACGAATAAACCGAACAGCACAATGACGATATTGACATCCAGGTTCAGCTTGACCATCAATGCATACAGCACCAGCATGGTCAGCACCGACATGTTTTCATTGAAATTTTGCACTGCAATCGAATGGCCGGCACTCATCAGCACATGGCCACGGTGCTGTAATAACGCATTCATGGGCACCACGTAGAAGCCCGACAGTGCGCCAATAAGGACCAGTAGCGGATAGGCAAGCCACACGGAATGCACAACGGTCATTGCGATCACGATGAGTCCCATCGCAATGCCCAAGGGCATAACCGAGAGTGATTTTTTCAACGGTACGAAATGCGCCGCCGCGGTTGCACCGATCGCCATTCCAATTGCTGCGATACCTTGCAGAATGGCTGCTTCGTCGAGTGGCATGTGCAATGATTTTTCAGCCCATTTCAAGACAATGAATTGCAGTGTTGCGCCGGCCCCCCAAAATAGCGTCGTGACCGCAAGGGATATCTGACCGAGTTTGTCTTTCCACAGCGTCGTGAAGCAGTTTGAGAAATCGACAATGAGTCTGATCGGATTACGTTCCTGATGCGGATAACGGGCGCCGGTATCCGGAATCTTCAGGGTAATGAGTGTGGCGACCAAGTAAGTAAACATGATCCCCGTCAGTGCGGCTTGCGCCGGTGTATCGACACCAGTATCGACTATAGGGAAATCGAAGCTGAGCAATATTGAAGAGACGTGCTGATTGACTAAGGCGCCGCCAACGACCGTTCCTAAAATAATCGAAATGACGGTCAAACCTTCAATCCAGCCGTTAGCTGCAACTAGTTTTTCCGCTGGCAATAACTCGGTCAGAATGCCGTACTTTGCCGGCGAATAAGCGGCCGCGCCAAATCCGACAATCGCATATGCAAACAGGGGATGCACATGGAAAAACATCAATCCGCAACCGGCTATCTTGATCAGGTTGGTGACGAACATCACCTTGCCTTTAGGTAGCGAGTCTGCGAAAGCGCCGACGAATGCGGCGAGCAGTACATAGGACAATACAAAAAACAGTTTCAGCAACGGCGTCATCCACGCCGGCGAATCCATTTCTGTCAGAAGTGCGATGGCGGCAATGAGAAGCGCGTTATCTGCGAGCGACGAAAAAAACTGCGCCGCCATGATGGTATAAAAGCCGCGATTCATCCGCATGTTGTAGGTAGCAAAAGGTCTCCGGCTTGCTTTATACCACGAAAACGTCCTGAAACTCTCGATTTGTCCGGCGTTGCATCGGAACTGTCCGGTAAAATCATGTATCGACTCGACAAATAAACCTCATCATTGTTTCCATGCCAAGACCGCTTGTTGCCACTGTTCATATTGCCGCGCTGCAGCATAATCTTTCAATCGCGAAACAGTGCGCTCCTTGTTCGAAGGTATGGGCGGTCGTGAAAGCAAATGCCTACGGTCATGGCCTGGCACGCAGCATGAAGGGTTTTTCGGCGGCTGACGGCTTGGGTTTGATCGAATTGGACGGTGCCGTGCGTTTGCGAGAACTGGGGTGGCAAAAGCCGATCCTGTTGCTAGAGGGTTTTTTCGAGCCGG
>Ga0170475_108540700_pt1 | contig 11059 bp, 1 predicted proteins | sample Soicark_Litter_5_FD_111474 | JGI IMG/M metagenome (GOLD analysis project Ga0170475, IMG submission 111474) | Avena fatua rhizosphere microbial communities from Hopland, California, USA. Combined Assembly of 48 SPs | reverse complement strand
CTCGCAACGCTGTTGATCTCTCTCGATCTCTGCTCTGCGCGGCACGAAGTATCTGGGATCTATTGAGTGCAAGTGAAGGCTCACCCTCTCTTGGCTTCTCGTAGACCAACCCATACACATTCAAACAGGATGGCTACTCGATCGCCTCTCCCGCTTCTGTTGGCGCTCACCGTCGCCCTCTCCACAATCACTGTTCTTGTCTCGGCCAACGCATGGGTGCAAGTTCCTGTGCAAAATCTACCCTTCTCTGTTCAATTCGTTGAAGCTGGATATCGGGTCAACACCGATACCACCATATTTACTTACACAATCACTGCTGGAGTTCAAGCACTTGGTCACTTCCAGCTGATTCCTTCCTGCAACAACCCGCCGAACATTCTCGCGTTCCAGCCTTGGCAATATGGCTACACGGACGTCAACAGCCACCTCACCGGCTACAAGTACCTTCTCGGCCTGGCTCCTGGACAAAGCGAGACCATCTCTCTCATTCTGCAAGGCAAGGTCAAAGTAAACGTTGTCGGTGGACAATTCGCTCTCTACGGCTCTGGTGTCTTCGGCGTTGGAAACATTCCTGTTCCCGACTGCACTGGACTCGACCTCCTTGGCATCTGTCCCGCCCCAAACGACACATCGGTTGCCTGCAATGATACTGTCAGTCAACTACCGCCAACCAATATGCCAGGATTCGTGAATCAAACCACAATCCCCGGCGCGTGCCCTCAATCATTTACGATTATTCGCCTCTTCCGCAGCACCATCTCTCTCCTCCCTCCTCTGTTCCTCGAATGTATCCAGCGCATCGAGGTCCAGGACAATGTGCCTCCTGAGAACAGTCCCTATCAATCTGTGGTTCATATCACATGCAGCGACCCCACCCCTGCTGTGCCAAACATTACTTGGCACGATAACTGCGACCAACACCCCGTAGTCAACTTCTGTACCGAGCGACAGAACGGCTCCTGCCCCAATGAATTCTTCATCGTCCGCACCTGGACCGCCACTGACGCTTGTGGAAACAGCAAGTGCATCACACAAACCATTGCAGCTATCGATGTGACTCCTCCTCTGCTTCACAATGTACCAAGCAACAAAATCTACGAATGTGTCATTGGACTCGTCCTCCCCTCTCCTGCTCCAGTCACCGCCACAGACAGCGGCTGCCTCATCGGCTCCCCTAATTACACACAAACCACCCGTCCTGGAGACTGCCCAGGCACATATGAGCTCGTTCGTCGATGGACCATCACTGACCTCTGTGGCAACTCCGCCTCTGCGACTCAAGTGATCGCTGTCGTCGACACTAAGCCTCCTGTCTTCGTTGTGCCCTCTGGCAACTTCAGCTTCCTCTGCAACCAAGAAATTACTCCGCCAGTAGTCACTGCTTGGGATGCGTGCTCAGGACCCGTCCCAGTAATCGTTCAAGTAATCCGTCACAACACCACTAACTGTGTGAATAACTATGTTCTCCAATTCCTCTACACCGCCATGGACTCTTGCGGAAACATGAATACCACTTCTATTTTCGCTCAAGTCACCAACCCGACTCCTCCCTCATTCGTATCACCTCTGCCGCCTTCTTCTGTCACCTATCAATGCGGCTCTGTGCCTCCTCCTCTTAATCTCACCGCGACCTCCCCTTGTGGCCCCGCCGTGGTCACTTTTATCGAGACTCGCTACCCTACTGAATGCCCCAACGAGTACACACTCAACCGTACCTGGGTGGCTACTGATATCTGCAATTTGACTACCGTCCTTACCGAGATCATCAAGGTAATCGATACGATCCCTCCTGTACTCAACAACATTACCGCGCCGGGTCCCTTCGAGTGCCCAAGCCAGGTACCTTCCCTCGCCTCAATGATTCCGCTCGTCACTCAAGCTGCATCCCCCGCTCCTCCCTGCCCCAAGACCATTCACGTCAACGCAACTGAAGTGCGTCTCAACGGCACTTGCGTCAACGAATTCCGCTTGGTTCGCACCTTCACCGCCACCGACTGCAGCGGAAACACTGCTTCGATCACCGTGACTATCTATGTCAAGGACGTCACCCCGCCTATCCTGTACGGAGTGCCTAACAACATCACCGCCTTTTGTTACTCTATCCCTCCTCCTCCCGAGGTCCTAACCTCTGACAATTGCGACTGTCCCATTGTCACTGCTCCCGCTCCCGGCATTGACTTTGTTCTGATCCCCAACTGCATTCCCGTGAGCTACAACCAAACTCGCATCAACGGCAGCTGCCCTGCTCAGTACACTCTCAAGCGCACCTGGACCGCGATTGATCAATGCGGCAACACTGTTACGGCCACTCGATACGTCTTTGTGATTGATGTCTCTGCCCCTCTCTTCCACGATGTTCCCGCCAACACCACAGTCTCCTGCGATGCTGTGCCTCCTCCCGGCCTCCCCACCGCTAACTCTCTCTGCACCAATGTCACTGTCACCCCTCTGCCTGAAGTGAGACACAATGGAAGCTGTCTAAACGACTATGAGCTCATCCGCTCCTGGGTTGCTACTGATGAATGCGGCAACACCGCGACCGTCGCTCAATCCATTCTGGTTCACGACCGCACTCCTCCTCATTTCAACAGCCCCCCTCCCGCCTCTATCAATGTGTCTTGCGACGCAATTCCAGTGCCTCCCCCCATCTGTGCATACGACAATTGCGCCGATCTCGTTCTGAGCTTTGACGAAATCGTCATTCAAGGACCGTGTATCGACAATGTTCTCTTCAAGCTGATTCGCACTTGGACCGCGACTGACGCCTGCGGCAACACGGCTCAGTTCGTTCAAATCGTACTGGTCATCAACAACTTTGTTCCAAACATTCCAATCATCGACAGCGCCACCCAAGAATGCAACAACGTCTTTGTCCCCAACACTCCCAATGTCACCAGTGTCTGCACTGTCGTGAGCCCAACCTCTGAAACCACAACAATCCCAGGCAGCTGCGCTCAGCAGTTTGTTCTTCAAACCATTATCGCTGCCATTGACGTCTGCGGCAACTCTGCTAATATCTCATTCAACGTCACTGTCGTCGACACGATTCCTCCAACCTTTGTCAACTTCCCGCCAAACACCTCGTCTGAGTGCTTCCGCCCGAGCACCCCCAATGTAACTGCCACTGATCTGTGCGATGCCTCCCCCATCGTCACTGGCCCCATCGAATCTGTCATCGCAGGGTCCTGTCCCTATGACTACGTGCTTGTCCGCACCTGGACCGCTTGCGACCACTGCGGCAACTGCGTTAGTAAAAGCCAATATATTCAGATCTACAGCAATACTCCTCCTCATTTCACCTCTCCTCTGCCTCAGAATGAAAGTCGTATCTGCTCACCCAGTGACCCGCCCACCCTCCAAGCCATCGACAACTGCGGCTTTCCCGCCAATGTCACCTTGGTCGAAACCAACAACAACGGCACCTGTCCTCTCATCATCAAGCGTACTTACATCGCCACTGACGTCTGCGGCCACAGCACTTCCTACACATACTATGTCATTGTCAATGACGAAATCTTCCCTACCTTCTCTGACATTGACCAGGTTGTGATTTACAATTGCTCCGCTCTCCCTCCTCCTCCAGTCTGCGGTGAAGACAACTGCCCAGGCCTCGTGATTGAGTATGAAGAGACAAAGACTAACGAGACTTGTCCCTATTCTTACATTCTCCACCGCCGATGGACTCTGAATGACGCCTGTGACAATATCCAATTCCTCACTCAAATCGTCCAGGTCATCGACAACACTCCTCCCCACTTCAACCGCGGCCCTCTCAACATCACGGTGCCTTGCGTTCCTCCTCCCCTGGCAGTTCCTACTGCTACGGATAACTGCGACCCCGAGCCCAACGTCACCTCTACCAGCTACCGTGTACCAGAAACCGGAGCGTGCTACACTCTGTATATCGTCTGGAGAGCCGAAGACGCGTGCGGAAACTTTGTTCTGATGACTGATATCATCACAATCTCTGACACTATTGCCCCCACCGTGACCTTCACTCCTCCTTTGCTGAACCTCTCTGTCGACTGCGCTGATGTCCCTCAGTTCCCGAATGTCTCTCTCTCCGACAACTGCCCCAACGCTCACGTCGACGTACTCCCTCCGCATTACGAGCCCGGCAACTGCCCTTATCGCTTCACATTGACTCGCGGCGTCAGAGCTGTCGACGGCTGCGGCAACTCGAATTCTTACATTCAAGTCATTACCGGTGTCCATACCGCTGCTCCGACTATCAGCGGCTGTCCCATCAATGTCGTTACGCCGTGTAAGACGGTGATCCCAGTCGCCAACGTTACCGCTCACGACTCATGCGGCGTGGCTCTAGTGCCTTCATTCTCCACAAAGATTATCAACGGCTCTTGTGTATCAAACTACACGGAACAACGTAACTGGACCTTTATCGATGTCTGCGGCGTTGCTAGCTCCTGTGTCCAGAACATTACCTACTATGATAATGTGCCACCGATACTCATCGGCTCCCCGCCTCAGACTCTGTATGATCGCTGCCATTTCCCAGCTCCTCCCCCTCCTCCTCCAGTAGGCGACGCGTGCTCTCCCCCGGTCACCGTCACCGTCAGCACGATCAATAGCACTGGTAATTGCTCGAGAAACTGGAACCAAACCGTCATTATCACCGCTGTCGATTCCTGCGCCAACTCTGCGTCAAGTGTTCAGTTAATCACCTCGATCGCCACCATTCCTCCTCTGATTTACCATGTCCCCGGCTCCATCAAAGTCTCGTGCGAATTCGTCCCTCCTGTACCAACGAACGTCACTGCATATGATTATTGCGGCAACGCCATATCGGTCTCTTTCAAACAAACCCGCACCAACGGCTCTTGTCCCAATATGTACAACCTCACTCGCGTATGGACCGCCGTTGATACCTGCGGCCTGTCTGCCCACGCGACTCAAATCATTCAAGTCGTCGACGAAACTCCTCCTCTCATCACCGGCGTACCTGCCGACCAACGCGTGCTCTGCGGTTTCGTACCTTGCGCCGCCAACGTATCTGCGGCGGACAACTGCCCCGGCGTCACTCTCCACTTCCACGAGTATGTCTTCCCTGGGCGTACGTGCTGTGACTTTGTCATCAAACGCGTATGGACCGCGACTGACGCCTGCGGCAACGTCGTTACCGCTTCTCAGAACATTACCAGCTATTTCAACGTGCCCCCTGTCCTTATCGTACCTCCCAACCCTCCTTGCATCAACTGCGAGGACTTCAACGGCACTCTCCCGTACGCTAATGTGACTGCCTATCGTCCTCCTCTCGCCTCTGGCTACTGCGTTAACAGCATTATCTCTGCGGACGTCGGCTGCGGTACACCAAACCCTCTGGATGACGCTATCATCTTCACTCTGAATGCGATCAATTACAATCTTATCTTTGATTCCTCCTCCACTGTTATTGTCTATGTCGACGGAGAGGCTCGACTCGTCGCTAACCTCCTCGACTCCAACTCTAACCCGTGGAAACTCGAGATTCACCTCAACGGCCAGGCTTATCTGCAGAACTTAACTGGATACACACCCAATCTCGAGCTCACTCCGAGCTGCTACGGTAATGGCTCTGGACAAGTCGATCCTTCCTCTTGGAAATTCTTCACTCAACTTACTGGTTCTCTCAGCGGCAACGGCAATGTCATCACTTTGACTGCTTCTCTCCATCCATCTCAGTTTGGAGCCGGCGCCAATGGTCGTAACCGCCAGTACGGAGCCACTATCTATGTGATTATCGGCGGAATTGAGGTTCCTGTCCGGTTAGATGTTCGTCCGGATGGAGAGGACTGCTTCTTTGACCCGGCCTTCTTCCCCAAACTCGATTGCAATATCCCTCTGCCTATCAACGTCACTGTCGTGGAATTACCAAGCCGCTGCCCTCAAGAACACATCTTTAATCGCACGTTCTGCGTCACTGATTACCTCGACAATATCCCGATCACGGTCTGCCACTCTCAGATCATTCGCACCTGCGACAACAAGGCACCCCAACTCACCGTTCCGCCCTGCACTGACATCGAATGCGATGAAACCATCCCAGCCGCCGGCGGCTCTGCTGTCGACAACTGCGACACGAATGTGACTCTCAACGTCGCTGAAACCCGCGTCAACGGCTCTTGTCCGTTCAACTACACTCTGGTGCGTACCTACACCGCTACTGACGACTGCGGCAACTCTAATTCGAGTGTATCTCTAGTCAAGGTTCGCGACACTACTCCACCTGTGATTTCAGGCATCCCTAATGCGACTTACACTTATTTCTGCTACCTGCCTCTCCTCCCTCCGATCAACGCGACTGATAATTGTGGCATCGATTACACTCAGTGGCCGAGAATCATTTCCACGCGCATTAATGGTTCCATCCCCGGCTACCCAGTGTGTCCACAGAATTACCGTCAACGGTACACCATCACTGCAAAGGACCGCTGCAACAACCGCGCCACATCGACTTTCGATGTAATTATCGTGAACAACCGTCCTCCTCGTCTGTATGGCGTGCCTCAATCCACCATCATCAAGTGTAACCAGACCATTCCGGAGTACACTGTCACTGCCAATAGCACTTGCGAGGGCGATTTGACTGATCGTATCGTACTCAAGACTTACACGTCTCCAGTTCTCTGCGGCAATTATATCATCACCAATACCTGGACCGTTACTGACAGCTGCAATCAGACTGACTATCGTACTCAGATCATTACTGTGGTTAATCCATACGGCCCTGTCTTCAACCAGCCCTTACCCACCAACATTACCGTGCCTTGCAACGCTATTCCTCCGGTTGCAAATGTCACTGGTTACTCGCCGTGTGGCAACTTCACTATTGAATTCCACACCTCTAATTCAAGCGGCCCTTGCGCCAATAACTACACCATCACTCGTACCTGGATCATTATCGACTGCCTGTTCCGCCACGTCGTTCATACCCAGTACATTACCGTGGTCGACACCACTCCCCCAACCATCACTCCCGTTCCTCCCGCAATCAACGCGACCTGCGACACGTTCGTCCCGTATCCCCCGATCTGCGCGGCTGATGAGTGCCCAGGACTCGAAGTGTTTTTCGATGAAGTTCGAATTCCTCTCTCCACTCTCCCAGGCTGTGACCGGTTCCAACTCAACCGCACTTGGACCGCGATTGACGCCTGTGGAAATTCCAACTCGACGAACCAAATAGTGACTGTGTTTGACAATACCCCTCCCACTTGCACTCCACCTGAACTGCCTGATGTCATCAACTGCACCACTGTTCTTGTGGTCCCCGATCCAGTCTGCACTGACGATTGCTCGAACGTCACTATCACATCCTCTTCTGTCAATCTCCCCGGGCCGCTCGACTGCCCTCAAAGCACGATTATTGCCATTACCTGGGTCGCGAAAGATGCGTGTGGCAACACTCTCACTCTCCACCACAATATCACAGTCGATATCAGCACCCCTCCTGTTCTTCACAATGTTCCGGACAATGCAACACTCGAGTGCTCTGCCCCTCCTCCCATCATTATCATCAACGCAACTGACGCCTGCTTCCCTGAGCTCTCGCCCATCTCCAGTGTTCAAACTATACCGACTAACTGTCCTCTAGTCCGCACTGACTATTACACTTACACGGTCATCAATCCGTGCGGCCTTGCTGCAGTTCCTGCCGTGTTTTCTGTTGCCTATGTCGACACGACGGCTCCGACATTCGATCTGCCGCTTCCCGAAGACATTACCGTGGAATGCGACAGTATCCCGGGCCTAGCCAACGTTACTGCGACCGATAACTGCGGACCCGCAACTGTTGTTTACTCCCAGACTAACTCATCAGGCAGCTGCGCTAACTCTTACATTATCTATCGCACTTGGACCGCGTACGACTGCTCCGGCAACAACAGCACCTTCACCCAAACCGTCACTGTTGTCGACACCACTCCTCCTGTGCTCAACGGCACATTCTCCAACATTACAGTCGACTGCAAGAGCGTCCCTCTGCCTCCTCCTGTCTGCGGCACTGATAACTGCCCCGGCGCCGATCTCTACTTTGAGGAAATCAACCAGCATCTCTCCAACAACGCCAATTGCTCGCTCTATCGCCTTGTTCGCCGATGGACCCTCATCGACGCTTGCGGCAACACTGATGAGCTCGTTCAAACGGTCGTCGTCACTGACTCAACCGCGCCAAGCTGTATGCCTCCTCCATCGCCACTGAATATCGAGTGCAACACTGAATACCCTCCCTGGGAACCGAGCTGTACTGATGATTGCAGTGGAGTCGTTGCGTCACCGATTTTCTCTACCACTGAAGGCAGCTGCCCTGCTAACTACGTGCTTCATCTCGACTATATTGTCTCGGATTACTGCGGTAATTCCATTCGCTTGAACCGCACGGTTAGAGTCGCAGACACCAAACCTCCTTCTTTCTATAACCTGCCTCCCAATATCACTGTGCCTTGCAATGATATCCCACTGGTGACCCCACCCACTATCAATGACACATGCTCTGACTTTACTGTGTACTTTGAGACTCGCAACACTTCAGTCCCCGGCGGCTGTGAGAATTTCACTCTCTATCGCATCTGGACCGCTGTTGATGCCTGCGGCAACTCAGCTTCTGTTCAGCAAGTCATCCACGTCATCCAGACAGAGTACCCTACCTTCGACTCGCCTCTGCCGGAGAACGTTACTCTCGACTGTACCGACACTTATGTTCTGCCTAATGTCACTGCCTCGGATGTCTGCGGTTCTGTCCATGTTTACTTGGATGCTCAGCAGATATCGTACGATGGCTGCACCCGTGTGCTTCGCTACACTTGGAGCGCGGTAAACAATTGCGGTTACACGATCTATCACTCCATCTATGTCGTCATTACCGATTCGGTCCTGCCTATCCTGTCCTCCCCAGAAAACTTCCAGCCTAACGTCACTATCCCGTGTAACGCGACGTACAATCCTCCAAGCATCTGCTGCAGTGACAACTGCCCAGGCCCTGTTCTCTCGTTCGACGAGACTCGTGTGGTCAACCCCCTCTGTCCTTCTGAGTACAAACTGCTCCGACAATGGCGCTGTGTCGACACCTGCGGCAATGTCGCGACTATAAACCAAACCGTCAATGTCGTCGACACATTCCCTCCTGTGTTCGATGACGTACCGGACGACTTGGAGTTTGAATGCTATGACACGAGTGTCCCTGCTGTACTGACTGCTTCAAGCGAGTGCAGCACTGTCAATGTGACTCGATACGACACTGTCGACCACGGCGACTGCCCCGCTAACTTCACGATTACTCGTCACTACGTCGCTCGCGACCAGTGCGGCAAAGAAACCACATTCAATCAGACCGTTACCGTCCACGACACGATCCCGCCCTTCACCAATGAGACCACTCCTCTCTGCTTCTATTCTTACACGGCTCTCGATTACCTCGTCATTCGCAACCTCACCGTCCCCAACGTGTTCTTCCCCGCTGGCGACCTATGCAGCACGGTCATTATTCAGTTTGTCAATTGCTCTTCTGATCAAGACACGATTATGGGACCCGGCTGCTTCTACAACTCCACGACTGACGAACTCTTTGTCTCTCCAAATGTCAGCCAATCCAATCCGGAAGGCCGTCTGTACACAGTCTACGCTCTGATTATCGATGCGTGCGGCCACACTACCCTCACATCCCGTGTGATCTTCGTGCCTTTGAACCGCGAATCCATTACGATCCGCGATCTGCCGTTCAATCCCGAGGAGTGTGTCCCCGTTCGCGTACCGTGTCCTCGCGAATGCGATTGTCAAACCGTCAATCATTACTGCACTAGCGGCAATCTCAACGCCACACTGGTCCTGTCTGGCTCAGTGTATGACCCAAGCACTGACACCACCACCTTCACTTTCCAGCTTGTACTCGGAGGAGCTGAGCTGCCTAACCGCGTTATCCTCGGGATCGACCTCACTATCTATGAGCTCGTCTCCGTCTCTCCCTCTAACGACGTGACATACGGTCCTCAGCCCAATAGCTTCGTACAAGGCATTGCCTGGAACAATATCTCGGGTCTGGTTTACACTGTCACTATCAAGGGACACATCACCACCCAACAAGCGGACGAATCTGTCGTGCCTTACCAGCTCGGCGGCGCAGTAGGCGTCAACGAATCTATCTGCACTCGCGTGCTCCTTACACACGGACCCGGCAATACTCTAGAGCCGGTGTATGATGGCGACATTACAAACGATGTTCTGGGCCGTATCTCCATCACTGGGTTCCGATTCGCAGACGATCAATCGGCTGGAATCTTCCTCCAAGACGTTCTGGTGGCGCTGATCAATAATTCAACCGGTGAGATCCTGCGACTGGTACTCTCCAACCAGAAGGGAGTTTACAGGATGCATGATGTTCCATCCGACCCGGCACTCCGCCTCAAGCTATTGCCTGGCGGCCTCTTGGCTCCAGTGCTGCGCTCATCAGGAAACTTCCTCCGTGTCAACAAGTACGATGTGTTCGGCGAGGACAATATCTACGGCCCGCCTCACCTGCTCAGCGATCGACTCTTCCATCTGCTACTCGACGAGACTCAGACTCCAGTCTACAACCGTCTCCTCTCATTCAACAACTTTGAAGGCGATTCACGACCCCTCGAATACTGGCAGTACACCATCTCTCACCTTGGCGAAGTCGATCCACTCTACGCAGGCGTCCTCCAATCCATTGTCACCGCTGTCGACTCTCTACTCGGCTGCAATGTCGACGTCAACTCGTCAGATCCCTTCGAGGCGAATCTGGCGGCTGCTGCGTTCAACACGGCGGTTGGTCGCGGATTCTTTGACCCATACAAAGACCTCCAAAAGTGGGTCCTCCTTGAGGCTTCGTTCCTTTTCTGCCAAAATATTCAGGATCTAAACGCCCGCGATATTGCTACCAACTTCCTAATTAGGATCAACACCGCGACCGATGTAGATGCCACCCTTGGTCCCATTTAGACGCGGTCACCATTGAGCTCGATTTGTGTGTGTTTTCGTTGCAACAAATTGTTTGATCTCACCCCATAATTGTTAAAACCCATCTGTTTTTTGAGTGAATAAATTCTTG
>Ga0170475_115235931_pt1 | contig 11061 bp, 6 predicted proteins | sample Soicark_Litter_5_FD_111474 | JGI IMG/M metagenome (GOLD analysis project Ga0170475, IMG submission 111474) | Avena fatua rhizosphere microbial communities from Hopland, California, USA. Combined Assembly of 48 SPs | reverse complement strand
CGAAAATTGGCTTAAAAACGTACTATTTGAGCATCCTGTGGCTGAAACTCTACTCGACATTGCTATGATGCATTCTGATGCCCTGATCGCCCGGGCCCGCGAAGGGGACAAGAATGCCCAGGGAAAGCTGGTACAGCTCTGGTATAAGAGGATCTATAACTTCAGTTACAAGTTCTTCTTCGACCACGACATGGCCAGTGAGATGGCACAGAAAACATTCATAAGCATGCATAAGAACATTGCACATCTGAATGACCTTTCCCGGTTCCGCTCCTGGATGTATACCATAGCGGTGAACAATTGCAGGGAAGAACTGAGGAAGAACAAAAGCAAGAGGGCCCTCTCACTCAGCGATCTTCAGCCCGGCGAAAGAGAAGAGAGCTACAGGTGGGAAGAAAGTGGCGCGCGCCACGAAAACCCCGAGCGTCAACTGAGACAAAGCGAGCTGTCGGACATACTGCAGAAATGCCTGATGGAGCTGAGCGAAGAACAACGCGAGGTGGTGATCATGAAAGAGTACGAAGGCCTTAAGTTCAGGGAGATCGCGGAAGCGCTCAACATCTCCGAGAACACGGTTAAGTCGCGTATGTATTATGGATTGGATGGATTGAAGAAGATCCTGGAACGGTACAGTATCACTAAAGAAACAATTGGTTATGAGCTATAGGCCCGACGAAAGCATCCTGATCTCCTGGTTATATGGAGAACTCGATGAAGTGGAGAAAGAGAAAGTGGAGAAGTATTTAAAGGAAAATCCGGATGAGCTGAAGAAAATGCAGCAGCTCGGTGATGTGAGAAACATCATGAGCAATATCCAGGACAAAGAAGTGATTGCTCCACCGTTGTTCATGGACCGTGCCTACCGGCAGGCAGGCGATGATGTGAAAGTTGTTCCGTTCTGGAGAACGGGTTCTTTCAAAACTGTAATGAGCATTGCGGCATCTTTCCTGTTGCTGATGATTGCAGGAAAAGTTCTCGATACACGGATCAGTTACTCGAGCGGTTCGCTTGTTATCAGTTTTGGACAGCCTCAAAAAGTTGAGTCTTCGCTTACTGCGATGGAAGTTCAACGAATGATCGACGAATCAAATTTCAAAAACCAGGAAGCACTCGACGTAGCCATTAAGCAATCGTTGGAAAGCAACACATCCAAGATTAATGAGCTCGTGCGGCAGGCGTCCAATTCGTCGAAAGATGACATCCATAATTTCGTAAGCACATTGCAACGGGACAATCTCGCACAGATGCGCGATTATCTTCAACTGTCTTCTTCCGATCAACGCAAGTACACCGACAACCTCATCGTAGAGTTCTCGAAGTATCTGCAGGAGCAGAGGACCCAGGACCTCAACATGTTCCAGACCCGCTTTAGCCGCCTCGAACAAAATACCGATGAGCTGAAGACGGAAACCGAACAAATCCTGGCAAGCATTATATCGAATTCACCCCAGGTACAACAAAGCAGTTATTAAAATCTTAGAACAAGAATCAAAATGAAAAATAGCGTAATTATAGTGGCCTTATTGTTGACAGTTGGCTCTGCCTTCTCTCAAGGTAAGATAGACCAGGACCGCATGAGCCGTGACATTGAAATTGCAGAGAACGCACTGGCTACGATCATCAAACAACAGTTCGACAAGAGACAGATGTGGCTCGAAGTGAAAGGTTCATACATGCCTGGTTATGGCATCACCATGCGACTCCCCAACGACAACTCGAACTGGATCTATGAGTACAAGCTGAATGGCCGCGCCGTAATAGCACCTGCGGGGAGTTCTGGCGGTTCGGGCAATTCCGTAACTGTGTATACTACCGACGACGGAGAAGACAAGGACAGGGACAAAGAAAAAGCGAAGCGTGAACTATCGCGCGACAGCGCAAGAACAGTCTTCTATACCAAAATGATCCAGGCTTCGAAAGATTTTATCGCCGACTATGGCGATCTCCTGAGCCAGCTTCAACCCGAAGAAAAGATACTGATCACCAATCGTGGCGAAGGCGGAAGGTATTACGATTGGAACGGCAGCAAATCTCAGAAGAGAAGACTGGTCACCATCGAAGGCACTAAAAGCGACATATCGGCTTTCAGGCAGGGTAAGATCACCCGCGAACAGATGATGTCGAAGATCAAAGTGGTGAACACCGAAACGACCAACGAAGTAGAGACCGACCTCGAATTACTCTCGAGCATACTCGGCAGGCTGTATCGTTCGGACCTCTCGAAGACTTACTACACCGACGACAATATTTATTACGAGCGCATGAAGGACTTTGGTGTGATCTACTACATGACCGCCTATTCGAGCAGTGAGCAGAACCGCAGCGGCGCCGATCGGAATTCAGGCAAGATGTGGACGATGCCTACACAGAAACTCGAAGGCCTTACGCAGGAACAACGTGACAAGAAAGTGATCGAGTTGTACCCGGCATTTGAGAAGGAACTGAAAGAGAATATCGTAGAGTATGCGCAGACCGTGAAGAGCCTTAAGAATGATGAATTGTTCGTCTTCAATGTACAGCTCACCAAATGTACGGGATGCAATATTCCACTCACTTTGGAGTTGTCTGTGAAGAACGACGTGATCCGAAAAGTAGCGGCAGGGCAAACGTCGAAAGCCGATGCCGTGGCCCAGATGAATGTGAAGAAAGGGCCAAACCAATAAGATGTTCGAAGTTCAAGGTTCAATGTTCAATGTTGCTGTCTTCGAAGGTCGACACCCTGAACCTTGAACATTGAACTTTGAACTTTGAACCTTGAACCTTGAACTTTGAACTTTGAACCTTGAACATCGAACTTCGAACATTTCACAACGAAAAAACGACAGATCATCCGTAATTAACAACCCAGTAACGTCTGGGGGCGTTTCAAATCTCTAACTTGCTGTGTAACCAAATCGCTATTAAGCGGTATTTACAACCGTACCTATAATCTGTAACTAAGACTCATGAAGAAAAAACTACTAATCGGGGCAGGGGTGTTGGTGGTGCTGTTGGTGGGGTACTTTTTTGTAAAGGGCAGCGACCGCGCCGAAACAGCCGACGTCCTGGCGACCGTCCGCAAGGGCGACTTCAGGGTCGAAATTGAAACGACAGGCGAGCTCGAAGCAAAGAACTCCGTAAAGATCATGGGCCCCGGCGGACTCCGGAATTTCCAGATCTGGCAGGTAACGATCCAGAATATCGTTGACGAGGGAACAGTAGTGAAGAAAGGCGATTGGGTAGCCACGCTCGATCGGTCAGAGTTCCAGAATAAATTCGCACAGAAGCAGATCGACTTCGAAAAAGCAAACTCCAAGTTCATACAAACACAGCTCGATACAACATTGCTCATGCGTCAGTCCCGCGACGAGCTCATCAATCTCAAGTACGACGTAGAAGAGAAAGCAATCATCCTCGAACAATCCAAGTTCGAACCGCCGGCCACCATCAAGCAGGCAGAGATCAACCAGGACAAAGCAAAGCGCGCTTACACACAAGCACTCGAGAACTATAAGATCAAAAAGAACCAGAACATCGAGAAGATGAACGAGGTTGGCGCCGAACTTCGCAAAGTAAGAGGCGAATTCGACGGCATGACCCAAATACTCGAAACGTTCAACGTGTTGGCTCCCGAAGATGGCATGGTGATCTACGAAAAAGGATGGGACGGCAAGCCGATCAAAGCCGGTTCACAAATACACATGTGGGAGCCCACCGTTGCCACACTTCCCGATCTCACCAAAATGGTGTCGAAGACTTTCGTCAACGAAGTTGATGTTCGCAAAGTAAAACAGGGACAACAAGTGAGCGTAGGTCTCGATGCTTATCCTGACAAAAAATTGAAGGGCTCCGTGATTCGTGTCGCTAACGTTGGAGAGCAACGTCCCAACTCTGATGCGAAAGTTTTTGAGGTAGCCGTTGAGCTCGAAGGCACCGATCCAACGCTGCGGCCTTCGATGACTACCAGCAATCGCATTGTCGCAAAGGTTGTCGAGAACGCATTGTTCATTCCCCTTGAGTGTCTTCATAACGAAGCTGATACCATCAACTTTGTCTATAAGAAGAACGGTTTGAAGGTTACCAAGCAGGAGATCATCGTAGGTGAAACCAATGCTAACGATGCAGTGATCCTCGGTGGTCTTGCAGAGAATGAGCTCGTGTTTCTTTCCGTGCCCGGCGGTACCGAAAACGACGACGTGAAACTGTTGCCCGAACTGAACGGCAAACGTCAGAAGAAGGAAGAGAAAGAGGAGAAGAAACCGGAAGTAGCGCCACCCACGCCGATCGTCGGCTCTAAATAAACGACGATGATACCGCAACGCGTACTTGCGAATTTATACATCGCCATTTCGGCGGTAATCACCAATAAGATCCGATCGTTGCTTACGGCACTCGGTATCATCTTTGGTGTTGCAGCTGTGATTGCTATGCTCGCGATAGGCAACGGGGCACAGCAGGAGATCCTCGACCAGATCAAGCTCGTGGGTGTGAACAACATTGTGATCAAACCCATTGTTGAACAGAAGGAAGAGAAGATCGAAGACCAGGGAGGTAAGAAAGAGAAGAAGAAATTTTCACCTGGCCTCACCGTCCGCGATATCGAAAGCATTTCGACTACCATCCCCGGCCTCAGTAAATTCAGTCCCGAGATCTCGCTCGACACTTACGTAATCCGCAACGGCTATCGTCGCAGCGCGAAACTTGTTGGTGTAAACCCAGCCTACTTCGAGATCTATAATTTCAAGCTTACTCATGGGCAGCAGTTTGGTGACGAACATCGCAGGGTAGGTTCGCCGGTGTGCATCATCGGCTACGGTATCAAATCGAAATTCTTTCCTGCCGAAAATCCAATTGGCAAAAGCATCAAGGTAGGGCAACACTGGCTCACGATCATCGGTGTGCTCGAAGAGCGCAAGGTGTCGTCGAACAGCATCAGCAAGCTTGGCATCCGCGATTTCAATATGGACGTGTATACGCCGCTGCAGACCGTGCTTATTCGTTATCGCGACCGCGACAAGATCACCACCGAAGCGTTGAGACTCGCCGCTATGCGGAGCCGTGGCAACATCCAGGACACTCAAAATCAAACTGCCGAACAGGAACAGGAGCGAAAGAATTATCACCAGCTCGATCGGTTGGTCATACAAGTCGACGAAACTAAAATGCTCGAACCGATCTCCGAGATCCTCCAGAGGTTGTTGCAAAGAAAACATTACGACGTGATCGACTACGAGATAGAGATACCCGAATTGCTTTTGAAGCAACAACAACGGACCAACGACATCTTCAACTATGTGTTGGGAGCCATCGCAGGTATTTCATTATTGGTTGGTGGTATCGGTATCATGAACATCATGCTGGCTTCGGTGCTCGAACGGATCAAAGAGATCGGCCTGCGTTTGTCGATCGGAGCACAGAAGAACGACATCATACAACAGTTTCTTTTCGAAGCTGTGATGATCAGTGTGTCGGGTGGATTGATCGGAGTGATGTTGGGGATCAGCATGGCGTATGTCGTTTCCGGTGTGGCTGGCATCCAGACCATCGTGAGTTTCTCGTCTATTGTGCTATCGTTTGGCGTAGCTGCTACCGTGGGTTTGGTGTTTGGAATCGCCCCCGCGCGCAAGGCTGCAAGTCAAGACCCCATTGCATCGCTTCGTTATGAATAAATTCTTTACAATAATATTTTGCCTGGTAATTTTTGACTCGCAAAGTCAAAACATCTTCTCACTACCCGACGTCATTCAGCGCTCCCAATCTCAATCTCCCGCTTTCAAGCAAACAGAAACGCGCCGCGAGAACCGCTACTGGCAATATCAATACTATCGAACCAACTACACACCGCAGATCCGGATGAACAGTTCGAACGCAGGTTCACTGTACAACAACAGCTTTTCGCAGATCAGCCAGGACGACGGTAGTTACAGATACCTGTTGGTTAACCAGCTCAATCCCGGTGTCAACTTTTCGCTTCAGCAGCCTATCGAGTGGACGGGCGGTACTATTTCGGTGAACTCGCGGTACAATTATTTTAAAGATTATACAGAGAACATCAAACAGTGGAACGGAAGTCCTTTCTATGTGCAATTATACCAGCCGCTGTTTGCATTCAACCAATTGAGATGGTCTCGTAAGACGGAGCCTATTCGCTTCGAAGAATCGAAACGTGAGTATGCCGAATCGATGGAGGCAATTGCCCGCGACGCCGTCACTAACTTCTTCAATGTATTGCAGGCACAGGTGAATCTGCAGATCGCACAATTCAACCTTGCCAACAACGACACAATTTATAAGATCGAGCAAGGCCGCTACAACATCGGTACGACTTCGGAAGACAAGCTGCTGCAGGTGGAACTTCAGCTGCTTCGGTCGCGGCAGGATGTTGCGCGAGCCAATCTCGATCTTCAAAACGCGAGTCTCGACCTTCGCACGTACATCGGTCTTCGCAACGGCGAAAAATTTCAGCTCGTGATGCCCGACCAGATCCCCGGCTTCGATGTGTCGGAGGAGGATGCCATCGCTTACGCCAAACAAACGCGCGCTGCTTTCATCGCGTTTCAGCGACGAAAGATCGAAGCCCAGCAGGAGGTGGCGCGAGCCAAGGGCAATCGCGGATACAACGTGGGTATTTCGGCAGCGTACGGTACCAACAACCAGGCACAGGTCTTTAGCGACGTCTACCAGAACACCGCGAAGCAGCGCATTGCAAACGTCACTTTCGATGTACCAATTATCGACTGGGGCAGGAGAAGGGCTTTAATGAAGACAGCCTACGCCAATAAGCAATTGACGGACTATGTGATTGCACAGGATGAAGTTGTGTTCGAACAGGAGATACTCACGCAAGTTCGACAGTTTGAAATGCTTCGCCTCTCCATCGAGATCACCAGGAAGGCCGACCAGGTTGCACAGAATCGTTACATGGTTGCGCAGAACCGGTACCTCATCGGCAAGATCGATATCACCAACCTTAACATCGCGCTTACGGAAAAAGATACGGCCAAGCGAAGCTATCTCGATGCCCTGAAGTCTTTCTGGACGGCATATTATGAACTCCGGAGATTGACATTATTCGACTTCTCGGATCAGAAGCTGCTCTATAATCCTAACGCTGATTAACAGGCCCTCACAATAATTAACCCGTTGATGACACCTTTTTACATCTGGGTCGTCCTGGTAGAGGATAAAATTATTTAATTAGCCTCATGCTCCATCAACTCAAATTCGCGATCAGGATTTTCCTGAAGGACAAATTCTTTTCGACGCTGAATATCCTTGGACTTGCCCTCGGTATTGCCGTTAGCGTGATCTTGTTGCTGATACTTCAGAACGATCTCAGCTACGACAAGTATCACGTTAAACACAAACAGATCTATCGTCTCGGCGGGCATCTTAAAGGAACCGGGGTTGATTTTAACCAGGCCAGGTCGGCACGTGAGCTCGGTAATATTTTAAGAGAAGAGTTTCCTGAAGTGCTGGATGCCGTTCGGGCTAATAACTGGTCGCGCACACTGATCAAGTTCAAAGATGCCACTGGTAATGAACACGCTTATTACGAGGAAGATGTTGTGCGCACCGACTCGAACTACTTCCAGATGTTTACCCATAAGTTTATTGAAGGAGATCCGAAGACTTGTTTGATTGACGTTAACACAGTGGTGTTGACCGAAAGCGTTGCAAAAAAATATTTCGGTGCCGAAAGCGCTCTCGATAAACAGATCATGGTTCGCGAGGATCTGTATAAGGTAACTGGCGTGATCGAAGACGTTCCTGAAAATACTCATTTGAAATTCGATCTTTTGATCTCGCAATTGCCGGATCGCGACTGGGCAATACAAAATGGTCAGTACAACTCGGAGGCATTCTGGAACCCGGATGTGTTTACGTACCTGCTCTTTCCCGAGAACTATGACATCAAGCAGTTCTATGCAAAATTCAACGCCAATATTTTCCCCAAGTACTTCAAGGAATTTGGTGATAAAGTTGGCGGCAGTTACGAGCCGGTCCTGGAGAATTTAGCCGACATACATTTCCATTCGACGCTCGAATATGATATGCCGCATGGCAATCTCGCGTACCTGTATGCATTTACGGGCATTGGGGCATTTATCATCATCCTTGCCTGTATCAACTACATGAATCTTTCGACCGCCAAGTCGGTGAATCGTGCGGGAGAGATAGCGATGAAGAAAACTTTGGGATCTTCGAAGCGTTCGCTGATCCTTTCGTTTCTTAGTGAATCCGTGCTGTTGTCGCTGATTGCGATGGTGCTTGCGATAGGCATTGTGTTCTTCGTGATCGATGCGACGTCGTTCAATAACCTCGTTAGCAAAAATCTGAGTGCCAATTTCTTCGGCAATAAAATACTGTTGTTTGGAACGATCGGGCTTACATTATTCATCGGCATTCTTTCTGGAATTTATCCTGCGTTATATCTTCCGTCGATCCCTACACTCCAGGCGTTGAAGGGAGCATTCAAGAACCGGAAGTCCAGCATGTATCTTCGTAGGTCGTTAACGACACTGCAGTTTGCGATCTCGATCTTCGTTGTTGTCTGTACGTTGTTTATGCAGGACCAGATCGATTTTGTGCGCAGTAAAGATCTCGGTTTCGATAAGGAAAATATTGTCGTGCTCGAGGTCCAGGACACTTCCATTCAAAATCACATCAACGCCATCAGGGCCGACTTTGCAACGAACCCTAAGGTGATCAGTTCAGCGGTGTCTTATAATGTGCTCGGTTACAACGCCGGCGGTGGCCCGGTAATGATGGCCGAAGGCGAGCAAGGCATGACCCAGCAGGCATTTAGTATGATTACCGTTGGCGACGATTACCTCAAGACCATGGGCCTCGAGTTGATCGACGGCCGCGACTTCGCCCCCGGCGACGCGGACGCTGAAAGGAACTTCATCGTGAACGAAGCTGCAGCCAAACTGATGGGATGGAACGACAAGGCCGTCGGAAAGAAATTAAGATTCTTCCACGATACCGACGAGACCAAGAAAGTGATTGGCGTTGTAAAGGATTTCAACTACAACTCCCTTCACAACAACATTCAGCCAATGATCATCAACCGCGCCCGCGAACAAGGTGGAGGATTTCTTCATTTGAGAATTGCTGGTGGCGATCTTCCGAAGACCCTCGAGTCCATCCACCAGACATGGACAAAATACGACAGTCAGCATCCTTACGAATATTTCTTCCTCGACGACAAGTTCAACGAGCAATACAAGGAAGATGAGGTTCAACATAAGCTGCTCTCGAACCTGTCATATATCTGTATCTTCATTTCGGTACTGGGACTGCTCGGACTGTCGGCCTTCACGGCTGCGCAGCGCACGAAGGAAATTGGTATCCGCAAGGTGCATGGAGCTTCGATACCGCAGATCATCTACCTGTTGTACAAGGATGTAATGTACCTGGTGTTGATCGCGTCGGTGATCGTGATACCGGCGGGCTACTACGTGATGAATGGGTGGCTCGGTAACTTTGCGTACAAGATGCCGTTCAATTATTTCCTGTTCGGGATTGTTGCTTTGATTGCACTTATCTTTGCATTCTTTACCGTTGCATTCCACTCGCTCAGAACAGCAAGGACAAACCCGGTAGAGTCTTTGAAATATGAATAGTCTAAAGTTTCGAGTTTGAAGTTTGAAGTCTGAAGTTTGAAGAAACGCAACTTCAGACTTCAAACTTCAGACTCCAAACTAGATACCGGTATAATTGAACGGACTTATCGATTTCAATTTGTCTTTCACCTCTTTTGAAATCTGCAATGTTTCAATAAACTCCGCAATTGCCTCTTTCGTAATTTTTTCATTCTTACGGGTAAGCTCTTTCAACGCTTCATAAGGATTCGGATACGCTTCCTTGCGAAGGATCGTCTGGATCGCTTCGGCAACCACCGCCCAATTGTCCGACAGGTCGTCGTCGATTGCCTGTTTGTTGAGCTCCAGCTTCCCGATGCCTTTGAGTAATGACTTCAGTGCAACGAAAGTATGAGCCAGCGGAACACCGATGTTCCTCAGGACAGTAGAATCGGTGAGATCCCTTTGTAACCTGGATATGGGAAGCTTGGCCGAAAGATGTTCGAAGATGGCGTTGGCGAAGCCTAGATTACCTTCGGCATTTTCGAAGTCGATCGGGTTTACCTTGTGTGGCATCGCTGATGAACCCACTTCGCCTTCTTTTATTTTTTGCTTGAAATAATTCATCGACACGTATTGCCATACGTCGCGTGAAAAATCGATCAGGATCGTATTGATCCGTTTCAAAGCATCGCATTGTGCAGCGAAGTTGTCGTAGTGTTCTATTTGGGTTGTCGGATAACTGAGCTCGAGACCGAGATCGTAAACGAAGTTGTCGGCAAACTCGATCCAGTTGATCTTCGGATAGGCGACATTGTGTGCGTTGAAGTTGCCGGTAGCTCCGCCAAACTTCGCGCTGTAAACGATGTCGATCAGGGTTTGATATTGAACGGACAATCGGACCATGAACACCTTCATCTCTTTCCCGAGACGGGTAGGAGAAGCGGGCTGTCCATGCGTGCGCGCGAGCATCGGCACATCCTGCCATTTGTCGGCAAGCTCTGCGATGGTATTCATCATACCCTCAATCATCGGGCGCATGTACGTGGTCATGAATTCTTTCATGGCCAACGGTATTGCGGTGTTGTTGATGTCTTGCGATGTGAGTCCGAAGTGAATGAACTCTTTATACTTGTCCAGTTTCCGGTCTTCGAAATATTTTTTGATGAAATACTCGACAGCCTTTACGTCGTGATTGGTGATCTTCTCGATGTTTTTGATCTCTAACGCATCGGCTTCTTTGAAATTCTTGTAAAGGTTGCGGAGACCGTCTTTCTCCGGAGCCGGGAAATCGGCGAGCTCCGGAAGCACTTCCGTGAGCTTTATGAAATATTCGACTTCGATCCTAACGCGGTAATGGATCAATCCAAACTCCGAGAAATAGGCCGACAGCTCGTGGGTATCCTTAAAATACCTGCCGTCAATGGGAGAAATGGATGTTAGCGGTGTGAGATTTACAGTTGTCTTCTTCGTGGTCAAGGTCCCCTCTTTATTG
>Ga0170475_132342094_pt1 | contig 11063 bp, 10 predicted proteins | sample Soicark_Litter_5_FD_111474 | JGI IMG/M metagenome (GOLD analysis project Ga0170475, IMG submission 111474) | Avena fatua rhizosphere microbial communities from Hopland, California, USA. Combined Assembly of 48 SPs | reverse complement strand
TTTCGCGTCCAGGTACCTGGCGTAGCAGGGGCACCTCCTCGGCGCAGCGGCGATTGCCCTCGCTTCGGTAGATCGGGCAGCGCGGGTGAAAGCGGCAACCAGAAGGCGGCGCGAGCGGGGAGGGCGGTTCGCCCGTGAGAAGAAGGCGTGCGCGACGCTTGCTGGGATCGATGGCCGGGACCGCAGAGAGAAGCGCGAAGGTGTAGGGGTGCGCGGGTCTCTCCGCGACGGCCGCGGCGGAGCCGAGCTCGACGAGATGCCCCACCAACAAAACGGCGATACGGTGGGCGAGGTGCCGAACGACCTTGAGATCGTGTGAGACGAAGAGAAAGGCCAGGCCGTGTGCAGCCTGGAGATCAGCGAGTAGATTGACGATCTGCGCCTGGATCGAGACATCGAGCGCCGAGACCGGCTCGTCGGCGACCACCAGATCGGGACGCGAAGCCAAGGCGCGCGCAATGCCGATGCGTTGGCGTTGACCCCCGGAGAAGGCGTGCGGTTGTCGGGCGAGCGCGTCCTCGGGCAATCCCACCTGCGCCAGTAGCTCGGCGACGCGGGCGCGACGCGCGACCCGGGTCGGAGTGAGCCCGTGAATGGTGAGAGGCTCCGCGATGATCTGTTCGACGGTCAAGCGAGGGTTGAGTGAGCCCACCGGATCTTGAAAGACGATCTGCATGTGGCGGCGGGTGGCGCGCAGCTCGCTACGCGAGAGCGTGGCGAGATCCCGCCCTCGAAACAGGACCTCGCCCGAGGTGGGCGGGGACAGGCGCAAGACCGTGCGGCCGAGCGTGGACTTGCCCGAGCCCGACTCACCGACCAATCCCAGCGTCTCGTGCGCCGAGACAGTGAACGACACGCCGTCGAGGGCATGCACCACGCGGGTGGTCCCACCGAAGGCGGAACGTCCCGAGCGGAAGTGCTTCACGAGATGGCGAACTTCCAGGAGGGGCCGATCGGAAGGCGCCGAGGGCGTGGTCGTGACCGATGCCGGTGGGACGGTCGTCGAAACGTGGGGTCCACGAGGAGTCGTCATGGGTCGCGCCCCGAGGTGGTGGGGGCCGGCAAAGGGTGGAAGCAACGAAGGACATGATTCGCCGCTGCGGGCGTGCCAGGCGCGGGCAGGAGCTCTGGATCGGCGAGCAGGCAATCGGCTTCAGCGCGTTCGCAGCGCGGAGCGAAGGCGCATCCGCGCGGAAAGCGGCCGACCGCCGGGACCGTTCCCGGGATCTCGCGCAGTCGCCGACGGGGCCGGTCGTCCTGCAGCTGCTGGGAATCCGGCGCGGTCGCCTCTTGGACCAGCGCAGGGAGCGCGCGCAAGAGACCGGCGGTGTAAGGGTGGCGAGGGCCGGCGAACAGGGTGGCCGCGGGCGCCTGCTCGACGATGCGCCCCGCATAGAGCACCGCCACGTCGTCGCAGGTCTCGGCCACCACGCCGAGATCATGGGTGATGAGCAAGACGGCCATGCCGAGCTCTCGCCGGAGCCGATCGAGCAGGGCCAAGATCTCCGCTTGCACGGTCACGTCCAAAGCGGTGGTGGGCTCGTCGGCCAGCAGCAGCGAGGGACGGCAGGCAAGTGCCAGCGCAATCATCGCCCGCTGCTTCATGCCTCCCGAGAGCTGATGCGGGTAGGCGTCGGCGCGTTCCTCGGGCGAGGGGATGCCCGTCAGGGCCAGCAGCTCGACCGCGCGACGATGGGCGGCAGAACGCGAGAGCCCTTCGTGAATGCGCAGCGCTTCCCCCACTTGCGGGCCCACTTTCATGACGGGATTGAGCGCCGTGCTGGGCTCCTGAAAGATGGCTCCCATGACCCGCCCACGCAGATCACAGAGCGTCTGCTCGGACGCACGCACCAGATCGACACCATCGAGAAGCACACGCCCTCCGGTGATGCGGACTTGCGGCTCGGGCAGAAGACGCAGGATGGAGAGCGCGGTGAGAGACTTACCGGAGCCCGACTCGCCTACCAGTCCGAGCATGCGACCGCGTCCGAGCGTGAACGACACGCCGCGCACCGCCTCGGTCTCGCGGCCGTCCACGAGGCGCACCGAGGTAGCCAAGTCTTCCACGCGCAGCAGAGCTTCCGCTGAGCTTCCTGCAAGCGAGCTCACGGTGCGAGTGTCCCGGCGCAGCCGACCAATTCGGAGGTCACCCCAGGCGGGGCGCGCAACAGGAAAGCATCGTCTGCCAATGCGTAGCCCACCCGCCGCTCTTTGAACTTCACGTCGACGCCGTTGTCGAAGGACTGCGTGCCCTCCGCGAATTTCACCAGGCTCGGCAGCGAGAGGGTACCGCGGCCGTCGGCGGGCGCGACGCTCTCGAACTCCTCATACGACGTCCGCCACAAGGTCTTGCCAGCGGCATCGTGCGCCTCGGCGGCGCGCAGACGATGACCGGCGTTCGGTTCGAAGGAGAGGACGAGCGTGCTGCCACGACTGGCGCCATTGGTGTGCAACTGATCCAACCCGTGAACGTCATCCCAAGAGACCACGGACTCGGTGTGGGAAGAGGGCGCAGGGAGCGCCACGTCGCCCATGAGGATGGCGCCGACCTCCTCGGGGGCCAGCGGGATCTTCATCAGGGTGGCCACGTTGCCAGGACAAGCCGGGCCCCGCTGAAGGAGGCTCTTCTGCAAGTCGAGAGAGGCGAACTGACCGTCGTGCGTCGTCAAGATGGCCACCGTGCCTTGCAAGCTGACCTCCGCCTCGAAGCGCAGCCGCCCATCCCGCGCCGCCAAGAGCGTGACCGTCGCCCGCAATCGCTCGCCCGATAGCCAGCTGGTGGCACGTACGCGGGCATCGAGGGTAGGAACGCGCTGTTGTTGCGCCCGCAGCGCCTCGAGGAGCTCACTCGGGTCGGGCGGCGGCCCGGGGCGGGCGCTCGGGTGTTGCGGGTGGCAGCCCAAGCTCAGACCTCCTGCGCAGGCGAGCACGGCAGCGCACACGAGAGGAAGGCCGAGGAGGCGGCGACGCCGCGCGCACGAAGACATGAGCCGAGACCATAGAACGAGATCCGCCAATGCGGGAAGGAACCCCCAGCGGGGAAGCATCAAGTTTTGTCCCCATGTGCCGAGAAAACCACCAAGGGATCGAACCGTCTCTGCGTGGCGGTCGAGGGCAATTCCAAACCATGATGGCACTCGGGAAGGCGTTGAGATGGGTGGGATGCTTGGCCCTCCTCACCTCTGCCTGTCGACCTCCCAATCGTTCAGGCGAGGTCGATCCCGCCCGTGGCGCGCGCAAGGATCGGGTCATGGTCGAGCTCTTTTCGTGGTGGACGGCACCCGGAGAAGCCGAGGCGCTTCAGGCCTTGGTGGGTAGCCACCAGGCCACCCACCCCGCCACGCGTCTCTTCAACGCCGCCGTCGACTCGGGCGCAAAGGCACGGGAGAGCCTGCAGGCACGCTTGGCTCGCGATGATCCGCCCGACCTGTTTCAGGCTAATGCCCATGATTTGAAGGCCGCCATGGAGCGCGATCCGGGCGGTGTGCTCGTGCGCAACAAGTTCCTCAATCAGTTCACCGAGAAGGACTCGTCGCTCAAGCTCGAATGGCTGGACGATCTCTTCACGTCGCTCGATTTGCGGCGGACGATCTTCCCCGAGGTGCTGCAGAACCTGACCGTGGACGGGCACATCTTCGCGATGCCGGTGAACCTGCACCGCGAAAACTCGGTGATCTACAACAAGCGCATCTTCGAGGAGAACCACCTCCAGGTCCCTCATTCCATCGAGGAGCTCTTGGCCCTTTGCAAGAAGCTGAAAGCGGCGGGGATCATCCCGGGGGCCACCGCCAAGCAAGGATGGATCCTGCGCATCATGTTTCATGCGCTGGCCATGTCGCAGATGGGGCCTGACAGCTACCACCGCTACTTTTCAGGGGAAGACACCACCTCGACGCTGCCCAAGCTGCGCGAAGCGATCGCCACGTTTGGCACCATCTTGCGCGAGGACATCAACAGCGACGCGGGCGAAGAGGGGTTCGGTTGGACCAACGCCGCCCAGGCGGTGTTCAACGGTGACGCCGCGATGTTCATGCACGGCGATTGGGCGAAAGGCTATCTGCAGGCACTGGGCTGGGTGCCCGGTCAGGACTTCGACATCTTTGCGGCGCCCGGCGCATCCGAGGTCTTTCTTTATGGTGTGGACGTGTTCGCGCTGCCGGCCGGCGCACAGAACAAGAGTGGCGCCAGCGCCTTTCTCGAGACGATCTCCACCACGCAAGCCCAGGTGGCGTTCAACCGCATCAAAGGCTCGAGCCCCGTGCGCAGCGACGTGCCGCGGAATTTGCTCGATCCGGTCGGACAAAAGGTGCTCGACGACCTTCAAAATGCCCGCTACCGCATGCTGGTCCGCAACCGCGCGACGTGGGAGGAGGCGCTGGTGACCTTCTTCACCTCTCACGACGAAGACGAGCTCTACCGCGCCTTCGTGGCCGATCCGCCTCGTTCGTGAGCCGTGAGCCCGACCGGGTAAGAATGAAGCGCGTCTACCGCGGATCGCGGGCAGGTAGTGACGGCGAGCCCTCGAGCTCTCGCAGCCGCGCTTCCAAAGCCCGCTTCACCCGCGGCTCAGGGGCAAGGCCCAGGGCCCGCTTGAGGGTGTCGAGCGCGCGCGGCTTGCTGCCGAGTCGCGACTCGAGCTCGGCCAGGTGACTCAGGATCTCGGGATCGCCAGGCTCGAGACGGGCGGCCTGCCGCAGAAAAGGAGCGGCCTTGCCGAGATCGCCGAGGGCCAAGGCGGCCCAGCCCAGACTGTCGAGGATGGCTCCATTGCCGGGATCGAGCGCGGCGGCGGCGGTCAGTCGTCCCAGCGCTCGGGGCAGATCGTGATGATGATCGGCGGCGACGAAACCGCTGAAATTGAGCGCTTCCACCGAGCGCTTCTCGCGCGCGAGGACCCGCTCGGCGGCTTGCAATGCCTTCTCCCAGTGGCCGCTGCGCTCTTGCACCGCCGCCCACGCCAGCACCAGGCGCGCTTCGTCGGGGGTCTTCTTGAGGGCGTCATCGAGCAAGTGCGTGGCCTGCGCGGCGTCGCCCGCGCTCTCTGCGACCTGGCTGCGCGCCACCGTCAGCTGCACCAGCTTCGCGTCGCGGTCGGCGGTCTCTGTGCCGGCCTCCGTCTCGGCCGCCTCGCGCCCGAGCAGCGCCGCCGCCTCGTCGAGGACCTGGCGTGCACCGGCGTCGTCGTGCTCGGCGCGCAAGGCATCTGCTACACGCAACCGGGCGCTGAACGCTTGCGGTGCATCCTTGGCGATCTGGAGAAACGCCGTCGCTGCGGCCCGGTGATGACCGGCGTCGGCCTCCGCTTCGGCGGCGAGGAAGGTCATCGCGGAGGTAGTGGCGCCGTGAGCGCGGGCGGTCTCGGCGGCGGCGCGCGCCAGATCGAAGCGCTTCACCGCGCGCTCGATGCGACTCGTGCGTTCGGCGGCTTCGTCGCTGGACGGATCACTCACCACGAGGTCGTCGGCGAGGCGACGCGCTTCGGCCACGTCGCCTCGATCCATCAGCCACTTGAGGTAGATCTCCGCGATCTCCACCGACTCTTCCGAGCGCGAGAGGCCCTCACCAAAGGCCTGCTTGGCCTCGCTCGGTCGATCGGTGGCAGCGAGCAACGTGGCAAGCAAGAGCCGGGCGTCGAGATCATTGGGATCTTCCTCCAGCAGGCTGGTCAGCGCCGACTCGGCCTCCGTCGGGCGGCCCGCCGCCCAGGCTACGGCGGCGAGCTGTCGCCGTCCGCGCGCGCTCGAAGGCAGGCGTTGCACCAATGCCTGCAGCGTGGCGAACGCCCCGTTGGTATCGAGCGCGCCGAGGCGCCACTCGGCGTCGGCCAAGTGAGCGTCTTCCAGGTGCTGAGGACCGCCATCCGCGTCGGCGCGGGCGACGGCGCTGACCAGCGCGGCCGCCTCGGCGGTCTCGTCGTGTCGGGCCTCGGCCAGGAAAGCCGCCGCCAGCGCCCCTTCCACGGTGGGGCCGAGGGTCTCGGCGCGCTGCAAGCTCTCGGCCGCTTCGTCCAGGTGTCCAAGCCGCGTGTCGAGCTCGGCGAGATGCGACCAGAGCTCTGGCGCGTCGTCGTCGAACGGGAGCGCTCGCCCGATCTCGTCAGCCGCTTCTTGGATGCGCCCGTCTTCCTCGAAGAGCAGGGCCCGCGTGACGTGCTCATAGGCCTGCGGCGGGATTGGCCGGGTGACGACCAGATGCCCATCGACGCGCTTGGTGATGAGGCGCGGGGACGAGGCGCAACCCCAGGTCAAGGTCAGCCCGAGCAGCCCTGCGGCGAAGCCAAGCCAGCCGCGCGCGCGGCGCAAACCGGGGCGCCTCACAAGGGAATGTTGCCGTGTTTCTTCCACGGGTTCGCGTCCCGCTTTTGACCAAGCAGCGTCAACCCTCGCGCGAGCGCCCGTCGGGTGGCGCGCGGCCGGATGATCTCGTCGACGTAGCCCAGCTCCGCAGCCACCAAGGGGCTGGCGAAGGTCGCCCGGTAGTCGGCCAGGAAGGCCGCCCGGGTGGCGTCGGGATCGGCGGCGCGGGCGATCTCATCGCGGTGCACGATGTTGACGGCGCCCTCGGGACCCATCACCGCGATCTCGGCGGTGGGATAAGCGAAGTTGAGATCGCCCCGGATGTGCTTGGAGGACATCACGTCGTAGGCCCCTCCGTAGGCCTTGCGCGTGATGACGGTGAGCTTGGGGACGGTGGCCTCGGCATAGGCGTAGAGCAGCTTGGCGCCGTGCTTGATGATGCCGCCGAACTCTTGCGCGGTGCCCGGGAGAAAGCCCGGCACGTCCACGAAGGTGACGAGGGGAATGTTGAAGCAATCACAGAAGCGCACGAAGCGCGCCGCCTTCACTGACGCTGCGATGTCGAGGCAACCCGCCAGATGGGCCGGCTGATTGGCCACCACGCCAATGGGGCGGCCTTCGAGGCGGGCCAAGCCCACCACGATGTTGGGCGCGTACTCGGGCTGAATGTCGAAGAGCTCGCCGTCGTCCACCACGCGGGTGATGAGCGCGCGCATGTCGTAGGGTTTGCTCGGATCGGCCGGCACCAAGGTCTCGAGCGCTTCGTCGTCCTTGGCCGCCCCTCGGGCATCTGGGCTGGCGGCAGGGCGACGGGGCGGATCCTCGCGGTTGTTTTGGGGCAAGAACGACAGCAGCGTGCGCAAGCCCTCGAGGCAGCTCGGCTCGTCGGCGAAGGCGCGATGAGCGACGCCCGAGCGGGCAGCATGGGTGTGCGCGCCGCCGAGCTCCTCCTTGCTGACCTCTTCGTGCGTCACCGCCCGAATCACGTCGGGGCCGGTGATGAACATGTGGCTGGTCTTCTCCACCATGAAGACGAAGTCGGTAATCGCCGGCGAATAGACAGCGCCGCCCGCACACGGTCCCAGCACCGCCGAGAGCTGGGGAATCACCCCGGAGGCCAGGGTGTTGCGCAAGAAGATGTCGGCGTAGCCTCCCAGCGCCGCCACGCCCTCTTGAATGCGCGCGCCGCCCGAGTCGTTGAGTCCCACCACCGGCGCGCCTACCTTGAGCGCGAGGTCCATGACCTTGCAGATCTTGCGCGCGTGCGCCGGGGAGAGCGAGCCTCCTGCCACCGTGAAGTCCTGGGCGAACACGAACGTGGGTCGACCGTGCACGAGGCCGTGGCCGGTCACCACCCCGTCGCCGGGAATGGCCTCCTCCCGCGCGCCCTCTCGCGTCGGCTGCACCACCAGCATATCGGTCTCTACGAAGCTGTCGGGATCGAGCAGCCGGGCGACGCGCTCGCGCGCGGTGAGCTTTCCGGCGGCCTTCTGGCGGGCGATGCGCTCGGGACCACCGGCTCGGAGGGCGCGCTCCTCGGCGTCTTCCACCTTGCGGAGGGCGCGGGCGCGGAGGTCGGCGTCGCTGACGGGATTCTGCATGGGCTCTTTGTTTGTCACGAAAGAAACGGCAGGCCTAGTCGCTCGCGGACGTACGCGGCGATTTGCCGGCGCACGTCGCTGGGGGCGTCGCGAAAGCGCAACCAGGAGCCGCCGTGCTCCCCTTCGCCATCATCGTCTCCGAGCGCGATCTCGGCCGCCAGGGCCGGCAGCACCACCCCGTCGGGGAGCGCGATGCGCACCATGACGGGGCGTCCCGGCTCGAACGGCGCGGGCAACTCGAGCACCACGGCGTCCTCTCCCACGCTCCGGCTCAGACGAAACACCCTCCGCTTGGGTGCGCGCACCTCGACCAAGGTGGCTAGAGGCGCATGCAGGCTCATGGCGCGAGCTTAGCAGTCGCGGCAAGCCCTCGTCAGACCGACAGCGAAAGGCCTTCGCGCGCGGCGTGGACGACGAGGGGGGGCGCCGCCTCGCGCGGAACGCACGCATGCGCGTGCGCCACCATCGCGTCCACGTCGCTGTCGCTGTAGTCCTGATCGTAGTGAAACAGGGCCAAGGCTTTGGCTCGCGCGCTGATGGCCACCCGCACGGCTTCGTCCACCGAGGAAAGTCCGCGGCCTTCGTGGCGCGACTTATCGGCTGCCGTGAAGGTGCTGTCGTGGATCAGCAGATCTGCCCCTGCGTAGAGAGCGCGCGCTGCTGCGCTGGGTCCCGAAGCGGGGTAGCTGGCGTCCGGGGCGTACACCACCGATTTTCCCGCTTCTTCGATGCGGAAGGCGAGCGCCGTCGCCCGCCCGTGGGGGTTCGCCGCGGCGGTGACCCGGCAGCCGCTCACCTCGAAGCTTCGACCTTCGCTCACGGTCTCGCAGCTGATGGCGGAGCCCATGTTTCGCAGCGTCTGCACCGGGAAGTAATGCGGCGCCATCTGCCCTTCCAAGATGCCCTCCAGCAACGCCGGGCTCTCCGCCCCACCGAAGACGGTGAAGACATTGCCTGGAACATAGAGGGGATTGAAGAAGGGAAAGCTTGGATGTGGTCCCAGTGGGCGTGAGAAAGCAAAATGGCGGCGCGTCCCCGCCCGCGGCCGAAGGGCCCCGAGAGCAGCGAGAGGCCGAGGCCACGCGCGCCGGTGCCGAGATCGAGCACGAAAAGCGCGCCTGAGGCGGTTTGCACGGTGACGCAGGAGGTATTGCCGCCGTATCGAACGGTCGCGGGTCCCGGCGCTGGGATGGAGCCCCGCACGCCCCAAAACGTGACTTGCATCAGCCGCGTCCCTTTTCGGGCAAGCGCCCGGGCGAGATCTCGAGGCCCTCGAAAGCAGCGCTGACGGACAGCTTCCCGCCGTCGCGCTCCACGAGGGCGCGGGTCTCGCGCAAGATGTCGTCGACCTCTGCGTCGGTGCGTTCGGGCGCGTGGTGATAGAGGGTCAGCTCCTTGGCGCCGGCCTCCCGGCAGATGGCCACGGCGTCACCCGGGCGAGAATGCCCGTAATGCGCAAACCGGCGATAGTCCTCGGCGGTGAACATGGTGTCGTAAATGACCAGGTCTGCTCCCTCGCACAACCGCACGATGCCGGAGCGCATGGCGGCGAGCTTCTCCTGATCGGTGCGAGGTAGCTCCACGCCCACCGACGGGGGGCTGGCCACGAAGGCATCTTCGAACAAGATGTCCGCGAAAGGCGCCGTGTCCGAGACATAGACGACGCTCTGTCCATCGGCGTCGAGGCGGTAGGCTGTGGCGATGTACGGGTGATTGAGACGCGCGCACGCCACCTTCACGTCGACCACTTCGAAGCGTGCCGAGTCGGAAAGCTCACGGAACTCGACCGCCGCCTTGGTCTCGTTGAAAGGAACCGGGAAGTACGGATCGTCGGCCTGGGAGGCGAACACGGCTCGCAGATGCACGTCGTCGCGGTGGCGGGCGTAGACGTTCAGCTTGTTCCCGCCGCGGTACATCGGGGCGAAGAAGGGCAGGCCCTGGATGTGATCCCAATGGGTGTGACTGATGAGGAGATGAGCTTCGCCTTCGCCGCGCTCGAACGCCTCGACATGAGCTCTTTGCCCAGTTTGCGGATGCCGGTGCCGGCATCGATGACCAGCAACGTCCCCGCGTCGGTGCGAACCTCGACGCAGGAGGTGTTGCCTCCGTAGCGCTCGGTCTTTGCCCCGGGCACTGGGAGCGAGCCCCTGACACCCCAAAAACGAACTTGCATCGAGGGCCCTAAAGCGTTGCGACGAGCTGCCTGGGAGTGAGGGTCTCAACGAGACGCCATCCTGACTGTGGCATTGGCGCGAATCCTATCACAGGGTGGTGCGACGTTCGCGCACTGCGCCCAGAGTAGCCAGAACGCCGATTCAGCTGGGACTTCGTGGTTCCGGTTTCGAAACCGGCAATTTCACCAGCAGCGACCATCCCGAGGGGGAGAGCGGTTCGAGGCGCCCGGCCAGGGTATGAACCAAGTGTTCAGCCAACCGAAAACGCCATGTCGCTTGCGGCTGCTGGGCGCAGGGGCTGGTGAGCTGGGCGCGAAAGACGCCGCCGTCCACGCTGGCGATGATGCGGACCGGGGCCAGCGATGGCTGGGGGCGCTCGGAACGCAGCTCGGTGCCTCGACCAAGCTCGGCGAGAAGGGCTCCGAGGATTGCTTCGAGAGCGTTGCCAAAACGGGGCGGCACTTGCCCGCGGCCTTCCGCCTCGACCATGACCCACGAGCGCAACGAGGGCGCCGCCAGGGAGATGGCCCGCTGCACGGCCTTGCCGACGTCGGTCACCACCGAGGGTCCCGGCCGCAAGCCTGCGTCCACCATCGCCATCAACGCCTCGATCACATGGACGCTCGTCTCCATATCCTGCAGCGCTTCGGCGCAGTCGGCGGCGAGCGCGCCAGGCAACGTCGAACGCAGCCCGGTGGTCCCAGCCATGAGCAGGGTCAAGTGGTTACGAAACTCGTGCAAAATACCTTCCCAACTCCCGCCGAGGGAGATCTGCGGCATGTCACCGGAATCTCCGCTCGTAGCGGGCAGTTCGGCGTCGGCAATGTCAGGGGAACGAGCAGCCAGGAGATCCTCCTCGAACAACACGACGAGCGGCGGTACAAGAAACATGCCGAGAAGAGCTCGATGGCGCTCCTCGCGAAGCGCTCAATGGGCCGCGCGCCAAGCGACTCAGTGCGTGCAGGTGGGGGCGGGCTCTCTCGCAGGGCTGC
>Ga0170475_104406291_pt1 | contig 11065 bp, 8 predicted proteins | sample Soicark_Litter_5_FD_111474 | JGI IMG/M metagenome (GOLD analysis project Ga0170475, IMG submission 111474) | Avena fatua rhizosphere microbial communities from Hopland, California, USA. Combined Assembly of 48 SPs | reverse complement strand
CGCGACGAGCGCGTCCACCGGGGCCGTGCGCACGCCGGCGCAGGCGTCCGCGCCATCGGCCGCCGCGGCGCCGGCCGCGCCCGCCCGCCCGCTCGTCGCGCCGGATGCGCCGCCGGCCCGCCCGCTCACCGGGCCCGGGCCGGAACAGGCGTCCGCGTCGCTGCCCGCGCCCGGGCCGGGCGTCTCGTCGCTCGACCTGACGCCGCCCTCGGCGCCCGCCGCCGCACGTCCCGCCGCGGGCCGTCGGCCGGGTACCCGTCGGCGGCGCTCGGCCGCGGACGGCGACCCGGTGCTGGGATGGCAGCCCCGGCGCGCCCGCGCGGACCGGCCGGTGCTGCTCACCCGCGAGCGCCCGACCGTCGTGCTCACACCCGTGCAGTCGGGCGTCGGTGCGCTGCGGATCACCAGCATCGTCTCCGAGCAGGTCGGCGACCTCACGCTCGGCGCGCTGTGCACGCTCGCCGACGGCTCGGCGACGCTGCTGGACGCCAACCGGGACATGTCTGCTGCGCCGGCGGGTGCCCGCAGTCCGGTGGTGAGCGCCGCGGGCCGGGACCTGTCGGTCGACCTGCGCCAGGTGCGCGCGCTGCGCCGCCTGGTCGTGGTGGCGTTCTCGCCCACGTCCGCGGTCGTGACGTGGGGCGGCGTGGTGCGCGTCGAGCTGGTCGGGGGGACGCGCGTGGACGTGCCGCTCGAGCGCGAGCCGCAGGCCGGTGCGCTCGTCGCGCTGTCCGTGGTCAACGTCGACGGGTCGCTGGTGCTGCGCGCGGAGGACGAGCTGGTGCCGGGCGCGCTGCGCGAGGTGGGTCAGGCGTACGGCTCGGGACTGCGCTGGGTCGACGCCTGGACGCCGGTCGTCTGAGCGCGCGCACCGTCCACAGCCCGTGCGGGCCGGTCGGCATGTCCGGTTAGGCTCTCGGCGGCGCGGCCCACCACCTCCGCGTCGTGGTGTCGGACGGGCCGTGACCGCGGGCCGCCACGAGCCGCCGGACGCAGGGGAGGACGCGCATGCGGCACTACCAGGGCCTGTCCGCCGACGCCCGGTGACGGCTGTTCCAGCAGGAGCCCGAGGAGATCGACGTCGACGCGGACGCGGCGACGCTGTCGACCGCGCTCGGCGCGACGCTCTACATGCCGGCCACGCGCCCGCCCCTGGCCGACGACCTCGTCCGCCGCGCGGTGCAGGACGACGTGGTGAGCGCGGTGGTGTGCCTCGAGGACGCGGTGCCCGACGAGCTGGTCGAGCAGGCCCAGGAGAACGCGATCGCGCAGCTGCGCGACCTCGGAGCGCGCGGCGGTGGCCCGCTCGTGTTCGTCCGCGTGCGCCGGCCCGAGCAGATCGGCGAGATCGTGCGCGGCCTGGGTGAGCACCGGGGCGTGCTGCGTGGCTTCGTGCTGCCCAAGTTCACCGCGCGCACGGGTGCGGCGTTCCTCGACGCGCTCGACGACACCGCGCAGACCGAGGGCACGCGGCTGTGGGGCATGCCGCTGATCGAGTCGCCCGAGATGATCCACCGCGAGACGCGCGACGAGGCGCTGCTGGGGGTGCAGCGGCTGCTGGACAAGCACCGGTCGTCGGTGCTCGCGGTGCGCACGGGTGCGACGGACCTGTGCGGCGCGTACGGCATCCGGCGTGGGCGGGACCTGACCATCTACGACGTGCGGCTGGTGGCGGACGTCCTCATGGCGGTGGTCAACGTGCTGGGCCGCACGGATGGCTCCGGGTTCACGGTCACCGGCCCGGTCTGGGAGTACTTCACCGGTGAGGAGCGGCTGTTCAAGCCGCGCCTGCGCGAGGCCCCGTTCCAGGAGCACGACGCGGTGGCGCTGCGCGCCGAGCTCATCACGCGCGCGCTCGACGGCCTCATCCGCGAGGTCGTGCTGGACAAGGCGAACGGCCTGACGGGCAAGACCGTGATCCATCCGAGCCACGTGCCCGTGGTGCACGCGCTCTCGGTGGTCACGCACGAGGAGCACGCGGACGCGCAGGACATCCTGCGGGGGACGTCCTCGGGCGTCGCGGCCTCGTCGTACGGGAACAAGATGAACGAGGCGCGTCCGCACCGCGCGTGGGCCGAGCGGATCATGGTCCGTGCCCGCGCGTTCGGTGTCGCGCGGGAGGAGATCGGGCTCGTGGACCTGTTGACGGAGGCGGTGAGCAGGTGACGGTCGGGACCGGTCGCTGGGTGCAGGAGCGGCTCGGCGTGACGCTGCGCACCGCGGACGCACCCGTCGGGGTGCAGCTCGAGGACCTCGTGGGTCTCGCGGTGCGGCGCAACCCGCGCCGCGCGCACCTGCTGGTCTCGACCGTGCTGGGCAAGCACGTGCCGACGGACCCGCGCATCGTGCGGGGTGCTGGTCTGCTGCCCGGCGACCTGGTGCACGCCGCGCTGATGGAGCCCGCCCCCGGCGACGGCCTGGACGACGAGGCCCGCGCGCGCGGCGCCGTGCTGCGGTCCGCCGTGCACGGGGAGGCGGACGACGCGGCGCTCGAGCGACTCACCGCCGCACGCGGCCGGCCCGCGGTCGACGTGACCGTGCTGGGCTACGCCGAGACGGCGACCGCGCTGGGCGCGCAGGTGGCCGAGGCACTCGGGGCGACGTACCTGCACTCCACGCGCCGGCACGTGCCCGGTGTCGCGGTCGCGGGGCGCTTCGAGGAGGCCCATTCGCACGCCACGAGCCACCTGCTGCTGCCGGCCGATCCGGACCTCCTGACGGGCGACGAGCCGCTCGTCCTGGTCGACGACGAGCTGAGCACGGGCCGGACGGCGCTCGCGACGATCGAGGCGCTGCACGCCGTGCACCCCCGCGCGCGGTACGTCGTCGCGGCGTTGATCGACCTGCGCAGCCCCGACGACCGCGCGCGCACGCTGGCCGCGGCCGAGCGGTGGGGGACGCGGATCGACGTCGTCGCGCTCGCGGCCGGCGGCGTCGACCTGCCTCCGGGGCTGCCCGAGCGCGCGGCCGAGCTGGTCGCGAGCCTCGGTGCCCCCGATGCGCCGCCGCAGGGCGCCGGTGAGCCGGACGGGCCGCGGCGCGGGACCGACGCCCACGTGGTGCGGGTCCGCGTGCCGTGGCCTGCCGACCTCCCCGAGTCGGCACGGCACGGCTGGGACCCGGCCTGGGACGCGCGCCGGGACGCCGCGGTCGAGCACGTCGCCGCCGCGGTCGAGCGGGCGCTCGAGGAAGTGCCGGGCGACGTCGACCACGTCGTCGTGCTGGGCACCGAGGAGCTCCTCGACGTGCCGCAGCGCATCGGCGCGGTGCTGGCCCGCACGCGCACGGTCCGCTCGTCGTCGACCACGCGGTCACCCGTGCTCGCGGTCGACGACCCCGGGTACGCGGTGCGTTCGGCCGTGCGGTTCGTGGCGCACGACGACCCGGCGGACGCGGCCGAGGGCGACACGACGCGGTACGCCTACAACGTCGCGGGTGCGGGGGCGGGCGCCGTCGTGCTCGTGCTGGACGAGAAGGGCGACACCGAGGCCGCGACCGTGCTGGTGGATGCGCTCGCCGCGGTCACCCCGGTGGTCGTGGTCGCGACGCTGCCGGACACCGCCGCGCGCACGGCGCGCGGCCGGGCGCTCCCGGAGCCGCTGCACGGTCCCACGTTCGGCTCGTACCCCGCGCAGGAGGTGACCTGGCTCCTCACGGACCTGTCCCACGTCGCGCTCGAGGCACCCGTGGAGGAGCGCGAGGAGGCCGTGCAGTCGGGCGGCGCGCACTACGCGGAGTCGCTGCCGGTCGAGTACCTGCCGTCCGCCGCGTACACCGCGCTGTTCGACGAGGCGCTCGCGGACTCCGCGCGGCGCATGGCCCTCGCGGTCGGTGTGGTGACCGAGCGCGCGCTCGCGGCGCGGACCGAGCCGGTGCTGGTCTCGCTGGCGCGCGCGGGCACGCCCGTCGGTGCGCTCATGCGCCGCTGGGCGGCCCGCGTGCACGGCGTCGACGTCCCGCACTACACGGCGTCGATCGTGCGCGGACGCGGGATCGACCACCTGGCGCTGCAGCACGTCGCCGCGCACCACGACCCGCGCGGAGTGCTGTTCGTCGACGGCTGGACCGGCAAGGGTGCGATCGCGCGCGAGCTCGCCGCCGCGCTGGTCGAGCACGAGGCGATCACGGGCGTCGCGTTCCCGAGCGAGCTCGCGGTGCTCGCGGACCCGGGCTGGTGCGTGGACCTGTTCGGCACACGGGACGACTTCCTCATCCCGTCCGCGTGCCTGAACTCCACGGTCTCGGGTCTGGTCTCGCGCACCGTGCTGAACCCGCGGATCCTGCGCGAGGACCAGTTCCACGGCGCGAAGTTCAACGCCGAGCTGGCCCCGTCGGACGTCTCGCTCCAGTTCCTGGACGCCGTCTCGGCCTGGTTCGACGACGTCGCGCAGGAGGCGCAGGCGCTCGCGCGCGTGCCGGTGACCGACGCGCCGGACTGGCGCGGGTGGGCGGCGGTGGTCCGGGTCGCGCAGGAGCAGGGCGTCGGTGACGTGAACCTGGTCAAGCCCGGCATCGGCGAGACCACGCGCGTGCTGCTGCGCCGCGTGCCGTGGAAGATCCTGGTGCGCGAGGACGCCGACCCGCGGGACCTGCGGCACATCCGGCAGCTCGCGCACGAGCGCGGCGTCCCCGTCGAGCCCGCGCCGGACCTGCCGTACGCGTGCATCGGCCTGATCCATCCCCAGTACACGCGGGGCGCCACAGGGGCCTCGGGCACCGGTGTGCAGGTGGCCCCGTGACGGCGGCGGTGACATCCACGCGGCAGCCGTCGTCCGACGGTGCGGTGCGCTGGTCCGCGCTGCCGCCGGCCTCGTCGCACGGCGTGACGGACGCGATGCGCGAACGCGTGGCCGGCCTGGCGCCCGAGGCGGCACCCGTGCTCGAGCGTGCCGCGGTCGCATGCGACCTGGACCGCACGCTCGTCTACTCGGCCGCTGCGCTGGGCCTGCCGGGCGCGGACCACGAGGCCCCGCCGCTCGTGGTCGCCGAGGTCTACCAGGGCGCGCCGCTGTCCTACTGGACGCGGGACGCGCAGCGCATGCTCGCGGCGCTCGCGCAGCGCGCCGTGCTGGTGCCGACGACGACGCGCACGCGTGCGCAGTACGCGCGCATCCGGCTGTTCGACGCGCCGCCGCGCTACGCGATCACGACCAACGGCGCCCACCTGCTGGTGGACGGCGAGCCGTGCCCGCGCTGGGCGGACCGCGTCGCGGGTGTGCTGACCGGTGCGCTGCCGCTCGCGGACGTCCTGGCGCACCTGGCGCAGTGGGAGGGCGAGCCGTGGCTGCGCAGCCTGCGCTCGGCCGACGACGCGCTCGCCTACCTGGTGGTGGAGCGTGCCGCGCTGCCGGACGGCTGGGTCGCGGAGCTCGACGCGTGGTGCGGCGCGCGCGGCTGGGTCGTCTCGGTGCAGGGCCGCAAGGTCTACGCGGTGCCCGCGGGCCTGACCAAGAGCGCCGCGGTGGCCGAGGTCGTGGCGCGTACCGGTGCGGACGGCGTGCTCGCGGCGGGCGACTCGCTCCTGGACGCGGGCCTGCTGGCCGACGCGACCCGCGCGGTGCGGCCCGCGCACGGCGAGCTGCATGACGTGGGCTGGACCGCCCCCCACCTGCGGGTCACGGACCGGGCGGGTGTGCTGGGCGGTCAGGAGATCGTCGAGCGCCTGCTGGCCGACGTCCTCCGGGCGGACGGGTGACCGACGCCATGACGCCGCGCGTCCGGATCACGTACTGCACGCAGTGTCGGTGGCTGCTGCGTGCGGCGTGGTACGCGCAGGAGCTGCTGACCACGTTCCACCGTGAGCTCGCGGAGGTCGCGCTGCGCCCCGGGACCGGCGGCGTGTTCGTCGTCGAGGCGTGGCCCGCCGGTGCGTCCGACGACGAGGCCGTGGTGCTGTGGGACCGCGCCGCGGACGGCGGCTTCCCGGACGTGGTGGACCTCAAGCGCCGCGTGCGCGACGCGGTCGCCCCGGACAAGCCGCTCGGCCACGCGGACCGCGTGGCCGAGCAGGGCCCCGAGGCCGGCACAGCGTCGCCGAGCTAGAGGTCAGACGTGCTGGACGCCACCTCGAGCGCGTGGAGAGACGTGTAGCGCTGGCGCTGCACGAACGCGGAGCCTCGCCCCACACCCGCATGTGGGAGTGGCGACGTCAGCGCTCGGTGCCTGGCGTCACCCGGACGCGTGAGCAAGAAGACCTGGTATCGGCCCTCGGTCCAGCCTGCCGATCGGAACGCAGATATCAAGGGCGCGATCTTGCGGTCGAAGCGGTCCGTAGAGGCGAGGAGTCGTGCCGCCTCGTCGTCGGTCCATTCCACGTTGTCGCGACGGTGCACGATCAGAGGGACGTCGGCCTTGATCGACTGCTCGGCGTAGAAGGCCATGCGCGTGATCGGACGGAAGGTGCGGCCCGCCTGGCAGACGTAGGCGTGGTGGAGTTCGTACATGCGCCATGCTTCCCGGGCCGGCACTACGACCGTGTCCTGGACGGTCACGGGGCGTTCGCGGTAGACGTCCATCGCCCGCGAGACGTCCGTGAGCCACGCGGCTGCATCTGTCGAGATGTAGCTCGCGACTTCGATGACCTGGCGGATCTCGAACGGAACGTCGACGTTGATCATCGAGTCGTGGTGAGCCAGGCGGTTGCGGAATTTCCTGACCCGCTCGACTGCCGCTGAGACCTGCTTCCGCTGGCCATTGCCGTTGGGGAATGCCTTGTGCAGCGACTCGCGCCACACGTCTTCATAGCGGGGTCCGAGGAGCCCACTCCAGAACCCAAAGCTCAGTCCCGCGACGATCTGATGTCGGCTCTCCTGGCCCCGAGCGCGGAGGCGGGCACGAACCGCATCGACCTGAGCAGCGACTTCCTGACCGCCTGGCGTCTCGAGCAGGAACCAGGCGATTCCGCGGCGGTGCTCGTCGAAGTGATGCGTCAACGCGCGATCAAGAGCATTGCGGAGGAGCACCTCCAGATGTCCGACGGTCTCAAAGGCGGCCGCCGCCGTCTTGGCGTTCCATTCGTAGAGCGCGACCGCGGTCGACCGGTCGTCGTCGGCGGCCCTGAGGTAGGGGGCGAGGCGAGGCTCTGACAGGAGCTCCCAGACCGCATCTCGAGAAGGATGAGGGCTCGTCGCTGACTCACTCATCGGGTCATGTTAGCCTTGTACATGAACGCCCCAGTGTCGCCTCTGATCCAAGCGCCTGGGGCTTTTTCCTGCCCGCCGCCGCTCGGCCACGCGGTCCGCGTGGCCGAGCAGGAGTGATGCGGCACCGCCGCGCGAGCGAGGGCTACGCGCCCGTGGGCAGCGGGCAGGAGACGCCCGTGCCGCCGAGCCCGCAGTAGCCGTCCGGGTTCTTGTCCAGGTACTGCTGGTGGTAGTCCTCGGCGTAGTAGAACGCGCCTGCCTCGTCGGCCGTCCGGATCTCGGTGGTGATCTGCCCGTAGCCCGCCGCGGCCAGTCGCGGTGCGTACGCGTCACGCGTGGTGAGTGCGGCCGCGGCCTGCTCGGGCGTGGTCGTGAAGATCGCCGACCGGTACTGCGTGCCGATGTCGTTGCCCTGCCGGTAGCCCTGCGTGGGGTCGTGCGACTCCCAGAACCGCTGCAGCACGTCGGTGTCGCTGACGACGGCGGGGTCGTAGGCGACCAGCACCATCTCGGTGTGGCCGGTCATGCCCGTGCAGACCTCCTGGTAGGAGGGGTACGGGGTGAACCCGCCCTGGTAGCCGACGGCGGTGGTGACCACGCCGGGCAGCTGCCAGAACGCGCGCTCGGCGCCCCAGAAGCAGCCCATGGCCACGTACAGGACGCGCGTGCCCTCGGGCCACGGGCCCTGCAGGGGCGTGCCGAGCACGGTGTGGGTCGGGGCGATCGGGTGCGCGTAGCCGTCGCGGCCGGCCAGCGCGCGCTCGCGCGTGACCATCGTCGAGCGCAGGCCGGAGCCGAGCAGTGAGTTGAGGTACGTCATGGTGGAGTCCTCTCCGGAGGGGGTGGACGCCGGCCGCGGGCTGGCGGCGGCGGCTCCCTCCGTGGCAGCACAACCGTCCCCCCGGAGCGGCTGTTCCCGCGGGGTGGACCTGGACCGTGGTCCGGTTCGTGGTGGACGGGTGCTTCCCACCGCGCCCCTGTGTGACCTAGCGTGGGTCCCTGCACGATGGGAGCGCTACTACGCGCTCACCGGTGACGGTTGCGTGCCATGTGACGGTCGTACGGATCGGGGGAGCCCGTACGACCAACGGGTGGGCGGCGGCGGGGGGAACGACGCCGTCCACCCGGTGGCACGTAGCCTGGGCGGATGACGCGCACGCCCGACCCGGCCGCGAAGGCCCCCGCCGTCCCGCACCAGGTCACCGCACCCGACGAGCGTGCGAGCGATCCCGCGGCCGCGGTGCCGCTGCCGGTCCGCCAGGCCGCCGCGTGGTCCTGGCGGCTGCTGCTGATCGCGGCTGCCGCGGCCGTGGTGATCGCCCTGGTCGGCTACCTCAAGCTCGTCGTGGTGCCGGTCGCGGTGGCACTCCTGCTCGCCGTGCTGCTGCACCCGCTCGTCGGCTGGCTCGAGCGGCGCGTGCGGCTGCGGCGCGGGGCCGCCGTCGCGATCGCGGTGATCGGCATGGTCGTGGTCGTCGTCGGGCTGCTGGTCCTGGCGGGGCGGTCCGTCGCGCTCGGCATCGCCGACCTGTGGGACCAGGCGCGCCAGGGCATCGACCAGGTGACGGCCTGGCTCGCGGACGGGCCGCTGCACCTGTCCACGGACCAGCTCGACACGTGGCTGGACCAGGCGCAGAAGGCGGCGTCCAGCAACAGCTCGAGCATCGCCGCCGGCGCGCTGCACGCGACGGTCACGGTCGGCCATGTGCTCGCGGGTGCGGTCATCGCGTTGTTCTGCACGTTCTTCTTCCTGCTGGACGGCCGGACCATCTGGTCGTGGGTGGTCGGGCTGCTGCCGCGCGGCTCGCGCGAGCACGTGCACCAGGCGGGCCGCCGCGGTCTGGTGACGCTCGGGGCGTACACGCGCACGCAGATCCTGGTCGCGGCGGTCGACGCGACGGGCATCGGGGTGGGCGCCGCGATCCTGCAGGTCCCGCTCGCCTTCCCGCTGGCCATCCTGGTGTTCCTGGGCTCGTTCATCCCGATCGTGGGCGCGGTGGTCACGGGTGCGATCGCGGTGCTCGTCGCGCTGGTGACGCACGGCCCCGTGGTCGCGCTGATCATGCTCGCGATCGTCCTGGCGGTGCAGCAGCTCGAGGGGCACGTGCTGCAGCCGTTCCTCATGGGTCACGCGGTCTCGCTGCACCCCGTCGCGGTGCTGCTGGGCGTGGCCGCGGGCTCGTTCATGACCGGGATCCTGGGTGCGCTGTTCGCGGTGCCGATCATCGCGGTCCTCAACACCGTGATCCTCTACCTGCACGGGCACGACAAGTTCCCGCAGCTGGGGCAGGACGACCACGTGCTGCTGCGCCCGCACCGGCACCCGGTGCTCGAACGCGCGATCGCTCAGGTCAACGAGCTCGAGGTCGAGCGGGCCGCGGGTGCGGACGCACGTGCGCTGGGCGAGGACCCCGCGGTGGGCGCCGACGAGGGCGCGTCCACGGACCTCGACGACGCGGGCGACGGCTCCGACGGCACGAAGGGCCCGGAAGGCCCGGAGGCCGGGCGGACGGGCGACGCGCGGTGACGACGATCGAGGACGTGCGCCGCGCCGCGGCGCTGCTGGACGGCGTCGCCGAGCGCACCCCGGTCGAGTCGAGCCGCGCGCTGTCCGAGATCGCCGGCGCGCGCGTGCTGCTCAAGTGCGAGAACCTGCAGCGCGCGGGCTCGTTCAAGATCCGCGGCGCGTACGTGCGGATGTCCGGCCTGACGGACGACGAGCGTGCGCGGGGAGTCGTGGCGGCCAGCGCGGGCAACCACGCGCAGGGTGTCGCGCTCGCGGCGCGGCTGCTCGGCATCGACGCGATGGTCGTCATGCCCGTGGACGCCGCGCTGCCCAAGATCGCGGCGACGCGCGAGTACGGCGCGCGCGTCGAGCTCGCGGGCACGAGCGTCGACGAGGCCCTGCAGCACGCGCGTGCGTACGCCGAGCGCACGGGTGCCGTCCTCATCCACCCGTTCGACCACCCCGACGTCGTGGCGGGGCAGGGCACCATCGGTCTGGAGATCGTCGAGCAGGTGCCCGACGTCGCGACCGTGCTGGTCCCCGTGGGGGGCGGCGGGCTCGCGGCCGGCGTGGTCACCGCGCTCGCGGCGCTGCGCCCGCAGGTGCGTGTGGTCGGCGTCCAGGCCGCGCACGCCGCTTCCTACCCCGCCTCGCTCGCGGCGGGCCACCCGATCCCCGCGCCCGAGCTGCGCACCATGGCCGACGGCATCGCCGTGGGCCTGCCGGGCGACGTGCCGTTCGACGTGCTCGCGCATGCCGGCATCGAGATCCGCACGGTGTCCGAGGAGGACCTGTCCCGCGCGCTGCTGCTGGTCGCGGAGCGCGCCAAGCTGCTGGTCGAGCCGTCGGGCGCGGCCGCGGTCGCCGCGCTCATGGCCGCCCCGGGGCAGTTCGAGGGCCCCGTGGTGGCGATCCTGTCCGGCGGCAACATGGACCCGCAGGTGCTGCTGCGCGCGGTGCGACACGGTCTGGCGTCAGCGGGCCGCTTCCTGTGGCTGCACGTCCGCATCGCGGACCGGCCCGGGGCGCTCGCGGACCTGCTGCGGGACCTGGCGGCCACGGGTGCCAACGTCATGCACGTCTCGCACGTGCGCACGCAGGGCGAGCTCGCGGTCGACGAGGTCGCGATCGAGGTGCAGGTCGAGACGAAGGGGCCGGACCACTGCTCGGCCGTGATGCACGCGTTGCGCGCGGCCGGCTACCGGCTGACCGACTGACGTGCAGCAGGGCGCCGACCGCGGTGTGCGGTCGACGCCCTGCCGGCGGTGCGGGTCTCAGCCCGTGAAGGGCTTCGCGTCGAGGATCTTGACCTCGATCTCGCGGCCGTTCGGTGCCTCGTAGCTGGTCGTGTCGCCGACGGACTTGCCGTTGATCGACGCGCCCAGGGGCGACGTGGGGGAGAAGACCTGGATCTCGG
>Ga0170475_118998158_pt1 | contig 11069 bp, 10 predicted proteins | sample Soicark_Litter_5_FD_111474 | JGI IMG/M metagenome (GOLD analysis project Ga0170475, IMG submission 111474) | Avena fatua rhizosphere microbial communities from Hopland, California, USA. Combined Assembly of 48 SPs | reverse complement strand
CTTCCACCAGCACGATGCCGAACGGCTCCGGGCGCAGGGAGCAGTGCACAAACACGTCCATGGCAGCTAACAGCTCGGGCACGTCGAGGCGGTCCTCCAGAACGGTAGTGCGGCTCGCAAGCCCAAGCTCGTCGATCAGAACCCGCACAGACTCCGCGTACTCCCCATACCCGTCTAGGCGCGAGCCCACGATCAGGAAGTGCGCATCGGGCACCTCGTCCCGCACGCGCGCCGCGATACGGACGAAGTGGTCCACCCCCTTCCAGGGAATGAAACGGCCAACGAAGCCGACGAGCGGTACGGAGGCAGGGATACCAAGTCGATCTCGTACACCCTTTCCGTCCAGGTCGGGCCGAAAACGGCTGAGATCGATGCCGTTGTGTACCACCTCGACCTTGTGACGAGACCAGGTGGGGAAGCGTTGCCGCACAGCGGCCGAGCTGACGATGATGCGAGTAGCCAGCGACGCGGTGATCCAGTACAGCGCCTCGCCTACCAGCCGCGGCCGGTCGAGGAACTCGCCGCTGTGCCAGAGCGCGGGCCGCCCGGCCAGCCGAGCGGCGATCCCGCCGGACAAGACGAGCAACGAGTTCGTGTAGACGAGGTCAATTCCACGCTCATGGATCAGCCGGTAGATTCCGCGGACGCTGCGCACGGCACGCGCGATCAGTTGCGCCGGACGGGCGGCGCGGTTGATCACCGGCAGGGGCGCGTGCAGCACTTCCACACCCATCGCCGCGTACGCCTCGTCGAACGGCCCTCGGTGAGGCAGCAGCACGATCGGGGTAAAGCGCGTCTTATCGAGTGCCTGCACCGTGGCGAAGAGGTCCGTGTCGGTGCCACCCAGCTCGGCCGTGCCGTTGATGTACAAGATCGTGTACGCGCTCATTCACGACTCCGAGTGACGCGGGCCGGATTCCCGACCGCGACCGCGTCGGCTGGCACGTCGCGGGTGACCACTGAACCGGCCCCGATCACGGCGCGCGGACCGACGTGGACGCCATCGAGGACGATCACGCTGTTACCCAGCCAGCAGCCGTCGTCGACGGTGATGCCGCGGCGTGTCACCCCTTGTTCGTTGATCGCGACGCGCGGGTCTCCGAAATTGTGGTTCTCGGCCAAGATCTGGACGTAAGCGCCGATGGTGACGTCGCGGCCGATCCGAAGCCTTCCACCCGCCCCGAGCACGCTGTGCGGGCCAATGTACGTGTCATCGCCGATCTCGAGCCCGTCGCCGGGGTTTGTCAGGTGGCTGGTAACCTGGACCCAGCCAAATTCCCGGATGCGCACGTTGTCCCCCAGGCTCACTCCCTCCCGGCCATAGCAGTTCATGAATACGTAGTCGCCTATGGCGACGTTGTGGCCCACCGAGAGATGGCCGGGAAACAAGATGTTCGTCTGGCGCCCGAGGAAGAAGCGACCTCCACACGCCCGGAGTCGCGGCCGATAAGACAATCCGCGCAGCAGCGGCCAAAAGCCCTTGCGATAGGCGTAGTACAGCACGACGGACAAGGGCAGGGAGGAAGGCGCAACGTGGTTGGACACGACTTTCTCGCTGCTGATGCCCATCAGCCGCGTATATAGTGCTGTGGCCGAAGACCCCCGCCGGAGCGTAACCACGTCAGTTAGTCTCCTCGTAGATCTCGCGATACACCGCCAGGGTCGCTTGCGCCGTGCGCTCCCAGGTGAAGCCGCGAGCCCGCTCCACCCCACGGTGCGAGAGGGTAGTGCGGAGCCGGGCGTCCGTTACGACTCGCACTACCGCCTCGGTTATCGCCTCCACGTCCGTCGGTGCTACCAGCAACCCCGCATCACCGACAGTCTCGGGGAGCGCCCCGGCATCGGAAGCGACCACCGGTGTGCCGCAAGCCATTGCCTCAAGCGCGGTGAGTCCAAAGCCCTCATAGAGCGAGGGGAGCAGGAGCACGTCCGCGTCGGCGTACAGCCGCGGCAGATCGGCGAGCGGGACGATGCCCAGGTGCTGCACCTGCGCGGCGATGCCGAGCCGATTGATAAGCGTCCGCTGGTCCTCGGTGAATGCCCCGCCGACCTTATGGAACACCACGGGGGTGCCTAGTCGTCGGATAATGAGGGGCAAGGCCCGCAAGATGCTTTCGATGTTCTTGTATGGGCCACAGTGTCCCACGTGGAGGATGCGCGCCTGCCGGGCCTTACCCTCCGCGCGAGGCTCGGCCGGAGGCCGGAAATGTTCGGAGACCCCATTGGGCACCACACGGACCCGCTCCGGTGTGTAATCCGTGAAACGCAAGAAATCGTTCCGCGAGCTTTCCGAGACGGCGATCACGCGGGCGACGCGAGCTATTGCCCGGAGGCTCAGCTTGTGTCCCAGAATGGTGACTCGGGGAAGGGCGCGGGTCGGTAGCTCACGGGCCTCCATCTTCAGCAGCATGGCGTCGTGAAAGGTTACAACGGTCCGCTCTGGCTGCAGGCTGAATGCCAGATGCCCGTAGCCGTGGTCGACGATGTGAAAGACATCTGCTTCCTGACCGCGCGCGCTCCACTGATAGGAGGCGTAGCGATCGGCCCAGCCGGCCAGGCGGGCGATCGGTCCCGAACGGTGGAGAGCATCACGGATACCGCTCGCCGGCTCCGCGTGCTCGACAAGCCATTCGTTGCTGGCTGTCGCCAGCGCCCGCGTCAACTCGCGCGTGTACACCTCCATGCTGATGCGGCCTTCGGCGGGCAGCGTGTGAAAGAGGCGAGCCACCATGGTGGCCTGAGACGCTGCGCGGCGGCGGGTGGCCAGCATCAGTCGACCCCAGCGGGCTTCATCGCCGACGCGCTCGCGGCCCCACGTGCATCACCCATGTGAGCCGCGTCGCGCGACGAGCCAGCGAGGAGGCGGGCGCGGTCACCGTAGTTACGCTCGTAATACCGCCGGTAGTCGGCGTCCTGAAGTGGGCGCCACCATGCCTGGTTGTCGACGTACCACCTGACCGTGGACTCGAGCGCGGCGCTGAACGGCCGCGCCGGCCGCCAGCCGAGCGCCTCCAATCGGGCTGTATCGACGGCATAGCGCCGGTCGTGCCCGGGTCGGTCCGGCACGGACTGAATTAACGCGCGAGGTTTGCCGAGAAGGTCAAGCACCCGCTCCGCCAGTACGCGGTTCTCGTACTCATTGCCGCCGCCGAGGTTGTATGCCGTGCCGGGCGTGCCGCCAGCGAGGAGCAGTTCCAGCGCCGCGCAGTGGTCGTCGACGTATAGCCAGTCGCGTCGCTGGCGCCCGTCCCCATAGAGCGGGATGGGCTTATCGTCGAGCGCGTTGGTGATCAGCACGGGCAGGAACTTCTCGGGATACTGATATGGCCCGAAGTTGTTGGAGGCGCGCGTGACGAGGGTCGGCAGCCCATAGGTCACGTGGTAGGCGTGGACCAGGAGCTCTCCCCCGGCCTTACTCGCCGCGTACGGGCTGCGGGGCTGCAGCGGGTCGGTCTCCCTGGAAGCGCCCGCGGTGACCTCGCCGTATACCTCGTCGGTGCTCACCTGGCAGAAGAGTTGCACCTCGGCGCGTCGGGCGGCCTCCAGCAACACGTAGGCCCCCTTCACGTCCGTCTCGATGAAGCTACCCGGGTCCAGGATCGAGCGATCGACGTGGGTCTCGGCGGCGAAGTTCACCACGACGTCGACGTCGCGCATCAGCTCGCCAACCAGGGGCCCATCCCCGATATCGCCGTGGACGAAGCAGTAGCGTTGGTCGTGGGCTATCTGCGCCAAGTTCTGGAGATTGCCGGCATAGGTCAGCTTGTCGAGCACGACTACCGTGTCGTCGGGATAGTCGCGAAGGTGGTTGCGCACGAAGGCGCTCCCAATGAAGCCGGCCCCACCTGTCACGAGCAGCCGCCTGGCTATCACAGGACCTCCACGCGGCTGAAGTCGCCGAGCAACAGCTTGTAGGCCTTGGGCTTGTGCGGCGAGCGCGCGATCTCGACGTTCCGCCCGATGAGGCTGTCTTCGATGCGACCTGGCACCTCGATCAGGCGCGTCCGCTCAAGCACGATACTGTGCTCGATCTCGCAGTCGTTGACCAGGCAGTCGTGATCGATCGAGGTGAATGGCCCGATGTACGCGTTCTGAATCCGCGTGCCTGGGCCGATGATGGCCGGGCCCCGGATTACGCTGTTCTGCACCTGCGCGCTGGCTGCCACGACGACCTTCCCGTGTACCTGGCTGGCGGCGTCGAGCGTCCCCGCCACGTCCTGCTCCAGCGTCTCCAGGATCAAGCGGTTCGCCTCGAGCAGATCGTCTTTCTTCCCGGTATCGATCCACCAGCCGTTGACGATCTGGGGCTGGACCCGCAGCCCCCGGTCTAGATAGCCCTGGATGGTGTCGGTAATCTCCAGCTCGCCCCGGGCGGACGGCCGCAGCGTAGTCACGATCTCGTGCACATGATGGTCGAAGAAGTAGATGCCGATTACGGCTAGGTCGCTCGGGGGATCCCGTGGCTTCTCCACCACGCGGACGACACGCCCATCGGAGAGCTCGGCGACGCCGAAGTCCTGCGGATTGCCCACTCTATAGAGTAGGATCTGAGCATTCGCGTGGTCCTGCTCGAAGTTGTGGGCGAAGGGCACGATCCCCTCGCGCAGGAAGTTATCGCCGAGGAACAGGACGAAGGGATCGTCGCCGAGAAATTCGCGCGCGATCAGAATGCCGTGGGCAATGCCCCGCGGCGCGTCCTGGGGAATGTACTCTACGCGAGCGCCGAAGCGGCTCCCATCGCCGACTCCCTCGCGAATCTGCGCATGGGTTTCCCCAACGACGATAGCGATGTCCTTAACACCGGCCTCCACCAGATGCTCGAGCGCATAGAAGAGCACCGGCTTGTTGGCGATAGGCACCAGTTGCTTGGCGCCTGTGTAGGTCAGCGGCCGCAGTCGCGTGCCGAGCCCCCCGCTCAAAACCAGCCCTTTCACCGTTCGGACCCTCCTGCCGCTCTCCCGACTTGCCAGCCGTCAATCCACGCACGTGGCGGGTTGTCCGACAATCGCCGCCCTCAATGGAGGTAACCGTTCCGCCCCTCTGCGCTGCCGAGAGGAGAGACGGGCGGCGACTTGCCCCAGCAACGGTGCTTGGCCCGTGCTGAGGTTACTGCCTAAGGAGCCGCGGACAGCGGCGGCAGCCTCTCCGCCACAACGCTGATACACCGCGCCCTGATCCATTGAGCAAGGCGTCGCTGGGTCTCGGACAGGCAGACGTGAACGCTTCCAGCCGGGCTAACGTGCCTCTCTCTTCAGCCATAGCGCGCATTCTACCGCGCCTCTGCACGCGGCGCCAACATCATCAGCCGTAAATAAGGCGAAAGCACAACCGTTTCCGACGGCATCGTATTGTCCACCGGCGCCGAGAACCCCATCGGCCACCCGCTACCATCCCAGGAATCATATATTAACCATAGCCGACAACCCGCACACATCATCTGCGTGAGCCTTATCGCCTCCATCTCCGCGGATACGAGGTCCGATCCCGTAGCTTCGAGGAGTCTGCCGTCTGTACTCATGCGCCATGTATACAATACCTTCTGCTTAATCGTCTGTGGCGTCATCACCCGCCACGAATCCGGAACGATACTTGGCAGCCCGACGCCTCTCTCATTACCAACTGAGGCAATCAAACCCGGCGCTATGGACCACACACTATGCGTAAACGCGAACGCACCGCCTATCCACGAGTTGACTGCCACTGTATCACCTGCCCCAAGTCCATTGACGACCTGTCTTGCGGCGCCAGACCAATCTTGCGGTTTGCTTCGTGACCACGGTGAAGCATAGAAATGCTGCAGCGACAGTAGATCTACTGCAAGGACCGACACTAGTAGCATAAGTCCTATCCCAGTGCGGCTATAGCCAATGGCGACAGCCATAAGCAGGATGTATAGCACGGCAACGATGATTAGATGCCGCGCGAGGAAAAGGGTGTAGGCTCCAATGAGTGATGCCCCGCCGAACAACAACAGCACATAGCTGCTTGTGCCAGCACGCCAGCGCATCGCAGACCAAGCACCAGCGAGCGCTACACTAACAGGAATACCTATTACTGCAAGAACTTCTGCCAACTGAGCGACGTTGGATAATGATAACCCCTGCCTTAGGACATCGTTGAATTCGCTGAGGCGATAACCATTCCCCACGTTGAGTGTGTTTGTGATTATTGTCTGGCTATATCCTGATAAAGATCGCCCAACATAACCTGCTTGTCTCGCCGCGCCAATTTGCGTGACCGCAAGCGGCACGTGCGGCAAATATAGTGCAAGCATGATACCAGCGCCAAGCAGTGAGTATCGTGGTACTCGCTTATGTATGGGGATATACACGGCACATATATAGAGTCCCTGGAGCGCGACCATCAAGGCGGCGTAATAGTGCACGTAGATTGCGATGACCGTCACGGTACTGTACATCATCCAGGTCGCGAGTCGTTGCGTCCTGATAGCCACCAAGAACAGCCACAACGATAGCGTGCATAAGAGACCGAGCAGGCTATATGGGCTTGCATCCTGTGAGTACCAAATGAAATATGGCGATATGGCAACCAACATAGCTGCCAGCAGTCCTATCTTTCGGCCATACAGTTCCGTACCGAGGCAATACGCTGCGATGCTAGTCGCCACGCCGCTTAGCAGCGAGATCAATCGATAGCTCGCGAGGCTGTCACCGAATATTCTTATGGCGCTTCCAAGCAACAAGAAGTAGAAGGGAGGGTTCTCTTCATAGCCGCCAACCAGAATCTTCATCAGTACTGCCAGCGGTAATCTCGCGTACGCAATCTTGGCGGCCTCGTCGGTCCAAAGATCACGAGTACCGATATCCACACAGCGAAGCGCCAGCCCTAGAGTTGCTATAACGCCTAGCGCAAGGCAAACGGGATTGTAGTACCAGGCTACTGGGCCAGGCCTGGGCGCTAGCTCAGCTCGGAGAAGACGATCTACCTCAAGATCCTCTAGAGTGCGAACGGTCTTTGCGGTCAACTGCTCGCAGAGGGGATTGCGCGCCATAGCAGCGCGGACCTCGGCCCGGATGGCATCGTCTCGCGTTGACTGGGCAGTGAAGTTCGAGTCTCGCATGTCGCCTCAATCTCCTACGCGTTGGTGTTCAGCCCCCGGCTTGCCGGAAGGAGCGATTGTGCGGCAGTGCCGTGGAGTGCCGCTTCGCCTGCCGCCGTCAGGAAGTCCAGCAACCCCCGCCCCTGCTGCCGACAGGTCGCTACCACGGTCAGGAACCGTTCCGTAAACCTACGCCCCGCGTCGCTATCCGAGCCGAAGCTACCCTTGCGCCACAGCACCGCCGGCGACAAGGCGCGTTCGGCCACATTGTTCGTCGGCTCCGCTCCGTCCACTCGGTCGAACGTCCATAGCGCCGCCCACCACTTCTCCAGTTCCGGCACAATGCAGCGGCCTTCCGGTCTAGGTTCGCCTGCCCACTCCGCAGCAACCGCCCCAGCCGGGCCCGGAGTGGTATCAGCCGTCGCCGTAACTCCTTTCGGTCGCACTCTCCAGCGCGGAAGCGGTGCCACAGCGCGAACAGCCGCTCGATTTCGGCCAGGCCCCAAAGCCCAATCGGTTCTGCTTTGCCACCGCGGTCCAGCAAGGCCTCGAAGTCACGTTTCAGGTGGGCGTGGCACAGTGACCACTGCGGCGGCAGCGGCGGGTCAGCCAGCTTCATAGACCGCCGTGTACAGCCTCACCGCTCGTCTCGCAAGCTCCTGTCTCAAGGCGGGGATGAATGCTTGCGAGCGGGGTTCGGTGGCCCGGCCTCGACCTTCGGCTCCAGTTCCCGGCTGGCCGACTCCCTTCCGCCATTCAAGTAGATTCCACCTTGACGGCGCCCCGCGACGCCGGGCACCGACTGGGCACAGTCGATAGAGGGGGACATTCTCCAGAGCAGCAGGGCGCAGCCAGTCGCAAAGGCCAACAGACTGTATAGTTGGCCACCACCTAAGAATATGCGGACCCCACTGACAGGAACACCCCACCACGCCGACATGCCCATGAACGATGGTGCGCTGAGAAGAACAAAGGCTCCGGCGGTAGTGCCCCAGACACCGCTGGTAACCCATGTAATATTGCAAGTCTTCAGCAGATACGTAACGGTGGCCATTACCGCCGGTATCAACAAGAATGTCACCCAGATTTTATGATCCTCTACGCTACTGGATGCGCGCAGCACACCTAAGCATAATGGTATGCCAATTAATAGGCCGAGCAATAGCATTCGCCTATGCTGAGAAACACTAGTACTGGTCAATGTATTCTCTAACGCTACCCATAACATCAGTATTCCGGCTGCCGCGAACGACAGATGGCTCACCTCTAACGGCGGGAACGCAAGCAATATCGCGAGGATAACAAAACACAACTCCAGCGGTTGCGCGGGACGGTCCTCACGGCTCACTATTCGAACTAGTAGCACGGCAATGATCGCCGTCCAGATGCCGATCATTGCCTTGATTAATATCGTCGGCAGCTCCATGACCGGCACAGCATTAGTAGTTGCGCTGAACGCGCGGTAGAGTATTGCCGCGAATCCGAAGCCGAATGGCGTCGAGATGTATGTTGGCTCGCTGCCTAGCTGCAGAACCCGTACATATTCGAGAAGCGTATCAGAGCCAAGGGTTGCTAGCGAGATAACTGCCAGCACACACAGAGTGCCGCAAGCCGATAAAACGAGCCCGTAACGCCGCTTCCAAAAATAGAAGAGCAGTAGCCCCAAGGGATACAACTTCAGACTTGCTGCAACTCCGAACAGCACGCCGGCAATGACATCTCGCCGTTCCTGCTCACCATAATATTTGTGGCGGTCGGCCAGGACGACCCCCGCGATAGCCAGTAGGAGTATAAGGATATCCAACTGTCCAAGCCGCAGCGTCAATCTGATGGGAGCATAGCCAATCAAGAATAGCATTATTAGACCAGATACCACGCTGATAGGCCGAGAATTCCTGTAATGCGTAGCAATTACTATCGCTATCAGGGCTAGGAATGACACGTTCAGCCAGTACCATATCTGCTCGGCAATCAGATACGGCAGTATTCCAAATGGTGTTACCAGTAGTGCTACTGCTGGGCTGTGCTCAAACCCGCCCTTTAGATCCTGTGTTTCACCTAGCATCCAGGAAATCGCGATTGTGTACGGGCTATGCGATGCCAGTATCGATTGCGAAACCGGATACCAGTAGTCCCGAAATTCTTGATGGGTGGTGCCGGGCGGGACAATGTAGAAGAGGACCCATAGTGCAATGACCCAGAAGGCGAGCCCAAGCAACAGCATCTCGCGCGGCGCGTATTGTCTGGGATGCAGCCGTGTCGCCATAGCTAAGCGCCTAATCACTCGGCCAGGAACGGTATGCATGTTTGGCAAAGCCACACATGCATACTAACTCAGGCCGGGAGCTTATTAGTACTACCCGTAACGTCTCAACCGCGGGAGGGCCCAGGCGCAGCAGCCAGGCTGCCCTGCCCGAAGCGTCGGAGAAACTCGTGATAGCGCTTGGGCTTGCCGAGGGCTGGTCCAGGGTCAGGCGGGCTCCCTGCCACCCGGGTCAGGTCAGGAGGATTGAGCTGCGACGGCAGCAGGGCCGCGGTAGCCGGCAAGACTAGTGCCCGCCGCCTCGAGGTCGAGATCGGCATCCACCATCAACCGCACGAGAGCGTCAAAGCGCGTCTGGGGTACCCAGCCGAGCACCCGGCGAGCCTTGGCGGCGTCGGCCGTGAGCTGATTCACCTCGGCCGGGCGCACGAAGCGGGGATCCACCCGCACGAATTCCCGCCAGTCCAGACCGACGTGGCCGAAGGCCACCTCGACGAACTCCTGAACGCTGTGCGTGTCACCCGTTCCCACCACATAGTCGTCAGCCTCTGGCTGCTGCAGCATAAGGTGCATGGCCTGGACGTAGTCGCCGGCGAAGCCCCAGTCGCGCTGGGCTTCCAGGTTGCCCAGCAGCAGCTCCTATTGCCTTCCCAGCTTGATCCGCGCCACGGCGTTGGTGATCCTGCGCGAGACGAACTCCAGGCCACGCCGCGGCGATTCGTGGTTGAACAGGATGCCACTGGAGGCGTGCATGTCATAGCTTTCTCGGTAGTTGCCCGTGATGTAGTGGCCGTACACTTTGGAGACGCCGTACGGACTGGGCGGATGGAACGGCGTCTGTTCGCTCTGCGGCGTTTCCCGAACCTTGCCGAACATCTCGCTCGTGGACGCTTGGTAGAAGCGAATCCGCCCGGACTGCGGCCCGCCGCTCGATGTCGTCGCGCCCTCCATGATCCGCACGGCCTCCAGCATGCGCAGCACGCCTAAGCCAGTAACGTTTCCCGTCAGCTCGGCCTGGTTCTAGGAAAGGGGCACAAAGCTGATAGCGCCGAGGTTGTACACCTCGTCGGGCCGGGCGCGTTGGACCGCCGCGATGAGCGAACCCTGATCGAGCAGGTCTCCCTCGACGAGTTCTAGGTCGGGGAAGAGTGCCTCTAAGCGCTCCCGCTTGGGATTGTTCTGCCCTCGGATGAGCCCCCATACCGCGTACCCCTGGCTGAGCAGGTGCTCGGCCAGGTACGTGCCGGCTTGCCCCGTAATACCGGTAATCAACGCGGTCTTCATGGTCTCTCCGTTCGCCACTGGTCCCTCGCGTGGCAGAGTCCAGGAGGATGCGTCCCGTGTGTCACACGGGGCAATCGGCCTCACAGTGTTCAGTCGGTACGGCCGGTCGTGAACGTCGCGTCGGCCGTTGTCGCCTGCGCCGGGACGCGCGCCACGACGCGGTAGTGGTAGATCGCTCCCCGCTCCAGACCCGACAGCACAACCTGGTGGTGCGTCTGGGGCGGCGGATCGCCAGCATCTACGGGTGCACGGCGCTGATACATCGGCGGCAGGCCGGCGAGGCGTTGATCGTTCCACTGCTCAGCAGCCCCGAAGGTGTCGTACTCTACCCAGCTCGACGCCGAGACATCGGTGGTCCAGGTAAGCGTCGCGTTCCCGTCCGGTGTCGTGGCCACGGTGACGCCGGCAATCTGGGGGAGCGACGCGGGCGCTGCGCCGCCCCGCTGCCACACAGAGCCGTCG
>Ga0170475_122800778_pt1 | contig 11071 bp, 21 predicted proteins | sample Soicark_Litter_5_FD_111474 | JGI IMG/M metagenome (GOLD analysis project Ga0170475, IMG submission 111474) | Avena fatua rhizosphere microbial communities from Hopland, California, USA. Combined Assembly of 48 SPs | reverse complement strand
TCGATCGACGCAGAACGGCACACGCACCATGCGCCTGATACTTCGTATCATACACATGGGGGCCTTCAGCACCGCCAGGCATCGGTAATGGCAAAAGAAAAGCGGCGTGCGACCGAAGTCGACGCCGCTTTCCAGTCCTGAGCATCAGACCCTGTTCAGCTCGCCGCTTCCGCCGCCGCTGCCTTCGGCGCCACCGTGGTGGTTACCGAACCACCAGCAGCCTCAACCGCCGCCTTGGCGGTCGCCGAAGCGCCCGACACCGTGATCGTCACTGCCCGGCTGATCGACCCTTCGCCCAGCAGCCGCACGCCGTGCAGTCCTTCACGCGCCAGGCCGGCCCTGATCAGCATTGCCTCGGTGATCGGCTGGCCAGCGTCGATCTTGCCATCGGCAATCGCCTTATCCAGCGCGCCGAGATTCACCGGCGCATATGCCTTGCGGAACAAGTTGGTGAATCCGCGCTTCGGCAGGCGTCGGTAGATCGGAAGCTGGCCACCCTCGAACCCGTTCAGCGCTACGCCTTCACGCGCCTTCTGGCCCTTCACGCCCTTGCCCGACGTCTTGCCCTTGCCGGAGCCGATGCCGCGGCCGAGCCGCTTGGACTTGAGGCGTGCGCCGGGATTGTCGCGCAGTTCGTTCAGGTTCATTTCAGGAAAGCTCCTCCACCTTGATCAGGTGGGCGACCTTGCGGATCATCCCCCGGATCGAAGGCGTATCTTCCAGTTCGCGCGTCCGGCGGATCTTGTTCAGACCCAGGCCGACAAGCGTTTCCTTCTGCCCCGGCTTACGGCCGGCTACCGACGCGATCTGCGTCACACGTACCTTAGGCATTGGCCTGAGCCTCCGGAGCTGCGGCTGCCGGCGCAGCCTGGTCACGACGCCCGAAAAGCTCCGGCACCTTCTTGCCGCGGCGCGTCGCCACGGAGCGCGGGCTGGCGCATTTCTGCAGTGCTGCGAAGGTGGCCTTCACCATGTTATGCGGATTGCGGCTGCCGAGGTTCTTCGCCACGACGTCGCCGATTCCCAGCGACTCAAACACCGCGCGCAACGGGCCGCCAGCGATGATGCCGGTGCCGGCCGAGGCGGAGCGCAGCACAACGTTGCCTGCGCCGAAATGGCCTCCAACGTCGTGATGCAGCGTACGCCCTTCCTTCATGGGCACCCGGATCATGCTGCGCTTGGCGCGCTCGGTCGCCTTGCGGATCGCCTCCGGCACCTCACGCGCCTTGCCGGCGCCATAGCCGACGCGGCCCTTCTGGTCGCCGACGACAACAAGCGCGGCGAAGGCGAAGCGACGGCCGCCCTTAACCACCTTGGCCACGCGATTGATGGTGACCAGCTTGTCGATGATGCCGTCGTCCTGATCGCGGTCACCGCCGCGATCACGATCCCGGCCCCGGCCGCCACCTTCCCTAGGTTCCCGTGCCATTCGTGTCGTCCCTCTAGAAGTCCAGCCCGGCTTCGCGGGCGGCTTCGGCCAGCGCCTTGACGCGGCCGTGATACAGGTAAGCGCCGCGGTCGAAGACCACCTGCTTGATACCGGCGGCGATCGCTCGTTCGGCAACCAGTTTGCCTACTGCCGTCGCCGCGGCCTTGTCGGCGCCGCTCTTAAGCGTGGCCTTCAGGTCCTTGTCCAACGTCGACGCTGCGGCGACGGTGTTGCCGCGGGAGTCGTCGATGACCTGGGCGTGGATGTTCTTGCCCGACCGGAACACCGACAGGCGCGGCCGACCGTGGGCCTTCTGCCGAAGCTGAAAGCGCAGCCGCTGCTTGCGGCGGGTGGAGAGATCCTGCTTGGCGCTCATTTCTTCTTGCCTTCCTTGCGCCGGATGGTCTCGTCAGTGTAGCGCGCGCCCTTGCCCTTGTAGGGTTCCGGCGGTCGGAAAGCGCGAATTTCTGAGGCGACCTGACCAACCAAGCGCTTGTCAATGCCCTCAACTTTGATCGTCGTCGGACGCTCGCAGGTAATCTTGATGCCCTCTGGGACCGGGTAGACAACCGGATGCGAGAAGCCCAGGTTGATTTCCAGGTTCTTGCCCTGCACGGCCGCGCGATAACCAGTGCCGGTGATCTCCAGGGTCTTGTCGTAGCCGGTGGAGACGCCCTTCACCATGTTGGCAATCAGCGCGCGCGTGGTGCCCCACATCATGCGTGCCTGCGTGGTCTCATTGGCCGGCTTCACCGCAACCCTGCCGCCATCGACCGTCGCCTCGACATGTTCGGTGAGCGGCAGGTTCAGTTCGCCCAGCTTGCCCTTGGCGGTGACCAAGCCATTGGCGATGGCCACCTGCACTCCGGAGGGGATCTCGACCGGATATTTTCCGACGCGTGACATCCGCTCTTCCCTTAGAACACGCGGCAGAGGATTTCGCCGCCGACATTGGCAGCGCGCGCCTCGGCATCGCTCATCACGCCGCGCGGCGTAGACAGGATGGAAATGCCCAGACCGGCATAGACCCGCGGCAACTCCTTGATCTTGGAGTAGACGCGGCGGCCCGGCTTAGACACGCGGTGGATCTCTTTGATCACCGGCTCACCCTCATTGTATTTCAGCTCGATCCGTAGCTGCGCGATGCCGGGACGCACTTCCTCAGCCTCGTAACCGCGGATGAAGCCTTCGCGTTTCAGGACGCCCAGCACGTTAGCCCGCAGCTTTGACGCCGGCGCCAGGCAGACAGACTGCCGGGCGCGCTGCGCATTGCGGATCCGGGTGAGCATGTCACCCAAGGGATCTGACATGGACATGGTGCCGCTCCGTTACCAGCTCGCCTTGACCATGCCGGGGATCTGCCCGGAACTGGCCAAGTCACGCAACGCGTTGCGTGACAGCTTGAACTTCCGGTAGTTGCCGCGCGGACGGCCGGTCAGCTCACAACGCAGGCGGACGCGAACGGCGGCGCCGTTTCGCGGCAATTCCGCGAGCTTCAGTGTCGCGTTGAACCGATCCTCAACCGGCAGCGTGCGGTCCATCACGACATCCTTCAGAGCCTGCCGCTTCGCTTTGTCGCGCTTCGCCATTCTCTCGCGCTCTGCGTTGCGGTTGACCTTGGAAACTTTGGCCATCCTGTTCTCTTTACCTCCGGAACCTGCTGTCCCCGGGCCGAACCCGAGAACTGCGGTTTTCCAAAAAATCAGTTAGCGAAAGGCAGGTCGAAGGCCTTCAGCAGCGCCTTCGCTTCCGCATCGGTCTCTGCGGACGTCACGAACTGGATGTCCATGCCGCGCACCTGGTCGACCCGGTCGTAGTTGATTTCCGGGAAGATGATCTGCTCCTTCAGGCCCATGGCAAAGTTGCCGCGACCGTCGAAGCCCTTGCCCTGGATGCCGCGGAAGTCGCGGACACGCGGCAGGGCGATAGTCACCAGGCGATCCAGGAACTCATACATCCGAGCCTTGCGCAGCGTGACCTTGCAGCCGATCGGCAAACCGGCACGGATCTTGAAGCCGGCGATTGCCTTCTTCGCCACCGTCTTCACCGGACGCTGACCGGCAATCACAGCGAGTTCGGCCACGGCCGCGTCAAGCTTCTTCTGGTCAGAGGTCGCTTCACCAACGCCCATGTTGATGACGATCTTCTCCAGCTTCGGCACCTGCATTTCGCTCTTGTAGCCGAACTCCTGACGGAGCTGCGCCTTGATCTGCGACAGATAGCGCTTCTGCATGCGCGGCATTTCGTCTGGCGAGCCCGCGGGAACCTCAACGCCCGCAATCTCGACGCGGCGGGCGGCGCGCTGTGCGTCCTTGCCAACCGGAGCGCCGGAACCACCGCGCGCCGCTGTCTTTGCCCCCGCCTTGCCGCCAGCCTTGCCCTTCGAGGCAGTCTTGCTTCCGCTCATGGTCCTAGCTCTCGATCACTTCGCCGGTCGCCTTGGCGACGCGGACCTTGCGGCCGCCCTCCAGCACGCGGAACCCAACCTTGGTCGGCTTCTCGGACTTCGGGTCGATCAACTTCAGATTGGACAGATGGATCGACGCCTCCCGATGCTGGATGCCGCCTTCCTGCGTCTGGCTCTGCTTGGTGTGGTGAGTCGCCATGTTGACGCCGGCCACCAGCGCGCGGTTGGCATCGGGGAACATCCGCACCACCTCGCCGCGACGGCCCTTGTCCTTGCCGGTGATCACCAGGACCGTGTCACCTTTGCGTATACGCGCGGCCATTACAAAACCTCCGGCGCGAGCGAAATGATCTTCATGAACTTGCGCCCGCGCAACTCACGCACGACCGGCCCGAAGATGCGGGTGCCGATCGGCTCCTGCTGCTTGTTGATCAGCACGGCAGCGTTCCGATCGAAACGGATCGCGCTACCGTCCTGGCGGCGAACGGGGAAGCTCGTGCGCACGATCACCGCCTGGTGCACGTCGCCCTTCTTCACCTTGCCACGGGGAATCGCCTCTTTGACCGAAACGACAATGACATCGCCGACCGAGGCGGTCTTGCGTTTGGAACCGCCGAGAACCTTGATGCACTGCACGCGGCGCGCACCGGAGTTGTCGGCGACTTCCAGGTTGCTTTCCGGATGAATCATCGATCGCCTCCGTTACGCCGCAGCTGCAGGTGCGGACGCGGCTTCGTTCACCGGCTCGCCATTGCGCTCGACCAACATCCAGGTCTTGCGCTTGCTGATCGGCGGGCACTCAACGATGCGCACCATGTCACCGACCTGGCAGACATTGCCTTCGTCATGGGCAGCGTACTTCTTTGAGCGGCGGATGAACTTCTTATACAGCGGGTGCATGACGCGGCGTTCGACAAGCACCGTCACGGTCTTGTCCATCTTGTCGCTGGTCACTCGCCCTGTCAGGACGCGCCTGGGCATCGCCCTTCTCCTTACGCCTGGGCGACGGAGCGTTGCTTCTCCGCCTGAATTGTTTTCACGCGCGCAATCTCGCGCCGCACCTCACGCACGCGGGCGGTGCCTTCGGATTGGCCCGTGACTCGCTGGAAGCGCAGGTTGAACTGTTCTTTGCGCAGATCGATCAGCAGGCTGTCCAGCTAATCCGGGGTCTTCGTCCGGATATCGCCGGCCTTGTACAAAGCGGCCTTGGCCATGGCTCAGGCGTCTCCGATCCGGGTGATGAACTTTGTCTTGATCGGCAGCTTAGCCGCGCCAAGCTGCAGCGCCTCACGCGCCAACTCCGGCGTCACCCCGTCGATCTCGAACATGATGCGGCCCGGCGCCACGCGCGCCACCCAAAATTCGGGCGACCCCTTGCCGGAGCCCATGCGGACCTCGGCTGGCTTGGTGGACACCGGCACATCCGGGAAGATGCGAATCCATACGCGTCCGGCACGGCGCATGGCGCGCGTAATGGCACGACGGGCGGACTCGATCTGCCGCGCGGTAATGCGCTCAGGCTCAAGCGCCTTCAGGCCAAAGGAGCCGAAGTTCAGCGCGGTGCCACCCTTGGCGTTGCCATGGATGCGGCCCTTGTGCTGCTTACGAAATTTGGTGCGTTTCGGGGAAAGCATCGTTCGCTACCAATTCATCTTACCGTTGCGGCGCCTGCTCTGCCGCCCGGCGATCCTGCGCCATCGGGTCGTGCGCCATGATCTCGCCTTTGAAAATCCACACCTTCACACCGCAGGTGCCGTAGGTGGTCTTCGCAGTCGCCATGCCATAGTCGATGTCGGCGCGCAGCGTATGCAGCGGCACGCGGCCTTCGCGATACCACTCCACCCGCGCGATTTCCGCGCCACCCAGGCGGCCGCCGCAGTTGATGCGGATGCCCTGCGCACCAAGCCGCATCGCCGACTGCACGGCCCGCTTCATGGCGCGGCGGAAGGCAACGCGACGCTCCAGCTGCTGGGCGATGTTCTCGGCCACCAGCGTCGCATCGATTTCCGGCTTGCGGATTTCGACGATGTTAAGCGCCACCTCGGCCTTGGCCATCTTGGTGAGATCGCGCTTCAGCGTCTCGATGTCCTGGCCCTTCTTGCCGATCACCACGCCGGGACGCGCGGCATAGATCGTCACGCGCGGCTTCTTCGCTGGACGCTCGATCACTACGCGCGATACGCCAGCGCCGCGCAGCTTCTGGCGCAGGTGGTTGCGCAGCTTGATGTCGTCATGCAACAGCTTCGAATAGTCAGCGTCGGCGAACCAGCGGCTGTCCCAGGTGCGGTTGATGCCAAGGCGCAGACCGACCGGATTGACTTTGTGACCCATTATTCGGTCTCCCCTTCGCTCTGCGTGCGTTCCGCAACAACGATCTTCAGGTGGCTGAACCACTTCTCGACCCGCGCGGCGCGGCCACGGCCACGCGCGTGGAAGCGGCGCATCACGATCGAGCGGCCAACCTCGGCGCGCGACACGACCAAGCGGTCGAAGTCGAGCTGATGGTTGTTCTCGGCATTCGCGATCGCACTCTCCAGCGCCTTCTTCACCTGTCCCGCGATGCGGCGCTTGGAGAAGGTCAGCGTGGCGACGGCGCGCTGCGCCGGCATGTTGCGGATCATCGCGGCAACGAGGTTCAGCTTCCGCGGGCTGACCCGCAGGTTGCTGACAATGCATTGTGCCTCATTATCCTCGAGGCCCCGGGGTGCGTTCGGCTTGCTCATGTCAGCCTCGCTTCGCCTTCTTGTCGGCCGCATGGCCCTGGAAGGTCCGCGTCGGCGAGAACTCACCGAACTTGTGGCCAACCATGTTCTCAGTCACCTGCACCGGCAGGAACTTGTGACCGTTGTAGACGCCGAAAGTCAGCCCCACGAACTGCGGCAGAATCGTCGAGCGCCGCGACCAGATCTTGATGATCTCGTTGCGCGAGGACGCCCGCGACGCCTCGGCCTTGTTCAGGAGGTAGCCGTCGACGAACGGACCTTTCCAAACGGAACGCGCCATCTCTACTTGCCCTTATTCCGGCGGCGGATGATCAGGTTGTCCGTCCGCTTGTTGACGCGCGTCTTGTAGCCCTTGGTCGGGATGCCCCACGGCGTCACCGGATGACGACCACCAGAGCTGCGGCCTTCGCCGCCACCCAGCGGATGATCAACGGGGTTCATGACCACGCCGCGATTGTGCGGACGGAAGCCCATCCAACGCGTGCGGCCGGCCTTGCCGATCTTCTGGTTCATGTTGTCGGGGTTCGACACCGCGCCGACGCTGGCCATGCACTCGGCCCGCACCAGGCGAAGTTCACCCGACATCAGCTTGATCTGCGCGTAGCCGGCGTCCTTCCCGACAAGCTGCGCATAGGTGCCTGCAGAGCGCGCGATCTTGCCGCCGGCGCCGATCTTCATCTCCACATTGTGGATGATGGTACCAACCGGGATGGCCGCCAGGGGCATGGCGTTGCCCGGCTTGATGTCGACCCGCCGGCCGGCAACGACGGTATCGCCGACCTTCAGCCGCTGCGGCGCCAGAATATAGGCCAGTTCGCCGTCCTGGTACTTGATGAGCGCGATGAAGGCGGTGCGGTTCGGATCATACTCCAACCGCTCAACCGTCGCCGGCACGTCGAACTTGCGGCGCTTGAAGTCGACCACGCGGTAGGCCTGCTTGTGGCCGCCGCCACGGAAACGCGTGGTAATGCGCCCATGGTTGTTGCGTCCGCCGGAGCTGTGCTGACCCTCGGTCAAACCCTTCACGGGCTTGCCCTTCCACAACTCCGACCGGTCGATCAGCACCGTCGCCCGCTGGCTCGGCGTAACCGGATTGTATTGCTTTAGTGCCATCTGCCGTGCGCCCTCGTCACACTGCGCTGCCGAGATCGATCGTCTGGCCAGGCGCCAGAGTCACGATGGCCTTTTTCAGATCCGAACGGACGCCGGGGCGGCCACGGAAGCGCTTGCTCTTACCCTTCTGGATCATCGTGTTCACCGAGGCGACCTTCACGTTGAACAGCGCCTCGACGGCGGCTGCAATCTCGGGCTTCGTCGCGTTGATTGCCACCTTGAAGCCGATCTGGCTTGACTCGCTCAGGATCGTCATCTTCTCGGTGATCAGCGGTGCGCGGATGATCTGGTAGATCGCCTCGCGCGACAGCTTCTTCTTCGGCGCGGCGGTCATGCTGCCTCTCCTGTCGCGGCTTGCTCAACCCCCGCCTGCTCAGGCGCGGGCGTGCCAGTCAAGCGCGCCTTAAGCCCTTCAAGACCGGCCGGGGTAATCGCCAGCACGTCGTGGTTCAGGATGTCGTAGACGTTCGCGCCGATGGTCGGCAACACATCCAGCCTGTGGATGTTGCGACTGGCACGCAGGAACGCCTCATCGACCTGGTGATCGATGACTAGCGCCGAACGCCAGCCCAGCGCCTTGACCTGCTTCGCCAGCGCGCCGGTCTTCCCACCGGCCGTCGCTTCCTGCAGCACCACCAGCTTGCCTTCGGCGGCCTTCTGCGACAGCGCCGAGATCAGGCCCAGACGGCGGACCTTCTTGTTCAGGCTGTACTCGTGTGAGCGTACGACGGGACCATGCGCCACACCGCCGGTGCGGAACTGCACCGACCGTAGGCTGCCCTGGCGGGCGTTGCCGGTGCCCTTCTGCTTGTAGGGCTTCTTTGTCGTGCCGGAGACTTCGGCGACGCCCTTCACCTTGTGGTTGCCGGAGCGGCGCTTGGCGAGTTGCCAGTGCACGACGCGCGCCATGATGTCCTTGCGCGGCGCGACGGCGAAAATCTCATCCGGCAGTTCTGCACTGCCGGCGGAAGTCCCTTGGTCCAGAGAGATGATATCGACCTGCATCGTCCTGTTCCTTAGGCCGCGGCTTCAACCAGGGCGGCCGGGTAAGCAGCCTCGGCCGGGCGCACGCGCTTCACCGCGTCGCGCACCAGCACATAGCTGTCCTTTGCGCCGGGCACCGCACCCTTGATCATCAGCAGGCCACGTTCTGCATCGACCGCGGCAACCTCAAGGTTCAGCGTGGTGATGCGCTCGACACCGAGGTGGCCAGCCATCTTCTTGTTCTTGAACGTCTTGCCGGGATCCTGGCGGTTACCGGTGGAACCGAGGGAACGGTGGCTGATCGACACGCCGTGAGACGCTTCCAGGCCCGAGAAGTTCCAGCGCTTCATGCCGCCGGCGAAGCCCTTGCCCTTAGAGGTGCCGCAGACATCGACCTTCTGGCCCGGGACGAAATGCGCCGCGGACAGCGTCGCACCAGGCTCCAGCAGTGCATCGGCATCGACGCGAAACTCAACGAGCTTTTGCTTCGGCTCGACCTTCGCCTTGGCGAAGTGGCCGCGCTGCGGCTGCGTGACGTTCTTCACCTTCGCTTTGCCCCAACCGAGCTGGATAGCGGTGTAGCCATCCTTCTCCTGTGTGCGCGCGGCAACGACCTGCACCTGATCCAAGTGCAGCACTGTGACCGGCACGTGCGTGCCGTCATCCCGGAAGATGCGGGTCATGCCGACTTTCTTGGCCAGCAGACCGGTGCGGAGTGCCTGAGGGGAGGAGCTACTTGGCATGGTCTTAGATCTTGATCTCGACGTCCACGCCGGCGGCGAGGTCGAGCTTCATCAGCGCGTCCACCGTCTGCGGGGTCGGCTCCACGATATCAAGCAGGCGGAAATGCGTCCGCATCTCGAACTGCTCGCGGCTTTTCTTATCCACGTGCGGGGAGCGGTTGACAGTGAACCGTTCGATGTGAGTCGGCAGCGGGATTGGCCCACGAACCCGAGCACCCGTACGGCGGGCCGTGTTGACGATCTCCTTAGTGCTGTTGTCGAGCACGCGGTGATCATAGGCCCGAAGGCGGATGCGAATATTCTGGTTATCCATCGTTCGCTCTTATCAAAGCCCCCGCCGAAACGAGAACCGGCGCCCACCCAGTCCGAGGGAAGGGGGCAGGCGCCGGCGGCGTTTCGTTGCTACTGCGTGATTTTGGCGACGACGCCGGCGCCAACCGTACGGCCGCCCTCGCGAATAGCGAAGCGCAGGCCCTCATCCATCGCGATCGGCGCGATCAGTTCAACCGCCATCGACACGTTGTCGCCTGGCATCACCATCTCGGTCCCCTCCGGCAGCGAGACAACGCCGGTGACGTCGGTCGTGCGGAAATAGAATTGTGGCCGGTAATTGGTGAAGAACGGCGTGTGACGCCCACCCTCTTCCTTCGTCAGAATGTAGGCTTCGGCCTGGAACTTGGTGTGCGGCGTGATGCTGCCCGGCTTTGCCAGCACCTGGCCGCGCTCCACGTCCTCACGCTTGGTGCCGCGCAGCAGCGCGCCGATGTTGTCACCGGCTTGGCCCTGGTCGAGCAGCTTGCGGAACATCTCGACGCCGGTCACGACGGTCTTCACCGTCGGCTTGATACCGACAATCTCAACTTCCTCGCCGACGCGGACGATGCCGCGCTCGACACGGCCGGTCACCACGGTGCCGCGACCCGAGATGCTGAACACGTCTTCGATCGGCATCAGGAACGGACGATCGGTCGCTCGCTCCGGCTGCGGAATGTAGGCATCAACCGCCTTCATCAGCTCCAGGATTGCCTCATGCCCGATCTCCGGCTGCTTGCCTTCCAGCGCGCAAACGGCGGAGCCTTTGATGATCGGAATGTCGTCACCAGGGAACTGATAGGAGCTCAGCAGATCGCGGACCTCCAGCTCAACCAGCTCAACCAGCTCCGGATCGGCGATATCCATCTTGTTTAGGAACACCACCAGCGCCGGCACCCCGACCTGACGGGCGAGCAGGATGTGCTCCCGGGTCTGCGGCATCGGACCGTCGGCGGCGGATACGACCAGGATCGCGCCGTCCATCTGCGCCGCACCGGTGATCATGTTCTTCACGTAGTCGGCGTGGCCAGGGCAGTCGACGTGTGCATAGTGGCGATTCTGCGTCTCATACTCGACGTGCGCGGTCGAGATGGTGATGCCACGGGCCTTCTCTTCCGGCGCCTTGTCGATCTGGTCGTAGGCGGTGAAGGTGGCGCCGCCGGTCTCGGCCAGCACCTTGGTGATCGCGGCCGTCAGCGACGTCTTGCCATGATCAACGTGGCCGATCGTGCCAATGTTGCAGTGTGGCTTGTTCCGCTCGAATTTCGCCTTAGCCATCGTAATCTCCGTCAATCCCGACAGGGATCAGTTGGTTGAACCTGTTTACCCAGTGCCCGTCGTTACCAACGGTAGTGGCTGA
>Ga0170475_119452220_pt1 | contig 11071 bp, 7 predicted proteins | sample Soicark_Litter_5_FD_111474 | JGI IMG/M metagenome (GOLD analysis project Ga0170475, IMG submission 111474) | Avena fatua rhizosphere microbial communities from Hopland, California, USA. Combined Assembly of 48 SPs | reverse complement strand
GTCAGATCGGTCACCGCGTCGGCAATTGCCGTCGCCGATCCCTCCTGCACCCGCCGATGGATGCCTTCGACGACCACGACCGCGTCATCGATCACCAGACCGATGGCAACGGCCAGGCCGCCCATCGACATGAGGTTGATCGATTCGCCGAACAGGCGCATGACGAGAAAGGTGATCAGCACCGCGAGCGGCAGCGTAATCGCTGCGATCGATGTCAGCCGCCAGTCGCGTAAAAACAAGAGCAGAATGACGACGGCGAGAAGCCCGCCGATGAGGATCGCGTCGCGCACGTTTGCGATCGATGCGCGAACGAACTCAGCCAGATCGTACACCTTGGTGATGTGCAGTCCTGACGGCAGCGCGCGCGCAAGCTCGTTGACGGCTTCCTGCACCGATGTCTCGATATCGAGAATGTTCGCGCCCACCTGCTGGGAGACGCTGACGCTCGCCGCGTCCGCCCCATTTCCGGTGATCAGACCCGTGCGATCCGGAGCGCCCCGGAACACCTGCCCGACGTCCTTCACACGAAGCACGCTGTCCGGGCGAATGGCGATTGGGGTCTCCGCGATCTGATCGACCGACGTCCAGAGTCCCGACGCGAGCACGAGCTGCTGAACGCCTCCGGTGGAGTACCGCCCGACCGGCGCAAGCTGGTTGGCGGACTTGAGTTTTTCCGCGACGTCGTGAACCGTCAGTCCCGCGGCAAGCAGCCGGGCGGGATCGGTCACCACCTCGATTTCCCGGGTGTCGCTCGCGCTGACTGCTACCTGTCCCGCCCCCGGCACACGCGCGAGTCGTGGGCGCATGACGTAGTACGCATAATCGTAGAGGTCCGCAGACGACAGCGGTCCTGTGAGATTCAAGATGTACATCGGGAAGGCCGCTGGCGTGAGGCGTTCGACGATCAGTTCGGTGCCGTCCGGCAGCGATCCTCGGGCGTCGTCGATCTTGCCCTGCACCTGCTGCAGCGCGACGACCATGTCGGTCGAGGGCTCGAACTGGGCCGAGATTTCGGTCGCGCCGCGGAAGGTCGTCGAGCGCACGCGCCGGATCCCCGGCACTTCCATCACCGCTTGCTCGAGCGGCCGGGTAACCGACATCATCATCGCGCGCGCGGGAATCGTCCCGCTGTGGCCGATGATGACGACGCGTGGAAACTCCAGGCGTGGATAGATGCTGCTCGGTAGATTCGTTCCGGCGACGAGACCTGCGCCGGCCAGCAATGCCACTGCGAGCGCGATCGCGCGTCCGTAACGATCGACGGTTCCGGCGAGGCTCATGATCCGATGGTGACCGCCGCCCCGTCTGGCAGGCCGTTCTGACCGCGAACGATGACCCGTTCGCCGGCTTTCATGCCCTTGAGGATCTCGGCGGCGTCGGAAGATGTCACGCCGACTTCGACCTCGTTGCGGTGCGCCTTCGAATCGGCGCCTACCGTCATCACGATCGTCGCCTCACCGTCGCGGATGATCGCAGCCTGTGGAACCAGTACGGCGGCCGTGTGTTCGGGCCCGAGGATCTCGACCTCGACCGCCATGCCCGCCGTCAATGTGGTGACCGTAGACGGCCGGAGACGCACCGGAGCGGTCACACTCCCCTGATCGACGGCAACCGGACGCGCAATGACAGCCGCGTCAATCGGCTCACCACCAGGAGCCATGATGCGCGCCGGCGCATTCGCCGCGATTCGGGCGAGCGTTCCGACCGGCGCCGCCGCGGTGACCTGGAGACGCGACGGATCGATGACGCGCAGAATTGGATCGCCTGGTCCTGGCTCGACGAGATCCCCCGGGTTGTGCCAGCGTTTCGCGACGACCCCGTCGAACTGCGCGCGAACGACGGTTCGAGCGGCCAACGCGTTCGCCGCGCCGCTTGCGCTTTGCGCCTGCTCGAGCGCCGCGTTCGCCTCTCGCAGTTCGCGGTTCGAATCTTCGACTTCCTTCCGCGCCGCGACACCACGCTCGAACAATCCCTGGACGCGTGTGGCTGCGGCCTTCGCATTCTCGACGCGTGCCTGCGCCTGCTCGATCGCCGCCCGGCTGGAAGTCGCCCCCGCGGTCAGCGATGGAATCTCGAACCGCACGAGCAGATCGCCGGTCCTCACGCGGTCCCCTTCCGCTTTCGGCAGTTCCGCGATTCGAGCCGCTTCCGGCGCGGTGACAATAAGCTCGGCGCCCGGGGCGGCGGTCACCAGCCCGGTGGCGGCGATCACTTCTCGAATCGGTCCGCTGCGCGACGGTTCGACTTGAACGGCGACCGGCGTTTCCGTCGCAGTTTCTTCGGGCGCTTCATGCCGGCACGCGCACAGACAGCCGATCGCGGCATCAGCGGTCAACAGCGAACGGTGCTTCATCGAATCGATCCTCCGAGCGCACGCTCGAGCTCCGCGAGCGCGGATTGATACTCGAGGCCCGCGTCGGTTGCGAGCAGTCGCACCTCGCGTGCGGCCTGCAAGGCCTGTAGAAACGCCGCTAACCCGGTTTGCCCGGAGCGATAGGAATCCTCGGCCATCGCCTCGACGGTCGCGGCCTGTGGAATGATCTCGTCGCGATACCGCAGGTATCGCTGGCGCGCGGCGCGAGCTCGCGCGACGGCAGCGGTCGCCTGTCCCGTCAGCTCGATCACTCGCGCGTCGCGTTGCGCGCGCAACTGAGCGACCCGCGCGGTCTCAACCCGAACATCAGCTGTGTGGCGAGTGAAGATCGGCAGCGTCACGGCAACTCCGGCCTTCCACCCGTAATTGAACTCCGGCGGAGAATCGAAGAGCATGCCGCCCGATACCGTCGTATCTGGCGTGCGCAGCGTCTGGGCGAGCCGTTCGCGCGCCACCGCCTCGTCGATCTCGCGGTCGATCGCGACGATGTCCGGACTCGCCGCAACCGCGCTTGCGATGTCTGAGGGCAGCGTGCCGCCGTCGAACGAGTCGGACGGATCGGCCGCCGTGTCGGGGGGCCGACCGATCAGCGTGTTCAACTCGGCGCGGGCGGCATCCAGGCGCCCTCGCGCCGCCTCCATTTCGTTGTCAGCCTGTGCGAGCGCCAGCTCCGCCTGCAATGCCTCGAGCCTGGGCGCCGCTCCGGACTCGAACCGGTCCCGTGCGGCATTTCGGGTGCGTTCGGCAAAACCGCGAAGGTCGGTCGTCACCTGCAGCCGACCGGCCGCGGCGACCAGTTCGAAGTACGCGAGTCGCACCGCCCGGCGTATCTCGAGCGCCTGGACCGCCAGATCCGCTGTCGTGCGAGCGAGTGTCGCGCTCGCGAGCTCGATTCGCCGCGCGCGTTTGCCGCCGAACTCCAGCGGCACACCGACGGTGAACGCTTCGTGCGGCGTATCACGGCCGGCCTCGAACGACGCTTCTGGATTCGGACGTTGCCTGGCGACATCGATGCCAGCCAGATCGGCGGCGCGTCCGAGGCGGGCGGCCATCAGCGTGCGGTTGTTTTGCTCCGCCGCGGCGAGCGCCGCTTGAAGGGTAAAGGGAGCCGCCGGTGCGGCTTGCTGCCCGAAGGCTTCGTGAACGCTCAAGGAAACGAACAGCACCGCAGCGCTGACCGCCGAAAACCGCACAGGGCTGATTGTATAGCGGAACTAACGGGTGTCAGTTCCCAGTTGGCAGTTACCAGTTTCCAGTCTCCGGTTGCGTTGCGGGTTTCAGGTGTCCGTTGTGAGCGACACCAGGCACTGAGAACCGGGAACTGGGAGCTGGAAACTGGAAACTGGAAACTAGAATTGATACCTAATCTGCAACTGGACCATCCGCGGCGGATCGATGTTCGCCAGACTGGGGAGCGCGTTGGTCGCCGTACCAACGCTCACGACCTGACCGAACGTTGGGTTCACGATCGTCGTGTCGCCGTATGTCGTCTGTGCGCGGCCGAGAATGTTTCCGTGATTGAACAGGTTGAACCATTCGGCGCGAAGCACGAGCGCGTGCCCTGCATGCTTGATGCGACCTTCGGCGAAGAGCGCGACCTCCGACGTCGGCGTTCCGCGGAATGCTGATTTGCGGATCACGTGTCCGTCCACAACCGGCCGATCGTTGTTTGCGCCGTCCCCATTGTTGTCGATGCCCGTGGTGGCGTTGAAGGATCGCGAGGAGGCAAGCTGAGCGACGGTGCCGGCGGTGAGGTTGTGGGGAAAATTGTAGGTCAAGGTGATCACTGCGCGATGGCGTTGATCGACAACGCTCGGGCCGCGCTCCTCCTCTCCCAGCCTGGCGATGTTGCTGTCGTTCGGATTGATGCCGTTGCCGTCGGGCTCCGTCGTGTTCGTCGCCTTCGACAGCGTGTAGCTCAGCGCTGCGTACACTTTCGGATGCCCCCGGTAGCTGACGAGTGTCTGCAATCCGTCGTAGTCGGCGACGCCGAGGTTCATCAACACGTTGACGTTCCGCACACCGCCGTTCACGGGCGCGATTGGCCGCGTCGCATTGGCCGCGGCGACGCTTCTGGTCTGGCCAGGCGCCGTGCGGTCGAACGGCGCCGGGGCATTCAGGTCGACGGTACGATCGAGGTTGCTCCAGTGCTGATGAACATAATCGGCTCCCACGAACAGTCCGCTCATCAGCTCCCGTTCCGCGCCAATGGAACTCACCTGACTCCGCGGGTTCACGAACGTGTCGGGATAGTTCGGCAGGAGATCGAAGTTCAGCCCATACGACGCGAACTGCGAGGTGTAGAAGTCTCGCTGACCGGCACGAATGGTGATATTGCGAGGCGGCTGCTGAGACACTGGAAGCGTCCGAGGATCGAGCAGGAGCGGCACGCACGTCAGGCACGTCGGGAAACCGGTTTGGCCAGGGGCCGCTGTGTAGGTCACCAGGCCGTTCAGCCCCCCGGTCAGCGCACTGGCAAGCGCGTTCGCACGAATCTGCGTGTAGTACATCGCGTAACCGCCGCGGACCACGCTGCGTCGATCGCCGCCCGGATGCCAGGCAAAGCCGAGACGCGGCGCAAAGTCCTTGGTCCCGTCGGTCAGCGTCTGACGGTCGTAACGGAGCCCGGCGTCAACCGTGAGCTGGTTGTTCACACGGATGCTGTCCTGAACGAACGCCACCGACATCCATTGCTTGAGCGTATAGCTGCTGATTCCGTAGCTGACCGGCTCCGAGTATTGCTGCACGTCGGCAAGCGTCAACTGATCGAAAGGTGCGGTCGACGTACTGAGGAACGTAAACGTGCCCAGGACGGCCGTCCCGGGCTCGCTGCCGAAGCCGCCGCTGGTGTGGCGGATGATGCTGCCGCCAAAACGGACGTTATGCGGCCCGCGTGCCCACGACAAGGTGTCGGCAAGCTGGAACTGATGACTGTACAAATCCGACGAACGCGATTCGCCGATCGTGAACGGCACCGATCCGCCGCGCGTGTAAGTGGTGGACGGATCCTGCGCCTCCCACCGCGTCACCGGATCGCCGTGCAAATACGCGACTCGCGCCTCATTCAACAGATTCGAAGTCAGAACCGACGTGTGATTCGCCTGGGTCGTCCACGAGCCTCGCGTGTACTTTCGAGCAACCGTCGGCGCGTTCGTGCCGACCACCGCGTCGTTCGGGTTGGTGTCATAGAAATGATCGAAACTTCCCCTCACCATCACCGTCTGCGTCGGCGTGAGCTTGTGATCGAAGCGGCCGTTGAACAGTGCCTGACGATAATGGCCGACGTACGTCAGGCGGCCATCCGGCGGGAGTACGAACGAAGGAAGGGTGCTCGAAAGAAACGTCGTCCGGTCCTGCCAGGTGTAATCGGAAGTGGCGAAAAAGAACGTCTTGTCCCTGACGATGGGGCCACCGATCGAGCCGGAGATCTGATCGAGTTCGTCGGGCGCGTCTGCCGGGTTGATCGCGGTCAACGTGCGTGGTGTGAGGCAGGTGGAAACCGATGGCGCGCAAAAGCCACCGGTCGAGAACGACTGTGCCTGCAGACCGCCAGGACGCGCGAGATACAACCCTTCACCTTGCAGATCGTTGGTGCCCGACTTGGTCACGATGTTCAGCGCCGGCCCCGCGGTCCATCCGAACTCCGCCGAAAATGCGTTCGACAATACCGAGATTTCCTGAACCGCGCCGATCGGAACCGTCGCCAGGCTGGTCTGGCGTCCCCAGCCTTCATCGTTGCTGGCCCCATCGAGCATGAAGGTGGTCGTGCGTCGGCTGCCCGCCGCGGTGATGAAGTAAGGAGTATTGACGAACAGGTCCCCGGTTCCTTTGCCCTGCCGAAACGCGGAGTTGAAGAGCGGCAGGTTCCCAACCTTGCGACCGAGAATCGGAGTTTCATCGATCGCTGGACCGTCCATACGTTGGCCGATCTGCGGGTCGGCGCGAACGCCCTGGTTGGTGCCGAAGACCGTCACTTCGCTCTTACCGCCGCTCGCGACCAGCTTGACGCGCACCGACGCCGTCTCTCCAGCTCGCAAGGTGAGCCCCGTGACGTCATCGGCGACGAAGCCAGGCTTCGCCACTCGAATGGTGTAGGTTCCGGTCAACGACAGCGCCGGAAAGGTGGCGGTTCCATCGGAGCCTGACGTCGACTCACGCAGCGCTCTCGTCTGATTGTTTGTCACCGACACGCTGGCGTCCTTCACGACCGCCCCCAACTGGTCGACCACGAAGACGATCACCGTCGACGTATTTGGCGACTGCGCGAAGGCGTGCGCCGAAACACAGGCGCAGGCGCTGAGTACACAGACGATCCTCTTCAGCATTGGCTCCTACTTGGAACTGACGACGTAATCCTTGAAATAACTGGTGCTGTCGGTCTTCGCCCAAAGACCGATGCGTCCCGCAACCGGCGGACGAAGCACCGCGTTATTCTCTGGGAAGAGATCGGAATTGGGCGGCGCATTGTTTCGGCCCGGACCGGGCTGACTACCTAAGGTGTACTCGAGCGCGAGCGCGCCATCGAGATAGGTCTTGAGGCTCGCATTGTCGATCTCGAGTCTCAACTCGTGCCAGGCGGCGCGATCGAGCATGAACGGCTTCGATCGATCGCTGAACCTCACATTGCGCCGGATGCCGTCGTGAAATTCCCAGAGCGCCACGTTGTTCTCGGTGTCGTTGTAGCGCACCGCGAGCCAGTCTCCGTCTGGCTTGACGTTGAACAGGATTCCCGACGCGCGATCGGAGTCACCGGCAATCGTCTTGAACTTGACGCTGATCGTTCCGTTCGAAAAGCTGCTGACGCTTTTCAGCACGGCGACCGGGTAGTACGCGAACTGCTTCGCGTTATCCATCAGTTCTTCGTTGCTCGTGCCATACAGCCGCCGCGCGCTTTCGATCAGCAGCTTGGTCGGATTGTCTTTGCTCGCGACCCACGGCCGGCCGTCGACGGCGATCCCCTTGTCGGCGCCGTCCTGCTGCACGAGCCATGTTCCCACCATCGGCTCAAAGGTTGTCGGTGGCTTCCCCACCGTTTCTTTGCCCAGGTCGACCTTCAGATCCGCCGCTGCGACGATCACGATCGCCGCCAATGAAATTGACGCCGTTACCGTACTGCTCAACATCGCGAACCTCTTGTCTGCATTTCTCACCGCTCGTGGGGCCCCACCCCCACTCGCACTCGCTCGGCGGCTTCGCGCCTCGCTCGGGCCGCAGGCGCTCTCGCCTTTGTCGCTTGTCCCCTGTCTTTTTCCTTGTTAAGACCGCAGCGCGATCGCCGCGCTCACGATGAGCGCTGGCCACAACAGGTAAAACACCGCGACCGCTTTCGCCGGTCGCGCTATCAGCGGATGTCCTCGGAACACATCGTCCTCGTCGGCCGCAGGAGTGACCGCTGCGAGTGAATAGAGGGTCTCGAGAACTGCTTCGGCCGTCACCGCGCGACTCATTGCCTTCTTACCCTGAATGTCGTACCAAATCTCCCCGTAGCCCGCACTGGTTTGTTCGAAGAGGCCAATCGAGGTGGACGATTGATAGTGCACGTTGACGTCCGGCCGCACGCGGCGAAGCTTCGCGATCACCCGATGATCGAGGTCCACACGCCGCGGATCCTCAGGTGCCAGATGAACGTCGATACTGATCGGCCCGGGAATCGATCGGAGCGTCGCCTCGTCAGATCTGGAGAAGGAATTGAGACGGCTCTCCGACATATCCCAGCTTTTAGTCGTCGCGGTCCCGGCGAGGATCACCAGCAGCGCGAACGCGGTCGCCGCGATCGATTCAGCGACTCGGCGACGGACCGGAACGCCGAGACGGACCCAGACCGCCGCAATGCCGAGGCCGAGAAGCGTCAGCGTCACGGCGGCAATCGCCGCGTCGAGTTTGATCAGGCCATGCTGAAAGTCCGCAACCATGGTCGTCGGCGTAAAGCTCGCGAGCCGTTCCCAGGTCCCGCCCTGCACGGCCGCAACGAAGTTCAGGATCCACGTGCCGACGGTTACGCTCAGGGTCAGAATCGCCGCCGTCGACGGATGCTCGGTGATCGAGGCCGTTGCGGCGCCAATCCCGATCGTGAGACCCGCATTGATCACGTGTCCGGCCGCAACCGTTGCGAGCTCGGCGCCATAGATGCTGCCACCGTAGCTGTGCCACAACACGATGGCCGCCATCACCGGCACTGATGCGATCACCCAACCCAGAAGGAGAATCAACCCTTTCGCGGCAACGCGGCCAGGCGCTGGCATCGCGTGCTGCAGCTCGAGCTTCAACGCGCCGCCCTGACGATCGCCCGCCACGATCCGAATGACGACAAACGGCAGCAGAAACACCGCCGCCAGCTCACACGCACTGAACGTCGGCGCCCAGATGCCGACCAGCGGCGAGAACGCCTCCCCGACGCCTGCGGCGGTCCCATTCAGGCCGCTCGCTTCCGCATAGCTGCGCACTGCACTGGTGAACGCAAATCCAACCAACGGTCCCATGACGACGAGGAGAACCCACCACGCTCGCGACGCGAGGAGCTCCCGCCATTCCTTTTCGAGGAGCCATGCCCACGCGCTGTCATGTAAGCGCAAGGAAGACCTCCTCGAGGCTCGACGCCTCGGAACCTCTGGATTGCGCGAGCGCAGAAAGTTCCTCCAGCGTCCCCGCACCACACACTCGTCCGGCGCTGAGCAGTACGAAACGATCGCAAATGCGCGCCGCGTCGGCGATCTGGTGAATCGACAGGAACAAGGTGCGACCGGCGCGGGCGTGGGACTGGAGGATCGCGGCAATCTCGCGCGTCTGCCGAAGGTCGAGTCCTTCGAATGGTTCATCGGCTAGAAGGATCGGTGGCGATGTCAGCAAGCCGATCGCGAGGAGCACGCGCTTGCGCTGCCCTTTCGACAGCGCTCCAATCCGGCTCATCAGCAGCGGTGAGAGCCCAAGACCGTCGATCACATCACCGAGCAGATCACTGCGCCCTTCAAAGTATCCGAGCGTGAAATCCAGCGCCCAGCGAACCGTCTGTGATGGCCACGGCACGATCGCATCCGGCAGGTAGAAGAGCGCGCGCGCCCGGCTGCCAATACCCAGCGGCTGCCCGTCCAGGAAGACCATGCCGGAGGTCGGCGGCAGCACGCCCGCCATACATTCGAAGAGCGTCGTCTTACCGGCGCCGTTCGGGCCGATCAAACCGAGAATCTCTCGCGGTCGAATTGAGAAGGCGACGTCGGCCAACGCGGGCACGGCGCCGTAGCGTTTGCTTAAGCCTTCGACGCGAATCCAGTCACCTGGTGGCGACGCGGACGGAGTGTCTCGTAAAGCGTTCTCGATAGATGAGATCTTGGCCCTAGGGGGGAACTACTACCAGCCCTCGTAGAAGCGCCTGCGGCACGAGCGACGCGCGAAACTCTTACGGCACGAATGCGACCAGAGCTTCGGTCAGCCGATGGACGGATGGGGCGAGGACGGGCGAGGCGAGCCACAGGCAAACGGCGAGGGTCGTCGCCAGGTAGCCCAGCCGTGGATGGGCAGCCGGCTGCGGAAGCGACCCGCTCAACAGGCGATGGACGCGCCACTCGAGGAGCTCGGAGTCGTTGAGCGTGCTCCACGCCGGCACGGAAACGCTGTGGCCCTCGATGGTGGAGAGCCGCGCGACCTTGATGAGGGCGGACGCGAGGTGCACCGCACGCGTCGCGTTGCCGCGGATTGCTCGTGCGTCGGCACGCGATTCGGCGGCGACGTGCCAGGCGTGCTCGAGGCGCGAAGCAACCGCCGACCCGAACAGAAAATCGGGGGCGCAGTGCACGCACCAGCGCGCGAGGTTATCGAATGCATCCCGGTGGGCCATTTCATGCGCAATGGCAACGTCGAGTTCATCCTGCGACAGCTGCCGTGTGACATTGCCACCGATGAGGATTCGAGGTCTGAGGACGCCTGCGAGCGAGACAGCGGGCACCGTCTCCACTTCGTAGGTATTCGGAAGACCGTAGGGATGCCGACGAGAACCGGACATCACGAGACGCCCCGCTCGAGCCACGCCGACAATGCGACGCGCACTCCGCAACAGCAGCGACGCGCCCACGAGTGCGAACGCATACAACGCAACACCTATCGTTTCGCGCGCGTCACGTGGCTCGAGCGTCCATTGAGCCGGCAGGAACATCGCGCCCACAAACAGAATCGAAACACCCGCCGGCAGCAGGCGAACGACCAGCAGAACCCATGGGCGGGAACTCGCCGAGCGTCCACGTATCGCGGATGCCAGCGACCGGGCGAGTACGGTGCCGATGGCGTTGACACATGCGAACCAGGCAAGCGCGAGAACGACCGTGCGAAAGAGCATGCTCGTCACGATTTGTCCCTTTCGCCGGGGCGTCGACAAAGATCCTGCTCTATGCGCCGGCGCTTCTCGCGCACCATCTGTTCAAGCGCATCGAGCAGATCGGCTCCTCCCTCCTCGCTGCCGACCGCATCGACGAGATTCGACAGAATCGGCATCGCCGAGGGGCCGGCAAAAATGCCGGACATCAACCCGCGAGCCACCGCCGTTTCGGTCTGCGCCCGCGTGAGGATCGCCCGATACACGAAGGCGCGACCGGCACGGGACCGCCCGACAAAACCCTTCTTGAACAGACGATCGAGCGTGGTCATCACCGTGGTGTACGCGACCTCCCGACGCAGGGCCGATTGCACCTGCTTCACGGTCGTGTCGTC
>Ga0170475_102397734_pt1 | contig 11071 bp, 17 predicted proteins | sample Soicark_Litter_5_FD_111474 | JGI IMG/M metagenome (GOLD analysis project Ga0170475, IMG submission 111474) | Avena fatua rhizosphere microbial communities from Hopland, California, USA. Combined Assembly of 48 SPs | reverse complement strand
CATTAATAATGAATTATTTAAATTCATAATATGTTATAAATAAGAAACAAATGCAGGTAACTAAGCATATAAAATCAAAAAAGCCATCATAATTGATAGCAGACCCATTGCTTCAGTTAAAGCAAATCCTAAAAACAAATAACGCAATAATGCATTTTGTAAATAAGGATTTCTAGAAACTGAAATCATGTAACCAGCAAAAATAATACCAATACCTATTCCGGCACCAACAACACCGATAACAGCTAATCCAGCACCTACATATTTAGATGCAGCAACCATAGAAATATATAATACAGAATCTTTCATAATAATTTATATTATTTTAATAAAAAAAAATTTTTTATTGCCCAATATCAGACTTGAACTGATAACCAATATAGGATTGGTTTTTGAAACCAACGCGTCTACCATTCCGCCAATTGGGAGAAAAAGTAAACAACGGAATTACCTATCAATTTCACCAAAAACTATATCTTGAGTACCTATAATAGTTACTAAATCAGCCAATAGATGTCCTTTACTCATAAAGTCTAATCCTTGTAAATGTAAAAATCCTGGGGCTTTTATTCTACATCTATACGGTTTACTAGTATTATTTGATACTAAATAAACGCCAAATTCACCTTTAGGCGCTTCAACAACAGAATATACATCAGATTTTGGTACATTAAATCCTTCACTATATAATTTAAAATGATGAATTAATGCTTCCATAGAATATTTCATAAATGCTCTATGTGGTGGAACTACCTTTTTATCTTTTACAATTTGATGATCAAATTGAACAAAACATCTTAATGAATAAACAGCTTGTTTAATTAAACTTAAACTTTGTCTCATTTCTTCAACTCTTATCATATATCTATCATAACAATCACCATTTCTTGTAACTGGAATGTAAAACTTAAATAAGTTATACGCATCATAATTTTGTAACAAACGCAAATCTCATAGAACTCCTGAACCCCTTAACATTACACCAGTAAATCCTCAATCCAAAGCTTGTTTATAAGAAACTACACCAACATTTCTCAAACGTTGATTTCATATTCTATTATTAGTTAACATTTCTTCAATTTCATTTATTCTTTTTTTTAATCTATAAATGTAATGTCATATATCCATCATAAAGCCATATGGTATTTCCTTATAAATACCACCTGGTCTTATTCAGGCAGCATGCATTCTTGCGCCAGAAACCCTTTCATAAAATTCCATCAACTTTTCTCTTTCTTCAAATGCCCATAAAAACGGCGTCATTGCACCAACATCCAATGCATGCGTTGTTAATGCCAACAAATGGTTTAATATTCTAGTTATTTCACAAAATATAATTCTAAACATTTTTGCTCTTAATGGCACATTAATTTCCAATAATTTTTCTATTGCCATAGAATAAGCATGTTCTTGTGCCATCATAGAAACATAATCCAATCTGTCAAAATAAGGTAAAGCTTGAATATAATTTTTATATTCAATTAATTTTTCTGTACCTCTATGTAATAAGCCAATATGTGGATCAGCCTTAACAACCATTTCACCATCTAATTCTAAAACTAGTCTTAAAACACCATGAGCTGCAGGATGCTGGGGGCCAAAATTCATAGTCATATTTTTTATTTTTCTTGTTATCATTTAAATTTTACGCCAAGCATTTTCAAGACGAAAATATCTAAATTCTTGACTTAATTCCAAAGGTTCACTAACTACTGTTTTACAAATGTCATCATATCTTAATTCAACATAACCAGTCAAAGGAAAATCTTTTCTAAAAGGAAATCCAATAAAACCATAATCTGTTAATATTCTCCTTAAATCAGGATGTCCAATAAAAATTATACCAAACATATCTCAAGCTTCTCTTTCAAATCAATTAACTGAATTAAATAATTTAATAGCAGAAAATATAAAAGAAAATGGTTTAATATGTCCACGAACAAAAATTCTTATATTATATAACACGCTGTTTAATACATGTATATATTCAAATCTATAATCAGATATAGTTATTAGCTCTAATCTATCAACAATAATTAAATCTAATAACTGTTGACACATTAAATAACAATCACATTTTAAAAAGTTTAAAACTTTCAATAAATCATCTGAAATAATATGCAAATTCAAACTTTTATCTTTTATCATAACAAAAGATAAAAATTTATAAATTGAATAATAAATATGATGCATTAAAAAAAATGCTTTTGCATAATTTTTTTTTAATGTTAATGTTTTTCTTATATCAAAAACATAATGCAATTTCATATATTTATACGTCATTTTTACTGCCATTCTAATGCTCCTTTAAACCATTCATAAATAAATCCTATTAACAAAATAAAAAGAAATAAAATCATTATAAAATAGCCTAAAAATCCTAAATAATTAACAACAATAATTCAAGGAAATAAAAAAACAATTTCAAGATCAAAAATCATGAACAAAATAGCAACTATATAAAATCTTACTTCAAATTTATTTCTTGAATCACTGAACGGATTAAATCCACATTCATAAACAGAAATTTTCTCTGAATTTGGATACTGAATAACTAACAAATAAGATAAAAGGAAAAGACCAAGTGATATTGCTAAACATAAAAACAAATAATCAAATATTAACACATATTCTACAAACATTTATAATAGAAAGTTGGAAAAAACATAATCAAAAAAAAAATTAGGAAATATACCTAACAATACGGACAAAAAACAAAAACAAATCAATAAATAGAATTCCCTTCTACTTAAATCTGAAAAATAGTATATATAAGATAATTTATATACACCTGTAGTTATTCTGTTATATAAGAATAGAGAATATAACATTGTTAAAAACATTCCTCCAACAGTTAAGAATATAACAAAACTATTTACAAAAAAAGTTCCAACAAATATAACAAATTCTCCAACAAAATTTACTGTACCTGGAAAACCAAAATTGGATAATATAAAAATAAAAAACATGCTAGTAAAAGTTGGCATTAACAATACTATTGCGCTATAATAAAAAATTATTCTACTTTTAAAACGATCATACAATACACCAATAGAAATAAATAAAGCGCTAGATACTAATGCATGACCAAACATCATAAATGCTGAACCAAGCATGCCAATAATATTACCACTAAAAAGTCCTATCAAACTATAATTCATATGTGATATAGATGAATAAGCAATAATCTTTTTCATATCTATTTGTGCAATTGAAAAAAATGATGGTAAAAAAATTCCAATTAAAAAAATTACAAATAAAATTTCTGATAAATAAAATATAATATCAGAAAAAATAAAAATAAGCAAACGTAAATAAATATAAAAACTAAGCTTTAAAACAATACCAGCCAAAATTACAGAGCCTACAGTTGGCGCTTCAACATGAGCCTCAGGTAATCAAATATGAACTGGTACTATAGGTACCTTAATAGAAAAACCAAAAAATAAAAAAAAAAAACATAAAACTTTATAATCTATCAAATAAAAAGAAAAAAGAAAATAATTAAAATTAGAAGAACCAATAATAAAATAAAAATATAAAAAAACAAATAATGCAAAAATAGAACCAAATAATGTATATATAAATAATAAATAAGCTGCATAAATTTTTCTATCTCGTGAACCATATATACCTACAATAATAAATAATGGAAAAACTATAAACTCAAAAAATATAAATAATATAAAAAAATCCGTAGTAAAAAAAATATTTATTAAACAAAACATTAAAAATAACAATAAAATTAAATATAAATTTAATTTGTAACTAAGATATCAATTTAGTATGGTACAAATTAATAATAAAAAACTACACAATAATACAAAGAAGATCGAAATAGCATCAATTCCAAAAAAATACTTTATATTAAATCAATCAAAAATTGTAAAAAGAAAAAATGAATTAAAAGCAAACACGGATTTATTAATAAATAAAAACGAAGAAACAAGTAAAATGCTTAATAACACAAAAATATGATTTGATAATATTCTAAACATTTATTAACTATAATAATCAAAAAATACTAGATATTAGAAAAAGAAAAGATAATGATATTGGCAATAAGATCTTTCATCCTATGAACATTAATTGATCATATCTATATCGTGGTAATGTTCCTCTTATAAATATAAACAAAAATATCATAACAAGGACTTTCAAGGATAGTCATAATCACAATGGTATATAATATAAAAAAATAATATTAAAAAAAGGCAATCATCCTCCAAAAAAAAATATAACTAATAATATACACATTATTAAAATATTAGAATATTCTGCTAAAAAAAATAATACAAAAGTTGTAGCGGCATATTCAACATTATAACCTGAAACTAATTCTGATTCAGCCTCTGGAAGATCAAATGGTACACGATTAGTTTCAGCTAAAGCAGAGATAAAAAACAAAAAAAAACTAAATAATAATGGGAAAATAAATCAAACTTTAGTTTGAAATAAAACAATCTCACTAAAATTTAATGAACCTATACATAATAACATTGTCATAACTATTATTCCAATAGAAACTTCATAAGAAACAAATTGTGCAGCTGAACGTAATGCGCCTAAAAAAGCATACTTATTATTTGATGATCAGCCTGAAATTATTATTCCATATACACCCAATGATGATATTGAAAATAAAAACATTAACCCTAAATTTATATCTGACAAAACAATTCCATATGATAAGGGTAAAACTGATCAACCTAATAAACTTACTGAAAAACTTAAAGCTGGAGAAACAATAAATAATACAAGATTTGATAGACCAGGTATTATTGTTTCTTTGAATATTAACTTAAAAGCATCAGCAAAAGGTTGTAATAATCCCATAATTCCAACTACATTGGGGCCTCTTCTTCGTTGAATTCCTGCCAATAATTTACGTTCTAATAATGTAAATAATGCAACCATTAGAAAAATTGGCAATATAGGGGGAATTATTTTGATTAATTCAATATCTAAAATAACGTATAGTAACAAAACAAAAAAAACGATAAAAAAAAATAAAATTACATTAAAAACAAGAAACAAAACTATATATAGGTTTTCAAACGAACTAAATAATCTAATGATGCAAGATGCATATTTCTTGAATTTAAAGTATAAATATCTGATTTATAATAATTGATAACATTAGAAGTTAAAATAAATCTTTTACATAATAAAAGTTTAAACTTAACATTGCTATTGATTAAATAATCATTGTTCAATATGCCATTTAAATAATATGATTTATCTATGGTTCAATCAATTTGTAAAAATTCAAAGAATCCAATTATTTTATTAAATTTTTTCATAAAAGATAAATTAGTTTTTAAATAATTTAAATAACAAATTCTTAAAACAATGAAAAAATCATATGATGATATCAAATTATTAGATATGACTTTAGTAAGTTTTCTTACTCTACCTTCTAAATTAATGAATATTGCATTATATTCATACATTGAAAGTGATGGTATTATTAAATCAATAATTTCCTGATTAATTCCTACAAATTGTCCATGATGAATAACAAAATCATTTTTACTAATTTTTAATTGATTAAAAATCAACTGATCATTAACATTTTCAAAAAAAATAAATTTCATTTTTAATTTATTATATACATCATCATTTGTTCTATAATTAGCATTTTCATAAATATTTAATAAACTTATATTGTCAGTTATATTATTCGTTTTTAAAAAAAAATATTTACTAAATACCTTATCAAATAAAACTTTAATAGTGTTTATATTTTTTATATCATTTTTTATAAAAACTTTAAAATAATTATGTTTTGTATTAATTGTTGTGAATAATGAATGAAACATAGATTTAACAAAGATATTTTTACTAAAGGCAATATTTTTCCCTTTGATAATATGTATCAAATCATTCATTGAATTACCACATGAAATTACAGGTATATTATTATAAGAGCTTGACAATCCAACAAAAAAAAATCTTTATTCTTTTATTATTATCTATATATTTTCTTAATTTTGAATTAATTAATGGTAGTTCTAGTCTTATATTAGTACCTATAAACAATAAATTTCTTACATTATCAAAAATATTTAATATTTTGTCAGTAATATAATTATTTCTAAAATCAGATAAATTGTATTGATTTAACAAATAAACATCAGTTCCTAATAAATTAAAAAATTTTGACATTTCATTTACAAGATTTAAATCATTAAATGAACCAAATATTGATAATATTCCATTAAATATATATTTATGTATATTATAAAAATATATATATAGCAAATTACGTCAAGTAATTGCAACGAATTTATCATTAATTCTTAACATAGGATAATTAACTCGTTGATAATTATTAGAATCATATACAAAACGAGTTTTATTTGTAATTCAATCTTCATTTACATTCTTATCATATATAGGTAGTATTCTATATACTTTATTATTAAAAAAATCAACTCTAATATTACTAGCCATAGAATCTAACACATCTATACTTTCTAAACTAGATAACTCTCATGGTCTAGCTTTAAATGAATATGGTTTTGATGTGAGTGCTCCAACAGGACATAAATCAATAATATTACCTGATAATTCGTCTATTAAAGAATGATTTATATATGTACCTATTTCACTAGATTCACCTCTACCTAGCATACCAATATCATTTGTACCAGTTATTTCATTCAAGAATCTAACACATCTGGTACAATGAATGCATCTAGTAATTAACATTTTTACTAATGGGCCACAATTTCTATCAAATATAGCACGTTTGTTATATTCATAAAATCTGCTTTTATCAGAACCGAATACTAATGTAATATCCTGTAAATCACATTCGCCACCTTGATCACATATAGGACAGTCAAGTGGATGATTTATTAACAGAAATTCTATTACACTTTCTCTTGCTTTTTTTACTCTTTTATTATTTGTATAAACTTTTATTTCTTCTGCCATAGGCATAGCGCACGAAACAACTAATTTTATACTATTACTAGCCTCAACTAAACACATCCTACAATTACCAGCTATGTTTAAAGACTCATGATAGCAAAAACAAGGAATATCAATTCCATTGTTTGAGCACTTTTGGAATATAGTGCCTAGGGAAGGTTTATTTTCTTGATAATACATATTATCTATAAAAAAACCCATCTTTAAAAAAATTTTTAAGCTTGATGCCCATCATCGGAGTTGAACCGATACCTCATAATAAGATTAGATTTTAAGTCTAACGTGTCTACCTATTTCACCAGATGGGCAAGGGGACTATATTTATCACTTTTGTCTTGCAGGAACTAATCTAGAACATCTAACAATTTTTGCATAACTAAATCCGACTATTTTTAATTTATAACCTATTGAAAAATAAATTGGATAATTAAGATAATAACCTTCTTTACCTATATAACGTTTCAATTGTATAGTTGTATTTAGTCTTTTCATTTTTTTTATTTTTTAATCAAATACACATAGCTGCATCAATCAAAGTTGCTTTGCTAAATGATCTAAATAATCCGGAAACATTTCAACCAGTTATATTTCTTCTATGCTTTCTATTAGATTTAAAAAAACGTTTTCCTCATGATAATTTTATTTCATTATATTCATTTGTCATATTAAATTTTACCATTATACTCAGCTTCGCCTAACATGCCTATAGCCTCAGAGACTTTAGGTTTAATTTTTATACGGCCACGACGCAACCAATAAGAAAGTCTATATAGATTTATCATAATTACTCTAACATCATGTTCTACATAAAATAATCCTATTCTTTCACAATATGAACCATTAACTTTATTATTAAATCCTACAACAATCATCTTTATTTCGGTATTAGGTGAATAAGCTTTCACTTTAAATAATTTAATTTTTAATCTTTTATACATTAAATATTTAACAATTCAACAATTAATGAAAATAAATATTCAGAAGTAATGTCAAAAAAAAAATAAAAAATAAATTTAATAAACACAACAAAACAAAAGGCACAACTGAAGAAATAATAATCAAATTGGTTCCTTCATTTATACTTGTAAAAAAAATAAATCTAACGATCCTAATATAATATAATCCACTAATAATACTAAAAAATAAAGCTATAAATAATATAACTAAATTATATTCAACATCTAAAGATAAAAATACAATTAATTTGCCAAAAAAGCCAATTAATGGTGGGATACCGGCTAACGACAAAAAAATTAAAGCTATAAAAAATGACACAAACACATTTACATTACTTATTAAAGACAGTTCATAAGAATCAATGAACTCAAAAAAATTCAGATTTTTTATAGATTAATAGAAACATAAAAATTAGACAAACAGAAATCATATATGATATAATAAAAAATATAGATGAAAATACACCGAAATAACTTGATAAACTAAAAGTCAAAAACAAATAACCAACATTAGCTATAGCACTATAAGCCAAAAACTTTTTAAGCCTATATTGATACATTGCATTGACTATACCAATAATTAGTGACAATAGACCAACAATGACGAATATAATATTAGTAAAATTATAATTAAAAAAAAAAAATAAAAAAAATAATTTAATGAATATAAAAACATAAACTAGTTTAGGCATCAATGAAAAAAACATTGTAACTACTGTTGGAGAACCTGTATAGACATCAGGTAATCACCAGTGAAAGGGTGCTCCACCTAACTTAAATATCAAACCGCTTAATAAAAAAAAAAAACTGCTATAAATAAAATCATAGAATTAACATCAAAAAATCCAATAATAAAAGAAATATCAAACAAATTTAATGTACCGAAAATACCATAAATTATTGATATACCAAATAAAAACAAACTCGATGAAAAAGCTCCAAGCAAAAAATATTTTAAACCAGCTTCAGTTGAAAAACTACTATAACGTTTTATTGATGCTAAAACATAAAAACATAAATTTTGCAATTCTAGAGCCAAATAAATAACAAAAAGATCATATGACATTAATAATAAAAAAGAACCTTGAACAGACAGTAATAATAAAAATGGATACTCATATAAAAAAATTTTTTCATATACAAAATAATTTCTTGAATATAATAAACATATAAACAGAAAAATTAAAAAATACAACTTAAAAAATATATACATTTTATCAAATAAAATTGAAGAAAATTCTAATAAAATATTCACATCAACAATACCTAATGTAAAAAAAAAAGATAATATTATTGATGGTATTGTTAAATCAATAATAAATCTACTAAAAAATAGAGATTTAATAATTCTTTCTAAATAAATAGTTAAACATAGTAATGAAAATAATGAGGCACAAAAAAATAAATCAGACAACAAATATAAATACTCACCAACAAATAAACCGTCCATATATGTCATTTTCTTTATACTCTACGCGGTTTTCTTTTACGTCTTCCAAAATGATGTGGAATAGGTTTAACAAGAGCTATATATGGAAATTTAAATTTGTATTTAGAATTTTTCAAAAACTTAATGGCAGATATTACTTTTGCACTTATATCTGTTTTTATATGTATTGCTATATTTGTTATACGATTCTTCAATAACACTAATTTTATTTTTCTCATCATTGGATGAATTAAAGTTAATGAATTTTTTTTTTTTTTGAACGTGAGTTTGCCACCTGACCTGTTGAACATGAAATTAATGGATTACCTTTTTTATCAGTTAACATAATAAAAAAATTAGAATAAAACGCTTTAAATGTTAAAACATGATAATTATGTTTTAATACAGTATTATATGTACGATTTTTCTTATAACGGTTATACAACCTTTGGTAATTTTTCAAATTTTTACGACGTTTCATTTTTTTTTATTCAATACAATAAGAATTTTCTATATCTATTATTCATACTACGTGCTGATGAGTAATAAACTGAAGGAAGTCATAAAAATGACAAACGCTTTAAATACATAAAATCTTGCATCTCTTGAGTAAAAGATTTTTTTTTTCTCACCTCTAATAATACTAATTATTTGTTCTTTTGTATATTTCATTAAAATATAATATTTCTACGTGGAGTTTGTCCATTACTATGAGTACGTTGTCCTCTCATTGGTAAACCTAAATCATATCTCTTTACTTTTACTAAGCCTATCTCTCTGTATAAAGAAAATCTATTTCTTATACCAAACTTTAAACGATCTTCTAATATATATTCTTGCTTCATAATTCAAGTCATACATTCAAAAGAATATAAATTTAATAAATTAATGCTATAACGATCAGAAAATCCAAATAAATTAGCCAAATATAAACCTTTTTGACTACCAACACCATATATTTTTTTTAAAGAATTACATATGCTTCTATCAAATGGTAAAACTGCTTCTTTAAATCTAAACATTTATTTACGTTTTTTCATATATAATATTTTATTCGGAACAATAAATGTATTAGTACGTTCATAAAAATCCATTTTTTTTAATTTTAATAACCTAGCAAATAAATCATTTAACAACGATTTATTATGAGAATAAAAAAAAAACTTCCTTTTAATTCTTCTAAAAAATATATTCTTAGGAATATATAAATAAAAGAAATGATTATAAGCAAAAAAAATTTGATTATTCTTCTATTAATCCTTGCTCAAAGTTTATAACCTAATCCTCTTAGCTTCAATTTAAAAAAATAAACTCTATAAGAACGTGAAAAAATTCTTACTATTTGTCTAAAAACCATATTATACTTATTATAATTATCTAATATTATACTTATTTTTTTTTGCCCATGATGTTTTATAAAGAAAAAGTTAGGCATATGAAATTTTTCTGGACCAAATGTAGTAAAAAAATACAGTACATTATTATCATATCATACGTTTTTAACATTTTCAAGATCTGAAATATACTTATGTTTAATAATTTTAGGCATTTATTTTGTAAGTGGATTCAATTATCTTATTTGCTTGATTATGCATACCATAATCCATTTTAAAGATCTATTCTACATACCATATATCCTGTACATCGTAATGTTATACACTCCGCATGTGTCAAAAACCCATAACCCGTAGACAGAACAAAAATAGATGAACCATATTTATCTGAAACTCTTAATAACTTTAACATT
>Ga0170475_127138871_pt1 | contig 11073 bp, 10 predicted proteins | sample Soicark_Litter_5_FD_111474 | JGI IMG/M metagenome (GOLD analysis project Ga0170475, IMG submission 111474) | Avena fatua rhizosphere microbial communities from Hopland, California, USA. Combined Assembly of 48 SPs | reverse complement strand
GATTAATCCAACCTTGAAAATATTTTTAGGATTTTATTATTTGCAAACGATTGTCTTTTGTTTTTCTCGTTAAAAATTCTACCTTCAATTCATCGCCCAATAGTTGTATTTTAATCTCGAAGAGGTCAATCAAATATCCGGATTGACATGTGATTATATTATCGATGCCGTTCTGGTAAGTTCATAGCGTGTTTTAAGTCCCACAAAAGTTACTGAACGACATTCGCTTATTTGGTATTAATAGTTAGAACTTTAAAGCGCATTTGCTGGAGGCAAATTCATTTTGAGCAGTTCAGGGGATAATACCGTCCAATTGTGGCCAATGTTTGTTTATAGCGCCATTGTGTTAGGCTTGGTTGTGATCATGCTAAGTCTCTCTTATGTACTAGGTCAACGGCATAAAGAGAGAGCAACCGATGAACCTTATGAAGGTGGTATCGTCAGTACAGGGTCTGCTCGTCTTCGCTTCTCTGCACAGTTCTATCTTATTGCAATGCTCTTCGTCATTTTTGATGTTGAGACAATCTACATTTTCTCCTGGGCTATTGCGTTCAAAGAGTTGGGTTGGTTTGGTTACATCGGTGTTGTTGTGTTTGTTATTCTACTCTTTGTTGTACTCATCTACGAATGGAGAAATGGCGCATTAGATTTTGGTCCAGACGGAAATAAAATTCTAAAGGCTTACAAAAAATTGCGAGACAAAAAGAAATAAATCATACTATGAATTGGTGGCTTAATAATGTAAACGGATCAACTGCTGCACTAAAAGGCACAAGTTCTTTTGAAGAAACGGTGAGCAAGAGTATTATGCTCACATCTGTGCAAAGTTTGCTCGCATGGGGAAGAAAAAATTCCATGTGGCCATTTCATTTTGGATTGTCTTGCTGCTTTGTTGAAATGGCAACCAGCATGACACCAAAATATGATGTTGCAAGATTTGGTGCAGAAGTTATTCGTGGTACACCGCGCGAAGCAGACGTGATGATCATTGCGGGAACGGTGTTCATCAAAATGGCACCAATCATTAAAAGATTGTACGAGCAAATGATGGAGCCACGCTGGGTTATTTCGATGGGATCTTGCGCCAACTCTGGTGGCATGTACGATATATATAGTGTAGTGCAAGGTGTTGATAAATTTTTACCAGTGGACGTTTATGTTCCTGGCTGCCCACCAAGACCAGATGCTTTTATGGAGGGGCTAATGTTATTAGCAGACTCTGTAGGAAAGGAGCAGCGCCCATTGAGTTGGGTCATTGGTGAACAAGGTGTTATCAGGCCTGAAAAAATATCTGTGAAGGAGAGAAGATTTGAAAAGCGACAAGAGATGACAACTTTTCGTTCACCGAATGAAGTTTAAGTTTTTACGAATGTGAGAATCATGTGATATAAATAAGAATTGAAATTCTTTTTTGAGTAATCAATCTGCTGACGGCAGCAGTTAACGCTTATGGAAAAGAACGATCTAACGGAACTATTGAATCTGAAATTTGGTGAAGGAGAATTTACCAGACAGATTACCAGGGATGAGATGCTCACCCTGTGGGTTCCGTTGGGTAAATTGAAGCCGATATTACAATTTCTAAAAACAGAGATTGCAAAACCTTTTCCCTTTTTATTTGATCTTACTGCTATTGACGAGCGCAGTCGTAAAAAAGAAAAAGATTATGTGGTATCTGACTTCACTGTTGTCTATCACATTTTTTCATTTGAAAGAAATTGTTTCCTGCGATTGAAACTTGCCTTGCAGGGAGATTATCCAACCGCACCAAGCATTACTTCTCTTTGGGCCAACGCCAGTTGGTATGAGCGCGAAGTGTACTATATGTTTGGAATTCGTTTTGACGGTCATCCGCATCTCAAGAGAATTTTGATGCCGCAAACATGGGAAGGTCATCCTTTAAGAAAGGAGCATCCTTCGCGTGCAACAGAGATGGGACCATTCAGATTATGGGATGAAAAAGAAGATCGGGAACAAGCAGCATTGCAATTCCGCCCCGAGGAGTGGGGCATGGAACTGCAGAGTGATGATGCAGACTTTATGTTTCTGAACATTGGCCCGCAGCATCCAGGTACACATGGAGTGTTGCGCATCATTTTGCAATTAGACGGAGAAGATATTGTAGATGCCGTTCCTGATATTGGCTTTCATCATCGTGGTGCTGAGAAAATGGCAGAGCGGCAATCATGGCATACGTACATTCCGTATACCGATCGCATCGATTACCTCGGAGGCGTAAACAACAATCTCGCATATTTATTATCAGTTGAAAAACTTGCAGGCATTGAAGTACCTGATCGCGCGAAGGTAATACGCATTATGATGTCTGAGTTTTTCAGAATAGCAAGTCACTTGGTATGGTATGGAACATTTGCGCAAGATGTTGGTCAGCTCTCGCCAGTGTTTTACATGTTTACCGATCGTGAAAAAGTTTTTGATATTGTTGAAGCAGTATGTGGCGGCAGAATGCATCCCAATTGGTTTCGCATCGGTGGCGTAGCGCAAGATTTGCCGATAGGCTGGGAGAGACTTGTGAAAAGTTTCATCGACTATTTTCCTAGTCGATTAAAGGAATATGATAACCTCGTACTGAAGAACAGCTTGTTCAAAGCAAGAACAGTCGGCATCGGAATTTTCACAACGGAAGAAGCAATTGAATGGGGCGCAACAGGCGCGAACTTAAGAGCTACTGGTTTCGATTGGGATTTTAGAAAGAAGCGCCCTTACTCCGGCTATGATCAATTTAGTTTTGATGTTCCACTAAGCGTAAATGGTGATTGTTATGATCGAGCAATAGTTCGTGTTGAAGAAATGCGTCAGAGTCTGCGCATCATTGAACAGTGTTATAAAAATATGCCTGATGGTCCGTACAAAGCAGATCATCCATTGACAACACCACCAAATAAAAAAAATACCATGCAGGATATTGAAACACTCATCACGCATTTTTTAAGTGTGAGTTGGGGACCAGTAATTCCTCCTGGTGAGGCCATGAGTTGTGTTGAAGCAACGAAGGGTGCCAATAGTTATTACGCGATTAGCGATGGTAACACTTCTGCTTATCGTGTAAGAGTGCGTACACCATCATTCGCACACATGCAGATGATACCGTATATCAGTCGCGGTTATACTGTTGCTGATTTGCTCAGTATACTCGGTGCCATGGATTATGTGTTAGCAGATATTGATCGATGAAAATAATTTAGTCATTAGTAATTGGTCATTGGCAATTAGTAATTCGTAATTCGTCATTATAAAATCATGTTAAGTACAATTGAAATAGAAGCGATTGACAAAGCCATCAGCGAAGTGCCTGTTAAGAAAGCAGCGGGTATTGAAGCGTTGAAAATTGTTCAGCAACATCGCAGATGGATTTCAGATGAAAGTCTCCATGACATTGCTGATTACATGAATATGTCTTCAGAAGAGTTAGATGCGGTTGCTACTTTTTATAACATGATTTTCAGAAAGCCAGTTGGTCGTCATGTGATTTTAGTTTGTGATAGCATCAGTTGTTGGGTGATGGGTTATGAAACAATTTTAAGTTCACTCACAGAAAAGCTGAGTATCAAATTTGGCGAGACAACCCGCGATGGCCGCTATACAATGTTGCCCAACTGTTGTCTTGGTACGTGTGATCGCGCGCCTGCATTTATGATTGATAGTGATTTGTATAGAAATGTAACGGTTGATCAGTTGGATGAAATATTGAGTAAATATGATTAGCGGTACGAGGTACGATTTACGAGGTACAAGGTGAGTATGAATAATCGAGAATGACGAATTACAAATTACGAATATGAATAATAAATTAAGCTGTGGACAGCGGATTGTCGACTTAGTAAATATGATGAGAGGTACGATTTACGAGGTACGAAGTACAAGGCGAAAAATGAATAACAAGAATGACAATTACCAATGACAAATGACAAATTACGAGTGACGAATATGAATAATTAAATAAACAGTGGACTGTCCACTGTTGACTTAATAATATGGAACGACCCTTAACACAACACATTCGCGCAGATCAGCGACCACTCACACTGAAACAGTATGAGAAGGTTGGCGGATATGAAGCAATAAAAAAAATGCTGAAGGGAATGGAACCAAAGGCGGTAACGGAGTTAGTTAAGTCATCTAATCTGCGTGGAAGAGGTGGCGCTGGCTTTGTTACAGGCATGAAATGGAGTTTTGTTCCGCTTGATGTTCCTGGTCCAAAATATCTCATCGCGAATGCTGATGAAATGGAGCCGGGTACTTTCAAAGATCGAATTCTGTTAGAGAGCACACCACATCAGCTAATAGAGGGAATGATCGTAGCATCATTTGCTATTCAGGCCGACATCTCTTACATCTATTTGCGTTGGGCTTACAAAACTGCAGGTCAAGCATTGACAAAAGCAATCGCGGAAGCATATGAGGCTGGTTATCTCGGAAAAAATATTTTAGGAAGCGGCTACAATCTTGAAATGCACTTGCATACAGGCGTAGGACGATACATGTGTGGTGAAGAAACTGCGCTCTTAAATTCTCTCGAAGGCAAACGCGCTACGCCAAGAGCAAAACCACCATTTCCACAAATAAGTGGTTTGTTTGGAAAACCTACTATAGTGAATAATGTAGAAACACTTTGCTGCTTACCTCACATTGTAAACAACGGTGCGGATTGGTTTAAGAAGTTAAGTCTTACGAGCGATTCGGGAACAAAGATTTACGGTGTGAGTGGTAAAGTGAAAAAGCCAGGCGCCTGGGAATTGCCATTAGGCGTCACCATGCGTGAGCTAATTTATGAACATGCTGGTGGTATGATGGATGGTTTAAATTTTAGAGGCGCATTACCAGGCGGTGCATCAACAGATTTCTTAGTAGAAGAGCACCTTGATATAAAAATGGATTACACATCAGTTGCAGCAGCAGGAAGCAGATTGGGCACAGGCACGATGATCATACTTGATGATAAAACATGCCCTGTAGGATTTGTAAAAAACCTTGAGCACTTCTTCGCACAAGAGTCGTGTGGATTTTGTACGCCTTGTCGCGAAGGACTCCCATGGGTTGAGAAAATTCTTGATTCAATTGAGAAGGGAGAAGGTCGCTATGAAGACTTGAAAGTTTTGGAGTTTCACACGAAGTACCTCGGACCAGGAAATACTTTTTGCGCGTTAGCACCTGGAGCGATGGAACCTTTACAGAGTGCACTTAAATATTTTAAAGAAGATTTTGAAAAACATATTAATAAGAAAGGTTGCCCTTATACGAAAGTGAGGGAAGCGGTGATGGCTTAAAATTAGGATTCGGAAGTTAGAATTTACGATTTAGAATTTACGACTTAGAATTTACGATTTTATTATTCAAGCATCCCATCACGATTAACTATTAACCATTAACTATTAACTATCGCGAAGTGAAATGAAGGTATACATCGACAACAAACCATTCGAAGTAAAGCCAGGCAAGAACCTACTTGAAACTTGTCTTACACTTGGCTTTGATTTGCCTTACTTCTGTTGGCACCCTGCGCTAGGTTCTGTGGGAGCGTGTCGTCAGTGCGCTATTAAAGTTTTCAAAGATGAGGACGACAAAAAGGGAAAGTTAGTCATGTCATGTATGGAACCTGTCGCTGACAATCAAAGAATTTCCATCAATGATAGTGACGCAACAGAATTCAGAGGACATGTGGTAGAGTGGCTCATGACTAACCATCCACATGATTGTGCAGTATGCGATGAAGGCGGATCATGTCATCTTCAGGATATGACTGTAATGACAGGACATGCGCATCGTAAGTTTCAATATCAAAAGCGAACGCACAAAAATCAGTATCTCGGTCCATTCATCAATCACGAGATGAATAGATGCATTCAATGCTATCGTTGTGTTCGTTATTACAAAGACTACGCTGGAGGAAAAGACTTAGATGTATTTGCATCGCGAAGCAATGTTTATTTTGGAAGACACGAAGATGGTGTATTGGAAAGTGAATTCAGTGGCAATCTCACAGAGGTTTGTCCAACAGGTGTGTTTACAGACAAGACATTAAAACAACATTATACACGCAAGTGGGATCTTACCACTGCACCTTCAATCTGTCAGCATTGCAGTGTTGGTTGTAACACCATTGCAGGCGAACGGTATGGTCAGTTAAGATCAATCACTAATCGATACAATGGAGAGGTGAATGGATATTTTCTTTGTGATCGTGGTCGATTTGGTTATGAATTTGTTAATGCGAAAGACAGAATTAGAAAACCAGTTTTGAACGGAGAAACTGTTGATAAAGAGAGTGTTCTTCAAGAGACAACAAAACTTCTTAATAGTACAAAGGTTATTGGTATTGGTTCTCCGCGCGCATCGTTGCAGTCAAACTTTGCATTGAAAGCATTGGTTGGTAAAGATAATTTCTTTCATGGTGTGTCAGACAATGAACATGATCTCGCCAAACTCGTAATCAAGATTTTAAAAGACGGTCCCGTTAGAACACCTTCGCTCAAAGAAATTGAATCGTACGATGCCGTATTTATTTTAGGTGAAGATCTGATAAACACAGCTCCCATGGTGGCGCTTGCTGTTCGTCAAAGCGTTCGGCAACAGCCAATGGAAGAAGTTGCCAACAAACACATTGCGTCTTGGAATGATGCGGCAGCACGTGAATTGATCCAGGATAAAAATGGCCCACTATTCATCGCCACACTCAGTGCCACAAAATTAGATGATATTGCTACACAAACTTTCCGTGGTGCTCCAGAAGAAATTGCAAGACTTGGTTTTGCAGTTGCTAATTTGATTGATAAGAATTTGCCATCAGTCAGCAATTTATCTGGTGATGTACAAAAAATAGCCAGGCAAATTGCGTCAGCATTATTGGCTGCAAAAAAACCACTTATTATTTCAGGTGCTTCATGCGAGACACAACATGTAATAAAAGCAGCTGCAAATGTTGCCTGGGCCCTGCAGAAAAAAAACAACGCGACAGGAATTACTTTCACACTTCCTGAATCAAACTCTATGGGTCTTGCCATGATGGGCGGACATAGATTAGAGTCAGCGTTCAATGCTGTGTTACATAACCATGCGGATACTGTTATTATTTTAGAAAATGATCTTTATCGTCATGGCAACACTGTAATCGTTGATGAATTCTTGCATGCATGTAAAAATGTTATAGTACTTGATCATTTAAACACGCCAACATTACAAAAAGCCAGGCTCATTATTCCTGCCGGAACCTTTGCTGAATCTGATGGTATCATTGTAAATAACGAAGGTCGCGCGCAACGATTTTATCAGGTGTATGAAGCAATTGATGTTATACAAGAAAGCTGGCGGTGGTTGTTGAATATGGGAACCGCTGCAGGAAAGGAAAAAGTTAGTGCTTGGAGAAACTATGAAGATGTTACACGCGCTATTTCAAATGAAGAAACATTTCTTAAAGGTATTGATAAAGTTTCGTTGCCTGCAGATTTTCGCATCAACGGACAACGCATTCCACGTGAGTCACATCGGTTCAGCGGAAGAACTTCCATGCTTGCGAATATAAATGTAAGTGAACCGAAACCACCCGTTGATGATGACTCTTCATTGTCGTACACAATGGAAGGCTACCGCGGTCAGCCACCTTCGTCAATGATACCATTCTTCTGGTCGCCCGGATGGAACTCAGTACAAGCCACCAACAAATATCAACAAGAAGTTGGCGGACATCTACGAGATGGCGACCCTGGCGTAAGACTTCTTGAACCAGCACAAAACGGTGATGTAAAATATTTTGAATCTGTTCCTGAGATTTTTGTTTTGATGGAGGATCATCTTTGGATGGTACCACTACATCATATTTTTGGTTCAGAAGAATTGAGTTCTCAATCAAAGGCAATTGCAGAACGCTCACCAGATCCATACATCATGATCAACGGTGAAGATGCTGCTGAACTTGCTCTTCATGAGAATGAACTACTCGCATTTGAAGTGGATGGTCAGTCATATCATTTACCTATTCACATCAATGTAGGCTTATCTAAAGGTGTAGCCGGCTTGCCTTATGGTTTGCAAGGAATGCCATTTGTTGAATTGCCTGCATGGGGAATTATAAAAATGCCCGTTTTAGTAAAGCACTAATAAGTGATTTTCAATTATGGAGAAGACAACTGCAGATCATTTAATAATTGTTGGAGGTGTACTTGGAGGATTGCTCATTGTTGCGCCTGGCTTGATCTGGTTAGAGAGAAGATTGCTTGCATTGTGGCAAGATCGATATGGCCCTAATAGAGCAGGTCCTTTTGGCGTGCTTGTAGTACTTGCAGATACATTAAAACTTTTTTTCAAAGAAGACTGGATACCACCTTTTGCGGATAAGCTTGTGTTCGTAATTGCACCTGCAATCGTGATGGTCACCGTATTTTTAAGTTTTATCATTGTGCCATTTGCTCCTGGATTTATCGTAGCAGATCTGAATGTTGGCATTTTATTTTTCCTTGCGATGTCTTCAATGGGTGCTTATAGTATTATTCTTGGCGGGTGGTCATCGAACAACAAATATGCATTGCTTGGTGCGATGCGTGGTGCTGCACAGATGATATCTTACGAAGTCTTCATGGGCTTGGCATTGATGGGCACTGTACTGTTAACAGGTTCTTTCAGTCTTGTAGATATTATTGAAGCGCAGCGCGGCATGTGGTATGTTGTACCGCAGTTTGTTGGCTTTGTTACGTTTCTAATTGCTGGCATTGCTGAAACGCATCGCCTGCCATTTGATATCCCTGAGTCGGAGAGTGAGATCGTTGCTGGTTTTCACTCAGAGTATTCCGGTATGAAATTCGGAATGTTTTTCGTAGGTGAATATTTAGGCATCACACTTATCTCAAGCATTGTTGTGTGTTTGTTTTTCGGTGGATGGCTTGGCCCTGATTTTCTTCCACCCATTGTTTGGTTTGTACTAAAGACGTTTGCTTTCATTTGCTTGTTCATATTGCTGCGCGCCTCATTGCCTAGACCAAGATATGATCAACTGATGGAATACGGATGGAAATTTATTTTGCCGATTACATTAATTAATCTGATGGTAACTGCCGGAATAGTTTTAATTAAATAGAAAAAAGAATTGTATGCTGAGTATTGTTCGAAGTATGTGGATCACCTTTCTGCACATGTTTCATAAACGTGAAACAGTACAGTATCCTGAACAAAAAAATAAACTCACTACACGATGGCGCGGCAGGATTGTGTTGACGAGAGATCCTGACATGGGCGAACGTTGTGTTGGCTGTTACCTTTGTGCAGCCGCTTGCCCTGTGGATTGTATTTCATTACAAGCGACAGAAGATGAACATGGAAGAAGATACCCTGAATTTTTCAGGATCAATTTTTCCCGATGTATTTTCTGTGGCTATTGTGAAGAGGCCTGTCCAACATACGCTATTCAGCTCATACCAGATTTTGAAATGGCTGAATACAATCGCCAGAATCTTGTATATGAGAAGAAAGATTTACTGATCAACGGACAAGGAAAATACCCGGGCTACAACTATTATAACGTAGCTGGCTTAGCAATTAAGAACAAAGACAAGGGTGAGAATGAGAATGAGTTGGAACCTGTGGATGTGAGAAGCCTGTTGCCGTGAGGCAGTTATCAGTTATCCGTTACACGTTAATTAGAATTAACGATTAACAATTAACGATTAACGATTAACGATTAACGATTAACGATTAAACCCAAACAGCCATACCACAATTAACATTTAACCATTAACCACTAACTAAGAAAAATGATCTTCTACACAGCAGCAGCAGTAGCCATCATCGCCACCATCATGGTAATAACTTGCTATAACATGGTGCATGCGTTGTTGTATTTAGTGGTTTCGTTTCTTGCAGTAGCAGTTGTGTTCTATATTCTCGGTGCGCCTTTCGTTGCTGCACTTGAAGTTATTGTCTACGCAGGAGCTATTGTAGTGCTGATCATTTTTGTGATCATGATGTTGAATTTGAAATCGGAAGCAATTGAACAAGAACGACAATGGCTTTCGCATAATATTCTAATTGGCCCAGGAATTTTGTCTGTGATTTTATTAGGCGAACTTGTTTATATCATCATTTCACAGCAAAGCACAAATACTTACATCAATGTTGTTGACGCAAAGGCAGTAGGGATGTCGCTGTATGGCCCTTATGTAATTGGCGTGGAGCTCAGCGGGATTTTATTGATGGCCGGCATTGTTGGCGCTTATCATCTTGGCCGACAGAAAAAGAAAATTGTCCATCGCTTTCTCGAGAAGGTCGAAGAGTGATTTTTATTAAATAGATAGTACTATGTCAAACGTACCAATAGAAGGAGGATTAATATTAGCAGGAATACTTTTCATCTTAGGTATGATCAGCATCCTCATTAGACGAAATCTGATTTTTATGCTCATCTCCGTTGAAGTAATGTTGAATGCCGCAGGACTGGCTTTTATTGTTGCAGGCTCGAAGTGGGCGCAAGCAGACGGACAAGTAATGTTCATCTTCATACTGACAATGGCTGCTGCAGAAGTTTCCGTAGGACTAGCATTGATCTTGCAGCTATATCACCAGCTAAAAACATTGGATGGCGATGCAGCAAATAAAATGAAGGGATGAATGACTATTTAGGTACGAGGTACGATTTACGATGTATGAATTTTTTTTTAAATAGTAATTAGATAAAATTGAGAGTTATGAATTTTTATCATTTCTATATATGAATTAACAAATATTTTTTATTAGTAACTGATAACTGATTTTCACAAACGTCACACCCACACACGATTAACTGTTAACGATTAACGGTTAACCATTCTCAGTTAACGATTAACGAAAATGAAAGAACTACTCTGGCTTATTCCAACGTTTCCCTTCTTAGGTGCACTTGTGCTTATAATTTTCGGAAGACAATTGTCGCGTTCGGTGGTGCCGGTGGTGGGTGCTGGCAGTGTTGGACTTTCAGCGTTGCTAACTATTTTGGTGGGCATCGATTTTAAATCATCATCACTTGCATCGTATCGTCAGGTATTGTGGCACTGGGTTGAAGTTTGAAATTTTAAATCGGATTGCGCCCTC
>Ga0170475_118470488_pt1 | contig 11074 bp, 4 predicted proteins | sample Soicark_Litter_5_FD_111474 | JGI IMG/M metagenome (GOLD analysis project Ga0170475, IMG submission 111474) | Avena fatua rhizosphere microbial communities from Hopland, California, USA. Combined Assembly of 48 SPs | reverse complement strand
GGGACGTGAACAGCCGGTTGTGAGTCCTCGCGGACCTGAGCCTCAGCGTGCGCCACGTTGTGCTTGCGGGCACGGGTTTGGCAAGCCACAGTTGTCTCATGCGCCGGTTTGCCCTTGCATTGCTCGCGTTTGTGGTCGTCCCTGCCTCCGCTGTCGCGCAGCGGCTGCCGGCCGGGATCGCGCCGATCCATTACACGTTGTGGTTCGCTCCCGACCTGGAGCAGGCGACATTTCGCGGACGAGAAACGGTCGACGTCAACGTGCAGCGTTCGACGGCAACGATCACGCTCAACGCGGCAGAACTCGAATTCGGCGCAGTGACGGTCGAGGCGGGCGGCCGCAGGCAGGCAGCCCGGGTGCGGCTCGATGCAACGAACGAGATGGCGATCCTCACCGTGCCGGAACCGATACCGCCCGGCCGCGCCTCGATTCACATCACTTACACAGGCCTCCTCAATGACAAGCTGCGCGGATTCTATTTGAGCGAGGCGAACGGCCGCCGCTACGCGGTCACCCAGATGGAAGCCACCGATGCGCGCCGTGCGTTTCCGTCATGGGACGAGCCCGCCTATAAAGCGACGTTCGACGTATCGCTGATGATCGACCGTGACGATACGGCGATCGCAAACGGCGCGCAGGTGTCTGATACGGCAGGACCCGAACGCGGCAAGCACACGCTGGTTTTCGCCCGCACACCTGCGATCTCCACCTATCTGGTGGCAATGCTCGTGGGCGACTTCGTCTGCCGAAGCGGTCCGGCGAATGAGATCCCGGTGCGCGTCTGCTCGACGCCGGACAAACGTCAGCTCACCGGCTTCGCGCTCGAAGCCGCCGAGCGCGCGTTGCGTTTCTACAATGAGTGGACTGGCATCGAATATCCGTTCGGCAAGCTCGATATTGTCGGCGTCCCTGATTTCGCCGCCGGCGCCATGGAAAACATCGGCGCGATCACCTTCCGCGAAGAGGAGCTCTTTGCGGACCCGCAGCAGGCGTCGCTCGGGACACGCAAGGCGATCGCCTCGGTCGTCGCGCACGAGATCGCGCACCAGTGGTTCGGCGATCTGGTGACCATGAAGTGGTGGGACGACATCTGGCTCAATGAGGGGTTCGCCACGTGGATGGCCAACAAGCCGCTCGCGGCGTGGCATCCGGAATGGCAGGTGGAACTCGAGGAGGTCGCCGACGCACAGACCGCGGTGCGGACCGACGCGCTGCCCTCGACCCGGGCTATCCGCACAGGAGTTGAATCGCCCGACGAAATCAACGAGGTGTTCGACGCCGTCGCCTACGAGAAGACGGCGTCCGTCCTCCGCACCCTCGAGAATTATGTCGGTCCGGAGCTGTTTCGCAAAGGGGTGACCGCGTACCTGCGCAAGTACGCGTTTGCCAATGCGACCGGCGAAGACTTCTGGAACGAGGTGGCGCGCGTCACCGGGAAACCCGTCGATCGCATCATGAGGGGGTTGATCGAACAGGCCGGAGTGCCGGTGGTGACGATTGGCGCGCAGTGCGAGGACGGCACGACGAGCGTGGCACTGCACCAGGACAGGTTCGTTGCGCTTGGCGGCGCGCGGCCATCAAGCTCGCCACTGTGGGCTGTTCCGGTGTGCTTCAAGATGCCAGGTGCCGCAACGCCCCAGTGCACCCTGCTCGAGCGGCGGGACCAGTCCGTGTCGCTCCAGTCCTGCCAGGCAAACGTGTTCGGCAATGCGAATGGCGTCGGGTACTACCTGTCTGATTACCCTCCGGAGAAGGCACGCGCGCTTGCGAAAACAGCACGCAGTTCGCTCACTCCCGCGGAGCGGCTCACGCTGCTCGGCGACCAGTGGTGGATGACGCGCGCCGGCCGCGACGACATCGGGGTGTATTTCGACATCGCGTCGGCTCACGCGGCAGACGATACCCCGTCGATCATCGACCAGATCGCCCGCAGCCTCCGCACTGCCCATGACGCCATCGTCCAGCCGTCGGATGTACCGCGATTCGAGCAATGGGTGCTGAACCGATTCGGTCCGGAGTTGATGGCAGTGGGGCTTTCGGGCAGCGCAGCCGATTCCGACGATCGCCAGAGCAGGCGGGCAACGCTGCTGACGCTGGTCGGTGTCACCGGCAATTCGGCTGACGCGCAGCATCAGGCCCGCGAGCTTGCCTTGAAATACGTCGAGGATTCCACCTCGATCCCGCCGACGCTGGCGTCGGCGGTCCTGAACGTGGCCGCCTATAAAGGAGACGCATCGCTCTACGACCTGATGGTCGCGCAACTCCCCAGGCTGAAAGGGAAGCCAGAAGAGTACTACCGCGTATTCAGTGCGTTGCCGTGGTTCCAGGATCCTGCGCTGGTGCAGCGGACGCTGCGGTTCGCGATTTCGCCGGAGGTTCGAACACAGGACACCGCGAGGCTGATCGGCGGTCTGCTCAGCCGCCCGTCCTCGCAGGATGCGGCCTGGGCGTTCGTCAAGGAGAACTGGGACACGCTGACGCGAACGCTCGGTGTCTTCCAGGGCATTCCGCGCATCGTCGGCGCCGTTGGTGGGTTCTGCACGCGCGAGAAGCGCGCGGAGGTGGAACAGTTCTTCAAGGCGCATCCAGTCCCGTCCGCCGAACGGACACTGCGCCAGGCGTTCGAATCGATCGACAGCTGCGTCGCGGTGAAGGAACGGCAGGCACCGGCGGCAGCGTCGTGGCTTGCGTCAGCGGCGCATTGAGGGCGATTCACTGCGGCGATGCTGCTCGGCGCGCGGCTGCCCCTTACGCCGCCACCTTCCTGCCCTCGCGCTTCCACCTCACTTGCATGTGGCCGGGACCGACCAGCCGGGGCTCCGCGACTGGTATGTGAAGACACTCGTGCCGGGCGGCGAGGTGGATTTCCTCAGGGCGAACGCGGCGGCGGCGACCAGGGGCCGGTCGCTCGACGCGGTGCGATACTACCAGTGACGCGCGTTTCGCCGAGGTTGTTTTGCGCCGCGGTCAGTGCGTTGTCGGCAGCTTGGCCCACTGGGCCTGCCATTTGGCGCGCAAGCCGGCGCGGTCCACTTCCCTGCCGCGCAGGTACACACTCGCAATCCGGCGGACGTTGGTGATGTCGTCGAGCGGATTCGCGGTGAGCACGACGAAATCAGCGCTCTTCCCTTCGGCGATCATGCCGAGATCGTCGATGCGAAGAACCTTTGCCGATTCGCGCGTCGATGCGGCGATTACTTCCATGGGAGTGAAGCCGGCCGCAACCATGTTCTCCATCTCGACCAGTGTCATCATGCCGATCCAGCGGTTGCCATCGCCCGCTGTGTCACTCCCGAGCACCTGGCGCACGCCGGCGGCGTGCAGTTTTCGAACGTTCGCGACGTCGAACACCTGAGCGCTGCTCGCAGCGGCGCGTCCACTGCCGGCCCCGCCGCGGCCCGCCTGGGCTCCGGGGCCACCCTGACGCCCGTTTCCGGTCCGCTGCGACTCGTACATTCTGGCGCGCTCCGCAATCAGCGCCGGAGGAATGGTTTCCTTGACCAGCGGATCATCGAACCATGCCGGCGTGCCGTTTTCGCGAATCAGCGAGCGGCGGTTGATGCCGCCCAGGTTCACGCCAATCCAGATGTCGTGCTCCTTCGCAAGCTTGATGAATTCGTCGTCCACTTCCGAGTCGCGGATGCTGTGCAGAAAGCCTTCGACACCGGCCTGAATGAGCCCCTTGGCATCCTCCAGATCGAACACATGTGCGATCGCACGGAGATCGTGCTTGTGCGCTTCGTCAGCGGCCGCTGTATAGATCTCCTTCGTGAGCTTCTTCTGCGTGCCGTTCCGATCGTCCACCCAGATCTTGACGAAGTCGGGTTTGTGCGGGGCAAGATCCTGAACCGCTTTCCGTGCTTCCTCGACGCTGGTGACCGCATACGGCACGTCGTTCCGAGACGGATCGAAGGGACCTGATCCTGGCCAGGCCAGCCCGAGGCCAACGGTGCGAATGCGTGCCGCGCTCGGAATGTCCTCGTCGCGCAGCTGGTAGGCCAGGTCGCCCATGTCCGTGCCTGTGCTGATCGTCGCGGCAATGCCGTGATAGGCGTAGCGCTCGAGGTGATCGATGTAGTTCTCGCGCGTGAAGTTCGCCTTCGACAGCAGGCCGGTGTTCTGATCGAGGAACCCGAGGTGGCCGTGGGCGTCGACAATCCCTGGCATCACGGTTTTGCCCGTCAGATCGACGCGTGCAGATCCTGGCGGCGCCTCGACTTCTCCCTTCCGTCCAACCTTGACGAACTTGCGATCCTGGACGAGGAACGCCGAGTTCTCGATCGGCGCGTTATCGTCGCCCGCGATCAGGCGCGCACCCTCGAAGAGGACGGCGCTCGAGGCGGCAGCGGCCGATTCCACCGGCGGCGAGGAGCAGGATGCGAGGATCCCGGCGACGAACACGAGGCCGAACAGCTGCCACAGACGTACGGATGGACGAGGCATGCTCCCCCTCACGAAATGGTTGTGACGAACGCCGCGGTCGTTACTGTGTGGCCGCCGCGGCCTGGCACTCCGCCGCCCACCTGGTCTTCATGGCGGCGCGATCGACCTGCTTGCCGCGCAGATACACCTGCGCGATTTTCCGCGTGTTCCTGATGTCGTCGAGAGGGTTGGCGTCGAGGACGATGAAGTCGGCGCCCTTGCCCGCTGCGATCGTGCCCAGGCGGTTGTCCACACCCATGAATTTCGCGGCGTCGCCGGTGGCGGACGTGATGGCCTCGTTCGGCGTCATGCCCACCCAGTTGACGAATGCTTCAATTTCCATGTGAAGCCCCCATCCCATCGGCCGCGTGCCGCCGGCATCGTGACTGCCAAGCACGAGGCCGACGCCAGCTTTGTGGAGACGGGCCACATTCTGTCCCTCGACGCCGCCGCCGGCTGGCGTCTCCCGCTTCGCGAGCGACTGCCCCCACTGATCGAGGAATGCGGGGCATTTGAGCGAGGTCAGCAACGGGTCGCTCAGCCACTCCGGCCGCTGGCCGGCCGCACGTGGGGCGCTGCCGCCGATGCCCGCCGGTGTCAGTGCGGGAATATTCCTGAACGACGGCCGCTCCTCGAGCATCGCGAGCAGCTCGTCGTCGATCGGCACGTCTCCGATTGGATGCGTCGAGTAGTCGAGTCCGGCCTTCAGCATGTCCTTGATCTCGACCAGCGTCTTGACGTGGCCGATCGTCTTCATCCCCAACCGGTGCGCTTCGGCAATCGCAGCGCGGTAGCTCTCCGGCGTGAGCACCGCCCGTTCCTTGCTCTTGGGATCCTTGAAGCCGTTGCGGTCCTCCACCCAGAGCTTGATGAACTTGACCTTCTGTGCGTAGAGTTCGCGAACCGCGTTCTGCGCCAGCCAGGGGCTGACGACCGGGTAGAACGTCGTGCTCCTCGGATTTCCAGTTCCCGGCCAGGCCAGACCACGCCCGACGGTGAAGTAGCGAGCGCCCGTGAAGGAGTCCTGCTCCGATTCGTCCCGCAGGTCGACGAAGGTGTCTGGATTGTCGCTGTATCGCGCGTCGATGAAATTCGGCATGTCGCTGCCGAGGCTGAAGGTCAGCGCAGCGCCTGCGAACGCGAATCGATCGAGATCATCGAGTAATTTCGCGTGGGTGAAGTTTTTCTCGGACTCCTTGTTCGTGACCTCGTTCATGTAGCCGATGTGGCTATGGGTGTCGACAAATGCCGGCATGACCGTCTTGCCGGTCAAGTCGACGCGAGCGGCGCCGGCCGGCGCCTGAAGTTCACCCGGCCTGCCGACGCTCGTGATCGTCCTTCCCTGGACGATGAACGCCGACCGTTCGATTGCCGGGCTGCCGTTACCGACGATGAGGCGCCCCCCCTCGAACAGCGTCACTCGCTGCGCAGTAGCCGGAGCCTGCGCGGCCGCACCGGCGAATGCACCGCTCAGACCAACGGCAACGACCGCTGCGATCACGGCAGGCCACAACAACGGCTTCATCTTCGACCAGCGCATAACACCTCCTCGCCGATTGTTCGAATCCGAACCCTGTTCAGAACGTCAGTGTCGCGGTCACCTTGAAGAGACGGGCCTGCAGCACCTCGGACGGCACCAGGTACCCGGCGACACCATAGTTGAAGCTCCGAGCGCCGAGAACCGCATTCCCGTTCAGCAGGTTGAACACGTCGAGTTGAGCGCTCAGGTTGTAGCCGTTCATCTTGAATCGCTTGCCGAAGCGCATGTCGATCTGACTAAGCCGATCGAGGAACTCGTTGCCGGCGGGCTTCAACGGAATCGTCAGTGAAGCCTCCGTCAACCCCGGGATTACCAGCGCGCCAGGCGTGCAGGGGCCAGTGCAATCAGCGGCATACCGGGTCGTCCGGCTGATCAGCCAGTTCGTCTGCGCTTCCGCTCCCTGATAGTTCTGGTACACGGCGCTCACATAGATGCCCCACAGCGGCGTCGGATACGACGCGTTCAGTTTGAAGTCCATCTGCACCGGGCGGCCGGTCTTGCTCTGGTCGCAGTAACGCAGCAGGTTGGGGTCGTCGGGCTGATCACAGGTAACGCTGACCGTGCGCTGCATCGAGAGTCCGCCGAATACCGTCACGCCACCGCGCACGCGCGCGTTCCCCGAGAACTCGAACCCGTTGTAAGTCTGCTTCCGGTCCGACGTCGCATTCGTATCGAAGGTCTGCGTGAGGGGGAGCTTGGCCGGCGCCAGGTTGTAAGCCGTGATGACCTCGCCGTTCAGGGGGCTGACGACGTTGACCGGCGTGTAATCGGCCTGGCTTCGATCCACGTAGTCCGTCAGGAGGATGTTCTGGAAGCTGCGGCGGTAATAGCCCGCCCCGACCGACAGGTTCGGCCGGAGCTGATGCTGAATGGCCACGCTCGACTCGAGATTGGACGGCCGCTCCAGGTCGGGATCCTGGATGCTCAGGGCACGGGTGCCGAAGTTCTGCGGCAGCGCCGACACCTGGAACTCACAGCCCGGAGTGAGATACACGCAGCCCAGTTCCCCTTGAGCGATATCGTCAGCGTTCAGATCGCGCCAGGCGACGCGGGCAGTGACCGCGGCGAGCGGGCTGTAGGGCGTCGTCAGGCTGAGCGTCCGTTGATCGAGGTACTTGCTGATGTTGGCCTTGATGGCCGTCTTGCCGTCGCCAAAGAGGTCGTACGCGACCGACAACCGCGGCACGATGTCGCTGAACTGCGGGATGTGATTGATGGCCGCGAAGTGCCGCCCGCCGACGAAGCGGCCGGCCGACGACCCCTGCTCTGGAATCATCGCGTCGAAGTACTCGTATCGCACGCCACCGGTGAGTGTCATCCGCTTGAGCGTCCAGGAGTCCTGCACGAAGAGACCCGTGTCTGCGATCATCTTCGCGTCGGCGAAGTCGAGCGGCGAGTTCCGGATGATGACGCTGTCAGGGACGCCGTTGCGGTATTCCTGGGTGAGATCGGCCTGCGACTCCGAGAAGCTGCGCTGCCGTCCCCAGGCCCAGTTTCCTCCGGCGCTGAAATGGTGGGAGCCGGTCACGTACGACACCGATCCCTGCCAGCTGTAGCGCTCCGGCGTGGAACGTGTGGAGGTCGCCGGCGAGGTCCAGATCGTATTCTGGTCGCGGTCGGTCCTCGACGCATTCGCGTACCACTCGGGCGTGAATGGGTCTTTGCGCACTCCAGGCTGATACCTGATGGTGTTGGGTTGGACGTAATCCGTCTGACCAACCTCGATGAGCAACTTCGAGCTGACCGTGGAGGTCCACTTGATGACGCCCCAGTAATAAATGGGGTTGTCGTGGATCCGTGACGCTTCCACATCGAGGAACACCTGCGGCGGTTCGTACCGGTGTCCGCGGTACTTGTACATGCGATCGTAGTGGACCGAGATCTTGTTGCGCGGCGTCGCCTGGAAGGTCACCCGCGCGGTGCCGACCCTGATGAACTGATCGTCGATGATCGGGACGCCGGGAATGAGGTTGTCGACTGCGTACTGGCGCGCAGCGAACAGGAACCAGATCCGGTCGCGCTTGATCGGACCGCCGACCGAGCCGTTCACGTCGTACATCTTCACGATGCCGCCACTGGAGGTGAGGCCGGCGTCGCGCAGTTCCTGCGTGTAGTTGTCGCTCTGCCACGACTCGCCGTTGTAGGCGACGAATCCCGAGCCGCTGAAGCGATTGCCGCCGTCCTTGGGAATGACGCTCACCTTGCCGCCGCCGGCCGTCGTGTCGGCGCCGAGCGCGCCGCTCTGAAAGCTGAATTCCTCGACGGTGGCGTCGTTGAAGTACGGGACGGTTGCGCCGTCGCCGAGCAGTGAGTTCAGGTTCATGCCGTCGAAGGACACGGTGTTGTTCGTCCCGCCGATGCCGCGGACGAGGAACTGTTGCTGTTGCATCGCCTGCGAACCGCCCACGTCAGACACGTTCATCCTCACGCCGGGCATCAGTTGCGCCACGGCCTGGACGTTGCGTGCGGAGGGCAGCTGGTCCCAGACTTCGCGGGCAATCACCTGGGTGGTGGTCGCCGTGCGCGTATCGACGATCGGCGCGTCGCCGGTCACCGTGATGGCTTCCTCCATGGCACCGACGCGCATCTCCGCATTCACCGTGGCGGTGAACGACGAGGGCAGGTTGAGCTCCTCCTGCCGGAATGTGTTGAATCCGGTCAGCGTGAACACGACGGAGTACTTGCCCGGGCGCAGATCGATGATTCGGTACTGCCCCTGGCCGTCGGTGATCGCCGTACGGACCCTTTCGATGAGCACGTCGCTGCTCGCTTCGACGAGGACGCCCGGGAGAACCGCCCCTGTCGAGTCCCGGACGATTCCGGCAATGCCGCTCTGGGCCTGCACTGGCGCAGGCAGACAGGCGAGGGCTCCCGCAACCAACAGCGCCGCCGTCAGGTTCGTGTATCTCACGGGTGTTCGCTCCATCCAGAAAGCCGAAATGCGACTACGTTTCCCGCGGCGGCCTCGGCAGCCGACTTGCTCCTGCCTGCTGAACGCGCCTGCCGGCTTTGATCGGCTCGTCTTACGTCTCAGGTCCGCGCGATCCTCCAGGCGAGGACGAGAACCCAGGGACGCACGAGAGAGATGCAACACCACGCCTGGACGCGATCGGGTCGAAATGCGTCGGATGCTGCCACAGACGTAGCACCATCGAATCCCTTGAAGCAGGGATGCGACGGCGGCCGCCCATCTAATTCGGGGATTCGGAGGAGAAGGAGGACCGGAGCGGATGGACGAGGTTGGAGTCTGGAGATTGCCGGCAGCCTCGCGCCCGCGTCACGAACCAGCCGCTCCAAGTGATCTCAGCGCTGGAGCCGCGCGTCGAGATCCGCGACACGGTCGTGACCGCAGCCGCGCCGTAGCCAATCGCCGACGGCCGGACGGCCGATCGGCGCTCGACCGGCGCGCCAGGCGTCAAGCGAGGATGCCTCGAAGGGCCCGTATGGCGCCTTGTATCCTGAAAGCAGGCACTACGAACCCAAAGTTGGGCACCTGCATACACGCGCGCGCGATGCTCGCGTCAGCGTACGTCCGCTGACCTTTCGGAGACAACGCAGGAGAAGTTCTCCGCCTCGTCCGTGCTGCCCGACCCGTTGTAGTGGGCGACTTGTCCGAACGGGCACAGCGGCCGCGTTCGATCGACCTGTCCGGCCGTCACGTGCGACGCGACGATACGATCGGGTTTCCGCCCCTGTTCCACCCATGCGGTGATGGAGCCCATCTTGTCGAAGGTGTCGGGACCCGGTCCGCTCCCGCAGTGCGAGACACCGGGCAGCATGAACAGCGCGATCGATTGTTGGGCGTCCGCCCCGACCATGCGCAGCACGTTTTCGTAATACAGGATGCTGTGTTCGGCGGGCACCTGGGGATCGGACCAGCCATGCCACATGAGAAGCTTGCCGCCGCGCGAGAAGAACGGTTTCAAGTCATAGCTGTTGGAGGCGAGCAGGCCTCCGTCTCCCCGGACCGCGCGGTCCAAGTCGGAGCCGATCGCATCGAGCTGGAACTGCCACGACGGATCCTTGAGATGGAAGCGTCTGACCCGCTCCAGGGAGTTGGTCAAAGGTTGAGGTCCGCCGAGCGTCGCCCAGAGGAGTTCGGCGCCGGGCCTGAGGTGCGACGAGAGAAGCAGTGTTCCGGACCGGGGATCCACGAACGGCGACGTCAGGACCTTCGCGGACGCCACTTGTGCCGCGGTGAGGCACGATGGACGATCAGCTCCAGGGCAGGTCAGCGATGCGTAATCGAACCGGCACGCGCGCGGATCTTCGATAACGCCGTCCTCCACCCCGTCGATGCCGTCGCACGCCTGCAGCACGGCGTCGTGAATCATGGAGTACTTTGCCGGAGGGATCCGACTGCCCTCGGTCCGGTTCACGGTGAGGTTGATACCAATTCGGCCGGTGTCGAGCCGTGCCTGATCCCACGTCGCGGCGCCCGCCACGATGCCGTTGAAGTCGGAGGGATACCGCTGTGCGCTCGTCAGCGCGTGCCGCCCGCCGCCAGAGCAGGCGTTGTAGTACGTCCAAGTGGGAGCCTGGCCGTAATAGGCTGTCGCCACGGCCTTGGCCGCCACCGCCAGCAGATGGGTCGATCGATAGGCGAAATCGACGAGCCTCTCGGGGTGTTGCGGCATGAATTCCGCGGTCCCGCCGACGTGCCCCGTGTCCGTCCCCGCGGCGACGTACCCGGCGGCGAGCGCCGGCGCCATGAGCGCGTACGGGATGAAACCGGCGAGGCCCCCGTCCCCGACAGCCTGCAGCCTGCCATTCCAGCCTGGTTCGGGCAGCCAGACTTCAATCCGGATGTCGGAGTCGGCGGACGGTTTCGAGGTGAGCGTGACGCGGCAGAATGCCGGCATGCCCGCAAAGGAATCGCGCCGCCCGCCAGCACTTCCGCGCACGCCCTCGGGGACGAACGCACCTGTCGCCACACTCTCCGCACGGGTGATTGTCGTCTGAGGAATGGAGAGTTGCGTGAGGCCGAAGCACGAACCGGCAGCCGTTGCGCGGCCAATCGAGACCGGAAACAGAGCAGGAGCAGCGCGGCGGCCAGAACGGGTCGACGTGGCATGGCTTCCTCCATCAGCTGCGATCGGCGGCAAAACTGGC
>Ga0170475_101023622_pt1 | contig 11075 bp, 10 predicted proteins | sample Soicark_Litter_5_FD_111474 | JGI IMG/M metagenome (GOLD analysis project Ga0170475, IMG submission 111474) | Avena fatua rhizosphere microbial communities from Hopland, California, USA. Combined Assembly of 48 SPs | reverse complement strand
GCCAACAGGCGCCGCAGCAACAGACGGCCGGCAAGGAACTCCGCGCGGCGCTTCGCAGAGGTGATGCGATCGAGTCGCGCGCGTTCCTGGGCAGACAGCGCGGCCACCAGCCCGCCTTCCGCTTCGGCCGCGAGCTGCGCCGTGCGATCGAGCCAGAGGACTGCCAAAGTCAGTGCGTGTGCGGCCAACGCCGGAAGATGAGCGAGGTGTTCAGGCCGCCGAATGCGAAGTTGTTGCTCATCACGCCCTCGGTCTGAAGGTCGCGACCCGCCCCGGTGATGTAGTCGAGCGGCGCGCAACGCGGGTCGATGTCGGTCAGGTTGATCGTGGGGGCAAACCAGCCGTCGCGCATCATCTCGAGCGTCATCCATGCCTCGAGCGAACCACAGGCCCCGAGCGTGTGGCCCATGTAGCTCTTGAGCGAGCTGATCGGCACGCCTTCGCCAAGCACCTTGCGGGTGGCCTCGGATTCCATGATGTCGCCCTGATCGGTGGCCGTGCCATGTGCGTTGACGTAGCCGATGGCCGATGCCGGCAGGCCAGCGTCGTCGAGCGCGAGCTTCATGGCCATGCCCATGGTCTCGGCGTTCGGGTGCGTCACATGCTTGCCATCGCTGTTGGTGCCGTAGCCCACCACCTCGGCAAGGATGTTCGCGCCACGCGCCTGCGCATGCGAGAGTTCCTCCAGCACCAGCGTGCAGGCCCCTTCGCCGAGCACGAGGCCGTCGCGGGCGGAATCGAACGGCCGCGGCGTCAGATCGGGCGCTTCGTTGCGCACACTGGTGGCAAAGAGCGTATCGAACACCGCCGCGTCGATCGCATGCAGCTCCTCGGAGCCGCCCGCCAGCATGGCCACCTGCTTGCCCGACTGGATGGTCTCGTATGCATAGCCGATGCCTTGGCTGCTGGACGTGCACGCGCTCGACGTCGTGATCACGCGCCCGGTGATGCCGAAGAACACGCCGATGTTGACGGCTGCGGTGTGCGCCATCGACTTGATGTACGTGTTGGCGGTGATGCCCTCGGTGGTGTTGCCCGTGATCATCTTGCCGAACGCCCCGATGGCCCCCGGCGAACCGATGGACGAGCCATAGGCGATGCCGAGGCGGCCGCTCCCGAGCAGAGGGGCGTTCAGCAACCCGGCATCCTCCAGCGCCAGTTCGGTGGCGCGCACGCCGAGGACAGCCACGCGCCCCATGCTGCGCATGGTCTTGCGGTTGTAGCTTTCGGGCAGGTCGAACGGCTTGGCCATCGAACCAAGCCGGGTGTTGAGCCCCTCGTAGACGAGCCACTCTGGCATGACCTGCACGCTGTTGCGCAGGCTGCGGAGCTGTGCGCGGACGGTAGGCCAATCGTGGCCGAGCGGGCTCAGGGCGCCGACGCCTGTGACAACGACGCGTTTCATCCCACCATCCCCCCGTTGACCGAGATGACCTGGCGGGTGATGTAGGCGGCATCCGGCGACATCAGGAACGCCACGAGGGCCGCGACTTCGTCGGGGCGGCCCATTCGGCGCATTGGGATGACCTTCATGGCTTCTTCCTGGACTTCCGGCGAAATCATGTCCGTGTCGATCAGCCCGGGCGCGACACAGTTGACCGTGATGTCGCGCTTGGCCAGCTCAATCGCAAGCGCCTTCGTGGCGCCGATGATGCCGGCCTTGGCGGCGCTGTAGTTGGCCTGGCCGCGGTTGCCCACCAAACCCGAGACGGACGCAAGCGTCACGATGCGGCCCGCCTTGCGGCGCCGGACCATCGGCATCACGATCGGATTCAGCACGTTGTAGAACGCGTCCAGGTTGGTGTGAATGACGGCATCCCACTCTTCGCCGGTCATCGCAGGGAAAGCATTGTCCCGGGCGATACCGGCGTTGCAAACCACGCCGTAGTAGGCGCCGTGGGCGTTCACGTCGGCCAGCAAGGCTTCTGATGCGCCGGCACGATCGGCGACATCGAACGACAGCACGCGGGCCTCGCGGCCCAGCGCGCGGGCTTCGTCGGCAACCCCCTGTGCCTGTTCGATGCCATGGCGGCAGTGCACGACCAGGTCGTGCCCGGCGGCGGCGAGCCGCAGCGCGATGGCCCGGCCGATGCCGCGGCTGGAGCCGGTGACGAGGATGGTGGAGTCGGGCTTCACGGAGAGGTACCTTTGAGGAGGCTGGCGCCGGCGTGCGGCACGAAAACGGACAGTCGGGCCGTGGCCAGCTCGTTGTCCTGGTGAAAAATCCGGCAGTCGAACATGCCGAGGCCGTTGTCCGCCGCGAACTCCTGGCGTGCGTCCACCAGGAGCACCATGCCGGGTGCGAAGTCGGACACTGCCGAGTGGTAGCGCCGGGTGCCGAGCAACATGCCCTGGCGGGGCTCACGGCCTTCGGCAAGATCGCGCGCGCCCGACCAGGCGGCAATGGTCTGGGCCATGTATTCGATGCCGACCCAACCCGGCACGCGGCCTTCGCGCACGAAGAGCCCATCGGCCGGCACGGTCACTTCGGCGATCGCATGCGACGGGCCTGCTTCGATCAAGCGGTGGATCAGCAGCATCGGGTCGCGGTGCGGCACGTAGGACTCGATGGGGCTCAAGGTCATGTCAGCCCGCTCCAAGCAATAGCGCGGCATTGCTGCCGCCGAACGCGAATGAATTGCTCAGCACGAAACGCGGGGCCCGGCCGAGCGTCTCGCCGGGTGACACGAGGTGCAATGAAGGCAGGGCAGGATCGTGCACGCCGTCCCACCAGTGCGGCGGCAGCCGGCCCGTGGGATTGTCGACAAGCGTCGCCCAGCCGATGGCGGCCTCGATGGCGCCGGCCGCAGCGAGCGCATGGCCGGTGAGCGGTTTGGTGGAGCTGGCAGCCACCGCCGTGCCCAGCACCTGGGCGACAGCGCCGCTTTCCATTGTGTCGTTCAGGGGCGTGGCCGTGCCATGCAGGTTGATGTAGTCCACTGCGGCGGCATCAGCGCCCGCTCGCGCGAGGGCTTGCCGCATCACGTGCACGGCCCCCCTGCCTGACGGATCGGGTGCGGACATGTGATGGGCATCGGACCCTTCTCCCCAGCCAGCCAGGCGCACAGGCCCCTGCTCGCGCCCCATCAGGAACAGCGCGGCCCCTTCGCCGATGTTGATGCCTGCGCGGTTGGCCGACATCGGGTTGCAGCGGGCGGCCGACACCGAGTCCAGCGCGCTGAACCCGGCGATCGTGAATTCGCACAACGCATCGACACCACCGGCCACCACCGCGTCGACGAGGCCTGCGCGCAACAGCCGGGCACCCGACGCGAGCGCCTTTGCACCCGATGAGCAGGCGGTGGAAATCACGTGGGATGGTCCGCACACCCCGAGTTCGCGTGACAGCCATTCGGCCGCGTTGCCCATCTCCTGCAGCGCGTAGTCGAACCCTTCGGGCCAGCGGCCTTCTTGCTGCCAGAGGCGGTTGGCACGTTCCCCTTCCTCGACACCCGACGTGCTCACACCCAGCACGACCGCCACGCGCCGCGGGCCGAACCTTGCAATGGCGGCATCGATTTGCGGGCGAATCTCCACCAGCGCAGCCGCCAGAACGGCGTTGTTGCGGCTGTGCTGGCGCGCCGGGCAATTCGATACCGGCGGGACGTCGGCGGGCAGCACGCCCAGGTGCAGCGGCCGTCCGGGCGTGTAGCGGTCGGTCTCGACGACACCGCTGAAGCGGGTTGAGAACAGGTTGTCGCGCATGGCCGCCGCGCCAAGCCCGAGGGCACTGACGACGCCCATGGATTGCAGGTACACGTGGGTCATGGCACCGAGCGGGTGTCGATCACGAGGTGGTACCCGTCACGCAATTGATCGAGTTCGATGCGCGATGGAGAAGGAAAAGCGACGGTGGCCACGGCAGAGGTGTGCTGGCGCAGCACCCGGCCGGATGCGGTGGTGTCGAGGAACCAACCAGCCGGCAATGCCGCGCGCACTGCCGCTTCGGGCCACAGCGCGAGTTGCAAGTCGCTCAGGATGCGTTCGCCAGAGACCACGGCAGGCAGCCACGGTGAACGGGTTTCGGTGAGACGCATGCCGTCCCATTCCAGGCGAGCGGCAGTCTGCCCCATGCTGACGAGGGCCAGGCGAACGGCCGAAGCATCTGCCTCGAGCAGCACGTCGATGCGGTGGGTCTGGCCTTTCACGGTGACGGCGAGCTGCTGCTGCACCGCCATTTCGCGCCCCAGGGATGAGGGCGCCAAGCGCAACACGGGTACCGCATCCATTGCGCGGGCATCGTCTGCCGTGCGGGGCAGCGGCGAAGCGGCACAACCGGCCAGTGCCAGTGCCACCGTCCATGCGAACGCCGCATGCCACTTCATGACGCCACCTTCGCGAAGCGCAGCAGCGAATGGCAACGCTGTTGCCAAGTGAGGTGGACGCACTGGAAGGCGACCGGCCCACAGGCGATTTCCCGCGTGCCGAAGCAGGCATCGAAAGCCGACTGGCCAGCCGGCGAAAAGCGCTTGTTCGAGAGCAAGAACGTCCCCATCAAAATCGCTGCCTATCCCGGCGTGTCAACCGCACAGCTCGGACAGCACCGTGAGGCGTCGCTTGGGCTCGGCGACGAAGGGATTTTCAGTGTCCCAGGCGTAACCGGCCAGGATGGACGAGATCATGCGATGCACTTCAGGCGACGATTCCTTGTGGAAGATGACCTTCTGGAAGCTTCCGGCGTACCAGGCCTCGACGTAGGCCCGGAACGTGTCCACGCCGGCCTTCAGCGGCTCGGCGTAGTCGCGCTGCCAGTCGACGGCCTCACTGGCAGCTTCCCGGCGCAGGCATTCGGCGGCCAGGCTCGCCGACTTGAACGCGATGGTGACACCGCTGGAAAAAACCGGGTCGAGGAATTCCCCCGCATTGCCGAGCAGTGCGAAGCGATTGCCCCAGAGCGACTTCACGTTGGCGGCATAACCGACGATCTGGCGGGCCGGGGTGTCCCAGACAGCGTTGGCCAGGAGGGCGGACAGCGAGGCGTCCTCGGCCACGATGGCGCGCAGACGCTCGGTTTCCGTGCCGGTGTACTGGGTCAGGAACTCGTTGTGGGCCACGACGCCCAGCGAGCAGCGGCCGTTCGAGAACGGGATGGTCCAGAACCACACATCCGGGAACTTCGGGTGCACGGTGACACGGATCTTGTGGCGGTCGAACGTGCCGAGCGGAATGTGGTCTTCCACGTGCGTGAAGATGGCACCTCGCACCGGGAAGCTGGAGGGCGTCTCCAGCTTCAGGAGGCGAGGCAAGACGCGGCCGAAACCGCTTGCGTCGAGCACGAAATTGGCCTCGATGGCGCGCATGGCGCCGTCAGCGTCGCGCACGGTCACGCGGGGACGCGCGCCGTTGAAGTCCGCCTCGACCACCTCCTGCCGGTAGCGCACCTCTGCGCCGGCGCGCGCCGCCGCGTCAGCCAGCACCTTGTCGAACGTGGCCCGCTGCACCTGATACGTGGTGCCCCAGCCTTCGGAGAACTTGTCGCGGAAGTCAAAGTGGGTGTACTTGCCGTTGCACGCGAACGCGGCCCCGTTCTTGTACTGGAAGCCAGCCTCGACGACATCGCGCAGCATGCCGGCCTCTTCGATGTACGCCATGCTTTGGGGCAGCAGGCTCTCGCCAATGGAAAACCGCGGGAACTGCTCGCGCTCGACGATGAGCACTTGGCGCCCCTGCTTTCGCAGAAGGCCTGCGGCCACGGCGCCAGCGGGACCAGCGCCGATGATGAGGATGTCAGTGTGTTCGGAAGGGGACATGGAGTGGAGCCGGTTCAATGGAAGGTGGAGACGATTTCGGTCGGCCGGTCTTCGCGGACCGCCTGAACGTAGCGGAACGGACAACCGGTTTCATCGGTTTCCATTCGGAAGCCGTGTGCGGCCAGGCGCTCCGCGAACGGCTGACGGTGCCACGGCTCGAGGAAGGGTTCGAACACCCGCAGCGACATCCATTTGAAGTAGACGCCTCGCCAGCCATGGCAGCGAAGCACCGACCACCATGACAGGCGCCACTGTACGGGCGACGGCTCCAGCACGGCAAGGCGGCCCCCGGGGCGGACGATGCGGCGCAACTCCGCAAGCAAGTCCTCGAGATACTTGGGAGGCACCTCGTGCAGCAAGAAGCAAATGGCCACGCCGTCGACCGATGCATCGGGCAAGCCGGTGCGCTCTGCCATGCCTTGGACCCATCGGATGCCGGGGTAGGTCTTGGCAGCGAACTGCAGCAGGTATGGCGATGGATCGAGCCCCAGTACTTCGGGCACCCCGGCCGCTTTCAAGGCGCCCGCCATGTGGCCGCCGCCGCACCCGAGGTCGATGACCCGCTGGGCACCGGCCATCGCACGCGCCACCCGCGCGCGGCCCGAGGCCATGGTGCCGAGCATCGCGCGATCGAAACCGCGCGCGTAGCCTGCACTGATGTGTTTCGAATAGTTGCCGTTGGGCAGATTGTGAAATTCCTGGAGGATGTACTTCGCGATGCGGTCGGCGCCAGGCAGGCCCTCGGGCAGCTTCACCCGCTCGCGGGAATTGCTCATCGCCCGGCGGAGCAGTTGCAACGCGGTCATCGGGCGGCTCCAGTCGAGCCGGTCAGGCCAGGCATCCGGCAGGTCCACTGCAGCCCAGTCAATCGTCGATTCGGCAAAAAACGCCTCGGTCATGGCCCCACGGTCCGTACAGAAAGAACGCGGGATTTTCGCCGATTGCGCACATGCCCGATTCACCCAAGAAGGGGAAGTGGCGCCCTAAGTCAATTTCGTGGGGATTTGCACACGGTGTCCAGGTCGAGCGAAATAAAACCATTCCTGCCCGGGATCGGATTGCGGGTTCGGGAACACGACGTGGCCGTCGGCAGGCGCACGCAGCACGGTGCCGTCATGGCGGGTGCCGAGGGGCTCCCCCGCCTGCACTGGATCAAAGCTCGACCAATCACGTGCGAACTGATCGCCAGGATGCAGCCGGTCGGTCACGTCGACCAGTGTCAACAACTGGAAACCGGAAGCAGGCGGCTGCGGAGCGTGCCCGGTGAGACCCAGCAGCGCCAGTGCCTGGCCGATGGCGCGGTACGCCACCTCCGGCGCCTCGGGGTCCTCGTGCTGGCCACACTCGAGCGTGATGCCATAGCCGCCACGCGAGCGCATGTACTCGGTGGTGCCCACGCCATAAGCGGCGTCGGCTTCGAACGCGGACGCACCGCGGGCGCGCCGGCGATCGACGCCACGGGCGTACGTTTCAAGCCAGCCTTCCACCAGCCGCGTGGGACCCAGGTGCATCGCCAACCGGGTTTCCGCGTCGGCGTGGGCGAACGGCTCCAGCGGACCGCCGTTGTCAGGCGGACCGATCATTGCGAAGGGGCGGCCGGATGTGTGGAATGAATGCAGATCCAAAAGCACGTCGTGGGCGGCAAGCCACGGGCAGAGCACGTTGGCGACGTGGTCCTCGTAATCTTGCGGATCAGCGCTCGGCGCGAGTCGCCGGTTCAAATTGCGTTCGCCCTGGCGGGTCCCCCGTGCAGCGGCGAGCGGATTGGCCACCGGCACGAGCGTCAACACCCCTTTCGACACCACGCGCTCACCCCGCTCCAATTCGCCCAGTACCCGGCGGATGGCGATGGGGCCGCACACCTCATTGCCATGCACGCCGCCGAGCACGATCAGCCGTGGACCCGGCGACAGGCCGGCGAACTGGTAGGCGCGCAAATGCGCGAGCGGGCCGTCGGAAACAAGTGTGGAAACCATGTGGCATTGTGACGCGGCCAGTAAACTGCCCCGCATGACCCTGTTTCCCCAAAACGCGCTCAACGGCGGCGTGCGCAAGCGCGAGGTCTTCGGATGGGCGATGTACGACTTCGCCAACTCTGGCTACACCACGGTCGTGCTCACGGCGGTGTTCAATGCGTACTTCGTGTCGGTCGTGACCGGCGGCGCTCCATGGGGAACGCTGGCATGGACGCTCACGATCGCCGCATCGAGCCTGATCGTGATGCTGACGCTGTCGGCACTCGGTGCATGGGCAGACCTGCACGCCGCAAAAAAACGCCTGCTGGCCCTGGCCACCGCGGCCTGCGTGTTGGGCACTTCCACCCTCGCCTTTGCCGGCCCAGGAAACCTGTGGCTCGCAGTCCTCGCCGTGGTGGTCTCGAACATAGCGTATTCGTACGGCGAGTCACTGATCGCTGCATTCCTGCCGGAACTCGCGCGACACGACTCGATGGGCCGCGTCTCCGGCTGGGGCTGGAGCCTCGGCTACCTCGGTGGCATGCTGGCGCTCGGCCTGTCGCTCGCGCATGTGCTCGCAGCCCGGGCCCGCGGCATACCGGCCACGGCATACGTGCCAGTCACGATGCTCATCACCGCTGGCGTCTATGCCACCGCTTCGCTGGTGACGTTCTCGTTGCTGCGCGAACGTGCGGCGCCGGCCATGTCGCCCAGCAGCCGGGCCGGCATCGCCGACTCACTTCAACGGCTGGCTGGAACGTTCCGGCAAGCACGCCACCATGGTGATTTCCTTTGGTTCCTCGCCTGCAGCACCAGTTACCAGGCAGGCATATCGATTGTCATCACGCTGGCTGCGGTGTACGCCAAGGAGGCGATGGGCTTCAGCGACGCTGACACGATGCTGCTGGTCTTCCTCGTCAACATCGCATCGGCACTCGGCGCCTTCGCGTTCGGCTACTGGCAGGATCGCATCGGCCACAAACCCGCGTTGCGCCTCACGCTGTTCGGATGGATTGCGATGACGGCCCTGGCAGTCGTCGCCACCGGGCCCGGGCTCTTCTGGGCGGCCGCGGTGCTCGCCGGGCTGTGCATGGGATCCAGCCAATCGGCTGGCCGCGCCATGGTGGGCCAGTTCGCCCCGCCCGACCGCTACGCAGAGTTCTTCGCGCTATGGACGTTTGCAACGCGGCTCGCGGCCATCGTGGGGCCACTCACCTATGGCGTGTTGACATTGCTCACTCACGGCAACCACCGCTTGGCAATGGCAGCGACGGCGGCGTTTTTTGTCACCGGGCTGTTGTGCCTGAGGCGAGTGGATCTGGCGCGCGGCATGTTGGCGGCCCGTCTGGCAACTCCCCCCTGAATGGGGTAGCAGATGCATCACGAACGCGTGTGACTTCCGTCAGTTTGATGACGACCTCCCACAAATGGGGCATGGCAGCAGCGGAGGTGCGCGCCTACTCTGACTTCGAAGGCCGTCATCGGTCGTTGATCAGAGAGGACCAGAACCATGAACACGTCATCACTGAACCCATGTCGCTACGAGTTGCGCTTTCAGCCCTTGGTGCCCGACGGCGAGGTGCTGGCCTTCCCTTGCGACGCAGAAGGCCATGTCGACATGGATGGCCTGAGTGAACGTGACCGCCACGAGTACCTCTATGCGCGCGCCGTGATGGGTCGCGACCTCGCAATGCCGGCAGTGCGGGTCAGGGCGGGCCACTGACCGGCGGGCGGAACATCGGGGCGAGCATCCACACGAGCAGCACCCCGAACAACAAGGTCAAGCCGAACGCACGCAGTGCCGGCGTGGCCGACAGACCCAGCAGCCCGAACGAGAGCCACGTACTCGCCGCGCCGAGCGCCACGGCCAGCCAGGCCGACGGGTCACCATCGTGTTCGAGCAGGAAGATGCCGTAGTCCACGCCAATGCCAAGCAGCAGAACCAGCGCCAGCACGTTGAAGAGCTGAAACGGTTGGCCCATCCATCCGAGGATCGCCACAGCCACGCCGCTCGCGATCAGCGTCGGCAAAGCGGCGCGCCATGCGAGGTGCCGCAGCCGCCACCACAACAGCGCATACACAGCGGCGTGGGCCAGCAGCAGCAACCAGGTCATCGCCACGCGGTAGCGTCCGAGGAGGTCCGACACCTCGGCGGTCTTGTCCACCCAGCGCACGCCATCGAGGCGGTCGGCCACCGCCGCAAGCTGAGGCAACAAGGCCGGATCGCTCAGGCCGCGAACCATCACGACGCTTGCGACACCACCGCGCACCGCTCCCAGCCACAAGTCCCGCGCCGGAGCTGACACCGGATCGACCAGCCAGCGGTCGAGCGTGAGCGGTGCTGCATCGAACCCTGCCCGCGTCAGCGACTCACTGAGCTGCCCGTTGACGGCCGACACCACCCCGACTTCCACCCGCGCCGTCAGCGCGGCGTCGGCAGCCTGACGCGCGGCCGATGGCACCCAGTCTGACACCGCCCGATAGCCAGCCAGTCGACCCGATCGCACGAGAGCGTCGAGTCGCGCCTTCAAAACCTCTTCGCGTTCGAGAACCTGCTCCGGGGTACCGCCTCGCACGAGATAGAACTGAGCCGGGCTCGGCACGCCAAGCAGTCGGCCCACCTCGCGCTGCGAATGCATCAACGCGGCAGGTGAGCCCTGCAATTGGCGGATGTCATCGCCAGCCCGCAGTTGCCACCACCCGCCGACGCACAGCAGCAGGAGTGCCGCATACGCCGGAATGGCGCGGCGCGTGAGCCGCAGGCGCGGCCACACCGCCAGGCTGCTTGCCACCAAGGTGGCAAATCCGGTAGGCCGCACAGTGCCGCGGTCCAGCCACGGGAACCAGCACACCGCGGTCAAAAATGCCGCTGCCAGGCCCACTGCCGAGAACACTGCCATCTGCCGCAGTCCAGGGAACGGCGTCAGGCCGAGGGTGAGGTACGCAAGCACGCTGGTCGCCAGCGCCAGGGAGAGCCCCGGCAACAACTGGCGCATCATCGACCGAGGGGCGACATCGGGGTGCCCCTGGCGGGTGGCGAAATAGTGGATGCCGTAGTCTTCGGCCACGCCGACGAGGCTGGCCCCGAACACAAGCGTGATGAGGTGGACCTGGCCGAACAGCCACGCGGTGACTGACAGTGCCGCTGCCACGCCGATGCCAAGTGACAAGGCCACGAGCGCGATGGGACGCAACGACCGGAACGCGAGCCACACCAGTAGCAGCACGGCGGCGAGCGACCCCCATCCGATGGTGTTGATTTCACGGTTCGCCTGAACCGCGGCTGCCTCGCCGTGCAGCGGCACGCCGGCGCGCAACAGCGTCACGGCGGGATCGATCGCGCGCGCAGCAGCCTCGGCGCGGCCAAGCG
>Ga0170475_126016812_pt1 | contig 11076 bp, 11 predicted proteins | sample Soicark_Litter_5_FD_111474 | JGI IMG/M metagenome (GOLD analysis project Ga0170475, IMG submission 111474) | Avena fatua rhizosphere microbial communities from Hopland, California, USA. Combined Assembly of 48 SPs | reverse complement strand
GGCAAGCCAACCGAACTCCAGCTCGCCGTGCCGATCCTGGCGTTCAACTTCACCAAGTACCCGAACGCTGCGAAGGCGTTCGTCGCCTTCATGCTGGAAAAGGAAAACTTCGATAAGTGGCTTTCGGGCGCGCGTGGTTATCTGACCCACACGCTTAACGCCTATGATTCCTCGCCAGTCTGGACCGCAGACCCGAAGAACCAGGTATTCAGCCAGGCCAGCAAGCGCGCGCTTCCTGCTTCCGGTATCGGTACGCCCGGCGAGAAGGCGGCGACGGCAATCGCTGACTTCCTGGTGGTCGACATGTTCGCGAACTATTGCAGCGGACGTGACGACGCCAAGGGAGCAATCGCGGTGACGGAACGGCAGTTGAAGCGCATCTATCGCTGACAACAAGCGAAGACGAGCCGCATGATATTGCGGCTCGTCTTCTAATTACCAGTGAGCGGGCGCCGATCATGATATTGCGGGATTTTGCCAATGGCTGACATCGCACTTCAACCCCGGACTGCCCGGCAGCCGATACGCGAAGCAACCAGGTGGGACCAGATCCGAACCAACCGAAACTTTCTCGGCTTCTGGTTCATGCTGCCGGCGATGGCCTTTCTGATATTCTTCCTGGCCTATCCACTCGGCCTTGGTATCTGGATTTCGTTCACTGACGCCAAAATCGGGCGGCCCGGCGCGTTTATCGGCGTCGAGAACTACGAGTGGCTGTGGGGCGACACGATCTTCTGGCTCTCGGTATTCAACACGATGCTCTACACCTTTGTCGCCAGCGCGATAAAGTTTGGCATCGGACTATATCTGGCGCTGCTGCTGAATGAGAACATGCCCTTCAAGGCGATGCTGCGCGCGCTGGTGCTGATACCCTTCATTGTGCCGACCGTGCTGTCTGCCCTGGCCTTCTGGTGGATCTTCGACTCCCAATTTTCGATCATCTCCTGGTCGCTGAAGCAAATGGGTCTGATCACACAGAACATCAATTTTCTTGGCGATGTCACATGGGCGCGTATTTGCGTGATCTTCGCCAACATCTGGCGCGGCGTTCCCTTTGTCGCGATCACCCTTTTGGCAGGCTTGCAGACCGTTCAGCCCTCGCTCTATGAGGCCGCCACGCTGGATGGGGCGTCGAAATGGGAGATGTTCCGCTTCATCACCTATCCGCTGCTGACCCCGATCATCGCGGTGGTGATGACGTTTTCGGTGCTGTTCACCTTCACCGATTTCCAGCTTATCTGGGCGATGACGCGCGGCGGGCCTGTGAATGCCACCCACTTGATGGCGACGTTGTCGTATCAACGCGCCATCATCGCTGGACAGCTCGGCGAAGGCGCAGCCATTTCAAGCGCCATGATCCCGTTCCTGCTCGCCGCCATCATGGTTTCCTGGTTCGGCCTGCAACGGCGCAAGTGGCAGCAGGGTGAAAACAATGACTGACCTTCCGACCTCGCGCATCGATCTGAAGGCTGTGCTGTCCGGCTCGTCCCCGACTGCCGCAAAGGACGATCATAGCGAAGGCATGAGCTATCTGGAATCCGTGCCGCGCCGCCTGGTCACGCTCTATCTGCCGCTGTTCATCATCGTGTTCGTGTTGCTGTTCCCGTTCTACTGGATGGGTCTGACCGCGATCAAACCGGACGAGCAGTTGCTCGATCTGGATAAGTTCAATCCGTTCTGGACCTGGAATCCGACGTTCAAGCACATCCACAAGCTGTTGTTCGAGAGCTACTATCCATGGTGGCTGTGGAACACGATGTATGTGGCAGTCGCCGCCACGATACTGTCGATCATCGCCAGTGTGCTGGCGGCCTATGCAATCGTGCGGCTGCGCTATCGTGGCGCGCAGTGGGTCGGTGGCCTGATCTTCCTCTCGTATCTGGTCCCGCCTTCGATCCTGTTCATTCCGCTCGCCACCGTCGTGTTTCAGTACGGCCTGTTCGATTCACCAATGGCGTTGATCCTGACCTATCCGACCATTCTGATTCCGTTCTCGACCTGGCTCTTGATGGGTTATTTCAAGACTATCCCCTTCGAGCTGGAGGAGTGCGCACTGATCGATGGGGCCAGCCGTTGGCAGATACTGACCAAGATCGTGCTGCCGCTGGCGATCCCCGGATTGATTTCCGCATTCATCTTCTGTTTCACGCTGTGCTGGAACGAGTTCATCTACGCGCTGACCTTCCTGCAATCCACGGCCAACAAGACGGTGCCCGTCGCCATCGTCAACGAGTTCGTCGACGGTGACATCTATCGCTGGGGATCGTTGATGGCTGGCGCGTTGGCCGGCTCGCTGCCGCTGGTGATCCTCTATGCTTTCTTTGTCGAGCACTACGTATCGGCCATGACCGGAGCGGTCAAAGAGTGAGTGCGGCCTGGTAGCTGACCAATAACAACAAGGAGCAGGTCTTGCACATTCTCGTACTCGGCGCGGCCGGCATGGTCGGACGGAAACTTTCCGAGCGGCTGCTGCGCGATGGGCGTCTAGGCAGCGCCGATATCACGGCGTTGACACTGCAGGATGTCGTCGCTCCCGCCCAACCGGCCAAATCGGGGTTTCCGGTCGATACGATCACCTGCGACTTCGCGGTCGCGGGAGCCGCCGAGAAACTGATCGCGCATCGTCCCGACGTCATCTTCCATCTGGCGGCGATCGTTTCAGGCGAGGCCGAACTGGATTTCGAGAAGGGTTATCGCATCAATCTCGACGGCACCCGGATGCTGCTCGATGCGGTCCGGCAGATTGGGGACGGTTACAAGCCCCGCATTGTATTCACGTCGTCCATCGCGGTATTCGGCGCGCCTTTCCCGGAGGCGATCGGCGATGAATTCTTCCAAACGCCGCTATCCAGCTACGGCACGCAAAAGGCGATCGATGAACTTCTGCTAGCGGATTATTCGCGCCGCGGTTTCATGGACGGTATCGGCATCCGTTTGCCGACGATCTGCATCCGGCCGGGGCTCCCCAACAAGGCGGCTTCAGGTTTCTTTTCAAACATCTTGCGCGAGCCGCTCGCCGGCAAGGAGGCGGTGCTGCCCGTCTCGGAAGACGTTCGTCACTGGCATGCCACGCCGCGATCCGCCGTGGGCTTCCTGCTCCACGCCGCCACCATCGATTCTGCCGCAGTCGGGCCGCGCCGCACCCTTACCATGCCGGGCCTTTCCGCGACTGTTGGCGACCAGATCGCCGCGCTCAGGCGTGTGGCGGGCGACAAGGTGGTCGCCCGGATCAAGCGCGATCCAGACCCCTTCATCGCCGGCATCGTCGCAGGCTGGCCGCGCAATTTCGAGCCGAAGCGGGCGCTCGAGCTAGGCTTCACGACGGCTGAACGGAACTTTGACGACATAATCCGGATTCACATCGAGGACGAACTTGGTGGTAAGTTCGCCGCCTGATCTGGATGCGGAACTCACGGGGAGAATAGCCATGACAGCCAACATCGTCGGATGGGCGCACACGCCGTTCGGCAAGTTCGATACCGAAACCGTGGAAAGCTTGGTGGTCCGGGTCGCGACGGAGGCGATGGCTGACGCCGGCATCACGGCGGGCGATGTCGATGAGATAGTCCTGGGGCATTTCAATGCCGGGTTCTCGCCGCAGGATTTTACGGCTTCGCTGGTGCTGCAAGCCGACCCGCAATTGCGGTTCAAGCCCACAACGAGAGTCGAGAACGCCTGCGCGACCGGATCGGCGGCGGTGCATCAGGGCGTCAGAGCGATCGCGGCGGGCGCGGCCAAAATCGTGCTGGTGGTTGGCGTCGAGCAGATGACACGCACTCCAGCGCCGGAGATCGGCCGGAACTTGCTGAGAGCATCCTATCTGCCCGAGGATGGCGACACGCCCGGCGGCTTTGCCGGTGTGTTCGGCAAGATCGCGCAGGCCTATTTTCAGAAACACGGAGACCAGTCGGACGCGCTGGCAATGATTGCGGCCAAGAACCACAAGAATGGGGTGGCCAATCCCTACGCGCAGATGCGCAAGGATTTCGGTTACGAGTTCTGCCGCTCCGAAAGCGAGAAGAACCCCTTTGTGGCCGGACCGCTGAAGCGCACCGATTGCTCGCTGGTGTCGGACGGCGCGGCGGCGTTGGTACTGACGGACGCGGAGACCGCCAAATCGATGGGTAAGGCCGTCAGCATTCGCTCAACCGCGCATGCCCAGGATTTCCTGCCGATGTCCAAGCGAGACATCTTGCTGTTCGAAGGCTGCACGGTCGCGTGGCAACGCGCGTTGCAGTCGGCCGGTGTGGAGCTTTCGGATCTGTCATTCGTCGAGACCCACGACTGCTTCACGGTCGCCGAGTTGATCGAGTATGAAGCGATGGGCCTGACGCCGAGAGGGCAGGGAGCGCGGGCCATCAAGGAAGGCTGGACCCAGAAGGACGGCAAGCTGCCCGTCAACCCTTCCGGCGGGTTGAAAGCCAAGGGTCATCCCATCGGCGCTACCGGTGTGTCCATGCACGTCATGACCGCCATGCAATTGCTGGGGCAGGCGCCTGAGGGCATGCAGATCAAAGACCCGAAGCTTGGTGGCATCTTCAACATGGGCGGCGCGGCCGTCGCCAATTACGTCTCGGTGCTGGAGCCTGCCAAGTAAGCCAGGGAGCGGGCGATCCGGCTAGCATGACGCCCGGCTGCCCTTGATCTTGCCCGTGCCCTGCCGTTACTAGGCTCGAGAAGATGGCGCGTGCAACGTGCCGCGCGCACTTATCGGGAGCGAACCGCGCCATGGGACCGCTGAGGGGGATCAGGGTCATCGACATGACGACCGTGCTGATGGGGCCCTATGCTACCCAGATGCTCGGCGATTACGGCGCGGACGTCATCAAGATAGAGTCGCTTGAGGGCGACGTCACGCGCCTCATCGGGCCGACCCGCCACCCAGGCATGGGTCCGGTGTTCCTGAATACCAATCGAAGCAAGCGCAGCATCGCCCTCGATCTGAAGAAACCTGCAGGACGCGATGTCGTGTTGCGGTTGATCGCCTCGGCTGACGTGCTGGTCTACAATGTGCGTCCGCAAGCGATGGCGCGGCTGCAGCTCGGCTACGATGTTGTCGCTGAAGTCAAACCGCGCCTGATCTATGCCGGCGTGTTCGGATTCGGGCAGGATGGGCCGTATGCCGCCAAGCCGGCCTATGACGATCTGATCCAGGGCGCGACCGCACTTCCGGCCTTGATGGCGCAGACGGGCGACGGCGTTCCGCGTTACGTCCCGAACGCGCTGGTCGATCGTATTGTCGGCCTCACTGCGGTAGGCGCGATCTGCGCCAGCCTCGTGGATCGCAACCGGACCGGTCGCGGTCAGCGGCTCGACATTCCGATGTTCGAGACAATGGCCGGTTTTGTCATGGGCGATCACTTGGGCGGCCTGACCTATGAGCCGCCCCTGGACAAGGGCGGTTATGCCCGGCATCTGTCGCGCGACCGCCGGCCCTACAAGACATCAGACGGCTATATCTGCGTCATCGTGTACAACGACAAGCAGTGGAGCAATTTCTTTGAAGCCACCGGGCGCGACGATCTTCGTAGCGATCCGATGTTCGCCACCTTCGCTGGGCGCGCCGCCAACATCGACGTCGTCTATGCTGAATTGGCCCGCATCTTTGAGACCCGCACCACCGCAGAGTGGACCGAAGTGCTTGAGAAGGCCGATGTGCCGGTCATGCCGATGCATGATCTGGAAAGCATTCTGCAGGACCCCCATCTTGTCGCGACCGACTTCTTTCCCGTGGTCGAACATCCGACCGAGGGTAAAATCCGCGACATGAAGGTGTCGGCCACGTGGTCCGAAACCACAGTACAGCCGACGCGTCTCGCGCCGCGCCTCAATGAGCACGGCATGGAAGTTCTCCGGGAGGCCGGCTTTTCCGCGGACCAGATTGCCGCGCTCGTGCGCGATGGCGTTACCACGGCCATGCCTGGTGCGCGGGGGGATTGACACCATGGACTTCGCTCTCTCGGCCAATCAGCAATCGATCCGCGATGCGGTTAAAAAGGTCTGCGCGCGTTTCGACGACGGCTACTGGCTGAAGAAGGACAAGGAGGGCGGTTTCCCGGCCGATTTCCACAAGGCGCTGGCGGATGCCGGTTGGCTCGGCATCTGCATTCCCGAAGCCTATGGCGGCTCCGGTTTGGGCATCGTCGACGCCGCGATCATGATGCGGACGATTGCGGAATCGGGCGCGGGGATGTCGGGCGCCTCCGCGATCCACATGAATGTGTTTGGCCTCAATCCGGTCGTCGTATTTGGAACGCAGGAGCAGTGCCAACGGATGTTGCCGCCCATCGTGAACGGCACCGAGAAGGCGTGCTTTGCCGTCACCGAGCCGAATACCGGCCTCAACACCACGCAATTGAAGACCCGAGCGGTGCGGTCAGGCAATAAATATGTCGTCAACGGCCAGAAGGTCTGGATTTCGAGCGCGCAGGTGGCTGAGAAGATTCTGCTGTTGGCGCGAACGACGCCGCTTGAGGAAGTGAAGAGCCCGACCCACGGCCTAAGCCTATTCTACACCGACTTCGATCGTAGCCGGATTGCCGTGCACGAAATCGAAAAAATGGGCCGCAAGCCGGTGGACTCGAACGAACTCTTTATCGAAGACTTCGAGATTCCGGTCGGCGACCGGCTTGGTGAGGAAGGTCGCGGTTTCGAATACATCCTGCACGGCATGAACCCCGAGCGGATCCTGATCGCTGCGGAAGCGGTGGGGCTCGGCAAGGTGGCGCTGTCGCGTGCGGCGGCGTACGCCAAAGAGAGAAACGTCTTCAATCGGCCGATCGGCAAAAACCAGGCGATACAACATCCCCTGGCGAAGAACTGGATGGAGTTGGAGGCGGCGTGGTTGATGACGCTCTCGGCCGGTTGGCAGTACGATCAGGGAATGCCGTGAGGCCCGGCCGCGAACGCCGCGAAATATATCGCGGGGGAAGCCGGCTTCCACGCGTGCGAGCAGGCGGTAATGACGCACGGCGGCTTCGGCTATGCCAAGGAGTTTCACGTCGAGCGCTATTTGCGGGAATCATTGATCCCCCGCATCGCCCCGATCAGTCCGCAACTCATACTCAGCTTTATCGCGGAAAAGGTGCTGGGCCTTCCGAAGTCGTATTAGGTTTTGTGGTTGAGAAGATGAGCCGTGAAGATCTCAAGTTATCGTTCCACGGCGCTGCGGAGCGGCAAACGCCGAAGGCGAGCCCAGGGTGGCGCAAAGCGGCGCATCGGGAAACGACGAGTACAGAACACGAAGTTCCGCTATCATGAGTTTCATCACAGGCGTGGGCCTGACGGCATACGGGAAACACGAGGGATCCTCGTCACTAGATCTCATGAGCAAGGCGGCGGAGCTTGCGATTGCCGACGCCGGCCTCACGCGTCGTGACATCGACGGTGTCCTGTGCGGATACTCCACTGTCGCGCCCCACATCATGTTGGCTACGGTATTTGCGGAGCATTTCGGCATTCGCCCGGCTTATTCCCACGCAGTGCAGGTCGGCGGTGCTACCGGCCTGGCGATGACCATGCTGGCCCACCATCTGGTCGAGTCCGAGGTGGTCCGGCATGTGCTGGTGGTCGCGGGCGAGAACCGCCTCACCGGGCAGAGCCGCGATGCGTCCATAGTGGCGCTGGCGCAGGTCGGGCACCCCGAATACGAGGTACCGCTCGGGCCGACGATCCCGGCCTATTATGGCCTGGTCGCGTCCCGCTACATGCACGAATACGGCGTGAGCGAGGAAGATCTCGCTGCATTCGCGGTGCTGATGCGTTCCCACGCGCTGATGCATCCGGGTGCGCAATTTCACGAGCCGATTTCGATTGCCGACGTGATCGCATCGAAGCCGGTCGCGCTGCCGCTCAAGCTGCTCGATTGCTGCCCGGTGTCGGACGGCGGTGCGGCGTTTGTCATCAGCCGCGAGCGGACCGGCGAGCTCGGCATCAGCGTGCGTGGATGCGCGCAGGCGCATACCCATCAGCATGTCACGGCGGCGCCGGCCTTGAACCAACTCGGCGCCGAGATTGCGATTGCGCGGGCGAAGCAAAACGCCGGCGTCGCGATGTCGGACGTTCGGTACGCGGCCGTGTACGACAGTTTCACGATCACCCTTGCGATGCTGCTGGAGGATCTTGGTCTTGCCCGCCGTGGCGAAGCGGCATCCCGCGTGCGCTCCGGATATTTCGGCCGCGATGGTGCAATGCCGCTCAACACCCATGGCGGCTTGCTGAGCTACGGGCATTGCGGTGTCGGCGGCGCCATGGCGCATCTGGTCGAAACCCATTTGCAGATGAGCGGACGCGCCGGCGATCGCCAGGTGCGCGATGCTTCGATCGCGCTGCTGCATGGCGACGGCGGTGTATTGTCGTCCCACGTCAGCATGTTTCTGGAGCGAGTCCGATGAGCGGCAAGCAGCCAGCGGCGGACTGGACCACGGGCGTGCATGCCATTGTCTATCAGTCCTGCACGGGCTGCGGGAGCTTGCAGTATTTCCGTCGAACCTTCTGTGCTGGCTGTGGCATGCCGGACCCGGTCGAGAAGCGAGCGAGCGGCGCCGGAACGGTTTACGCCACATCGTTGGTCTGCCGCGCGGCGACTCCCGAAACACGCGCCCAAGTGCCCTACAACATCGTTCTCGTCGATACCGCCGAGGGCTTCCGCATGATGGCGCACGGCGACAACGATCTGCGGATCGGCGACAAGGTCATGGCGCGGTTCACGCAGTTCGCGGGACGCCTCGTTCCGTATTTCGGTAAATCAATCTAAGCCGGCAGCTATCCCTGTTGTTTGCCATATGCGCTCGCAGCGCCGTGGGATACTCGCGTTTAAGCAGGAATTTACGGGCGTTATCGCGAGTAAAAGATGAAGCTTGCGATCACCAGCATTGCCGTCAGCGCGAGCATTCGCGCAAGTGCTTCCGAGGCCGCCCGCTTGGTGGCTACCTTCATGCGTCTCTCCCTGGAATGGGGGCATGACTCATCGTGCGCCAGAGCGCCTGCGACAATCATTTTTACTCGGAACACCCCGCGACGAGTATTCGCCTAACGAGTCCCCACTCAGCGAATATCGACGTACCAAAGTCGAATACTAATGCGGCGGCAATTTGACTCGCTCGTGACCACATTGGCAAAAGCATTGGCACCCATGGCCTTACGGGATATCGCCGGCAGTACACCTTGTTGATCAGGTGAGGCGAGGCAGATAGGTTCAAACAGAACCCGTTAACAAGGCGACGAACGTCGAAGAACGAAGGTGAGACATGGCTCGCATCGAATACTGCGATACTTCGAAATCTGACGAACGTACGCGCGAGATCCTTGGCAAGAACCACAACGCGAATATCTTCCGGATGATGGCGCACTCGCCGAAGTATTTCGAACAGTACTGCCGGCTGGGCGGCGCGATCCGTCATAGAGGCGAACTCGATCCCGTGGTGCGCGAACTTGCGATCACGCGCACCGGAATGTTGTGCAAGGCTCCCTACGAGGTGGTTGCGCATAAACGCATCGGCAAGGGTGTGGGGGTTACCGATGAGCAGAACGCTGCGCTCGAAGACTGGAAGACCGCAACATGCTTCAATGATTTGCAGCGCGCGGCGCTCGCCTTCACCGACGAGATCGTCCAGCTCCCCCGGCCTACCGACGCCACTTTCAATGCCATTGCGGCCAAGCTGTCCTCGGCGGCCCTGGTTGAACTGCAACTCTCTGTCGGCTTCTACATCATGACTTCAAAGTTTTTGGAAACATTCGCAATCGATATGCAGACCGAGAGCGAAGCGGTCTAGCGCAGCCGTTCTGCTTCGCGTTCAGGGCACGCGCAACTGGTTCGGCACGAGCGCCTGCCGCCGGACCAAGAACAGCGCGATCAGAACGGTGGGCACCAGGATGGCCAGACCAAGACTGGTGACTTGCAATTGCGAAATCGGCATGATTCCGCCTCCTGGGGTTGCAATCACGAAACCGCCAATCACAAGCAATACACGAATTGGCCATTCCAGCGAGCCGGCACGACGGAGATCGCCGACGAACGCCTGATAGCCTTGGATGCCGCCGCAGATGAAGAGCGTTCCAAACGCCGCCAGCATCATCAGGCCGATCCCCGCGAAATACGGACTGTCGCCCTGCAGCACCAGCGCCGGGTTCAGGACGAAGAAGAACGGAATGAAATAGATGATGCTGCCGACCCACATCGATTCCCAGCCCGTCTTCATCGCCGGCGAACCCGCAATTCCCGCCGCGGCGAACGAGGCGATGGCCACGGGCGGCGTGATCGAGGACAGCATTCCCCAGTAAAAGATGAACATGTGTACGGCCATTCGGTTGAGGCCGAGCTTTTCCAGTGCCGGCGCCACCAGGATGGCGAGGAAGATGTAACAAGCGGTGGTGGTCAGCCCCAGCCCCAGCACCAGGCTTGTGAAGGCGCACATCCCGAGCAGCAGAAACGCATTGTCACCCGCAATGCGCAGGAGATCGTTGGCCAGGCTGGAGACCACGCCGGTCATCGAGAACGCACCGATCAAGAGACCGCAGCCCGCGAGAATGCCGATCAGTTCGACGAACGTGCGGCCATTCACTTCCAGGAAACGGTTGATCGTCGTCGGCGTCCAGCGTGTTTCCTTCGAGAACAGCTGGTTAAGCACCAACAGCAGCGCCGTCGCGTAGAACGGAGCATGGCTCTCGCGCTTGAAATGCAACAGCATGACGATGAGCAAGGCGATGACGAAGATGTAGTACCAACCCTCGCGGATGGTATCCATGATTTTAGGCAATTCGGATCGGGGGATTCCAGCCAGGCCATGGCGGGCGGCATAGGAGTCCACCTGCATGAACAGCCCAACGTAGTAAAGGACGGCCGGAATGGTCGCCGCGATCGCCACATCTGCGTAGCTGACGTTCAGGAACTGCGCGATCACGAATGCGGTTGCCCCCATCACTGGGGGAGCCAGAACCGCGCCGGTTGAAGCGCAGGCCTCGATGGCGCCCGCGTAGGAGGCTCGGAAGCCGCTCTTCTTCATGACCGGAATTGTCATGGTGCCGGCGGTCAGCACGTTGGAGATGATCGAGCCGGACATCATGCCGAGCAGCCCG
>Ga0170475_127046006_pt1 | contig 11080 bp, 7 predicted proteins | sample Soicark_Litter_5_FD_111474 | JGI IMG/M metagenome (GOLD analysis project Ga0170475, IMG submission 111474) | Avena fatua rhizosphere microbial communities from Hopland, California, USA. Combined Assembly of 48 SPs | reverse complement strand
TAAAACTCTTTGAAGAAAACAACAAGTCTGTAATGACTCCTTTTCCTCAATTGTCTGAAGCTGATATTGATAATATTATTGCTTATACTTCTGAAGAAAAAGTTACTCCAACTGGTACGCCAGGAACTACTAGTGCTTTGCCAACCGGTCCTCAAGCAGAAGGAAGTGGAATTTCAAATAATATTATTCTAGGTGCTCTTGCTTTAGTAATGGCTATTTTGGTTGTGATGTTGTTTATGGTGAACAAAGTATTAACTAAAGTTGCGGGTAATAATGGTATTGTAGTAACTCCGAGAGAGGCAAGAACTCCAATCTGGAAAGCTTTTGCTAAAAATCAATTTTTAGTATTAGTTAGTTCTATATTTTTGCTTTTGGCAAGTGGATATTTTGTATATGGATATTTAATGCAGGTAGGTGTTGATCAGAACTATGAACCAATTCAGCCAATTCACTATTCTCATAAAATTCACGCTGGAGATAACGAGATCAATTGTAAATATTGTCACTCTGCTGCTCGTGTAAGTAAAAATGCAGGTATTCCTTCTTTGAATGTTTGTATGAACTGTCATAAAAATATTTCTGAAGTTGCTGAAGGGACTGCTACTGCTGAGTATAGTAAAGCATTTTATGATGGTGAAATTCAAAAATTATATGACGCTGTTGGTTGGGATAAAACAAAACAGGCATATACTGGGAAAACCAGACCAGTAAAATGGGTTCGTATTCATAATTTACCAGATTTTGTCTATTTTAATCACTCACAACACGTTTCTGTTGCTGGAGTTGAATGTCAGACTTGTCATGGTCCGGTACAGGAATTTGAAATCATGAAGCAATACTCTAAATTAACAATGGGATGGTGTGTTGATTGCCATAGAAAAACGGATGTTAAGATGGAAGGAAATGCATATTATGATAAAATTCATGCTGAACTTTCTAAAAAATACGGTGTAGAGAAATTGACTGCAGCGCAAATGGGAGGTTTAGAATGCGGTAAATGCCACTATTAATCGAATTATTAAGATTTTAATATTTATATACAATGTCATCAAACAAAAAATACTGGAAAAGTGTTGAAGAGCTAGAAAATAGTTCTATTGTTGAGGCGCTTAGAAATAACGAGTTCGTTGAAGAAATTCCTACTGATGAATTCTTAGGAAATGCAGATGCTTTAGCTTCATCTGGAACTTCACGTCGTGACTTTTTAAAGTACGTAGGATTTAGTACAGCAGCTGTTACACTTGCTGCCTGCGAAGGTCCTGTTCACAAATCGATACCTTATGTTTTACAACCGGAACAAATCATTCCTGGTGTTGCGGATTATTATGCGACAACTGTTTTTGATGGTTTTGATTTTGCTAACTTATTAGTAAAAACTCGTGAGGGTCGTCCAATTAAAATTGAGAACAACACTATTTCAGGAGCTAAATTTTCGGCAAATGCTAGAATTCATGCGTCTATATTATCTTTATATGACAGCATGCGTTTGAAAGAGCCTAAATTAGAAGGAAAAAATAGTAGCTGGTCTGCTGTTGATTTAAAAATTAAATCAAGTCTTGCTGATGCAAGAGCAAAAGGCGGACAAGTTGTATTGCTAACAAATACATTGGCAAGTCCATCAACTGAGAAATTAATTGTTGAATTTATTGCAAAAAATCCAAATGCAAAACATGTTGTTTATGATGCAGTTTCTTCATCTGACGCATTAGATGCATTTCAAACAGTTTACGGAGAAAGAGCATTAGTTGATTATGATTTTTCAAAGTCCTCTTTAATAGTTTCTGTTGGAGCTGACTTCTTAGGAGACTGGCAAGGTGGTGGATACGATACTGGATATGCACAAGGACGTATTCCTCAAAACGGAAAAATGTCTCGTCACTTTCAGTTTGAATCAAATATGACATTATCTGGAGCTGCAGCTGATAAGCGTGTTCCAATGACTACAGCTGATCAAAAACAAGCTTTAGTTCAAATATATAATATTGTTGCTGGTGCTTCTGTTCCTGTTTCTTTACAGGGAGCATACAAGGTAGAGGTTGTTAAAGCTGCGCAACAATTAAAAGCTGCCGGATCTAAAGGAGTTTTGGTATCTGGAATTGAAGATAAAAATGCTCAATTACTAGTCTTGGCAATCAATCAGGTATTAGCTAGTGAAGCTTTTAATACATCTGGAACAAGACAAATTAGAAAAGGTTCTAATGCTGTTGTTTCACAATTAATAAAAGATATGAATGCTGGAGGTGTTCATACTTTAATTATGAGTGGTGTTAATCCTGTTTATACATTGGCTGATTCAGCTTCATTCATATCTGGGTTGAAAAAAGTTAAAACTTCAGTTGCTTTTTCTTTAAAAGAAGATGAGACTGCTTCAATTACTACAATCGCTGCTCCTGCACCTCATTACTTGGAATCTTGGGGAGATGTTGAAATTACTAAAGGAACTTATAGTTTAACACAACCAACTATTCGTCCTATATTTAATACAAAACAATTTCAAGATGTTTTGTTATCATTAAACGGGCTTCCTGGTAATTTCTACGATTATCTTAAAGCTAATTCGGCTGGTATTATCACGGGCTCTTCTTGGAATAAGGTTTTACATGATGGAATTTTTGTAATAGGCTCTACTACGTTAACTGCAGGTTCTTTTGATTATGCTGCTGCTGCAAATGCGATTTCAAAATCAAAATCAACTGGAGATTTCGAATTAGTATTGTATACCAAAACAGGGATGGGTGATGGACAACAAGCAAACAATCCTTGGTTGCAAGAGTTCCCTGATCCAATTACAAGAGTTTCTTGGGATAACTACGTTACTGTTTCGAATGCTGATGCTAAAAAGCTTGGTTTAACAAACGAAATTGTGGCTAATGGAGGTTTAAATGGTAGTTATGCTACAATTACTACTGCTGATGGTTCTAAATTAGAAAATGTTCCTGTAATTGTTCAGCCAGGACAAGCTGTTGGTACAGTTGGTCTAGCTGTTGGTTATGGCCGTAAGAAAGCGCTAAAAGAAGAAATGCAAGTAGGTATAAATGCTTACGCTTTATATAAAAATTTTAATAGTGTTCAATCTGTTTCAATTGCGAAAGCAAATGGAGAACATGAGTTTGCTTGTGTTCAGGGACAGAAAACATTAATGGGTAGAGGAGATATTATAAAAGAAACTACCTTAGAGATTTTCAATACTAAGGATGCTAAACACTGGAATGAACAACCAATGGTGTCATTAGATCATCAGGAAGTTGAAGCTACAACAGTTGATTTATGGGAATCATTTGATCGTTCTACTGGACATCACTTTAATCTTTCAATCGATTTAAATGCTTGTACAGGATGTGGAGCATGTGTTATTGCTTGTCATGCTGAAAACAACGTTCCTGTTGTTGGTAAAGCAGAAGTTAGAAGAAGCCGTGATATGCACTGGTTGCGTATTGACAGATATTATTCTTCTGAAAATACTTTTGAAGGTGATAACGAAAGAAAAGAGAATATTGCTGGTCTATCTAGTTCATTATCTACATTTAATGAAATGGAAAAACCTGGAGATAATCCACAGGTTGCTTTTCAGCCTGTAATGTGTCAACATTGTAACCACGCACCGTGTGAAACAGTTTGTCCGGTTGCAGCTACATCTCACGGTCGTCAGGGTCAGAACCAAATGGCTTACAACAGATGTGTTGGTACTCGTTATTGTGCAAACAACTGTCCTTATAAAGTGCGTCGTTTCAACTGGTTCTTGTACAACAAAAACAGTGAATTCGATTATCACATGAATGATGATTTAGGTCGTATGGTATTAAATCCAGATGTCAACGTTCGTTCTCGTGGAGTTATGGAAAAATGCTCATTTTGTATCCAAAATACACAAGCTATAATCCTTGAGGCTAAACGTCAAGGTCGAGAAGCAGCTAAAGATGAATTTAAAAATGCTACTGCATGTGCAGCAGCGTGTACTTCAGGAGCTTTGATTTTTGGAGATGTAAATGATAAAGAAAGCACTGTTGCTAAACTAGCAGAAAGCGAAAGAATGTATCATTTATTAGAGCATGTTGGTACAAAACCGAATGTTTTCTATCATGTAAAAGTTAGAAATACTTAGTAAATTATTAATAAGAAACAATATAAAGGATTATGTCGTCTCACTACGAAGCACCCATTAGAAAACCTTTAGTTATAGGTGATAAATCTTATCACGATGTAACTGTAGATGTAGCTGCACCTGTTGAAGGGCCTGCAAACAAACAATGGTGGATTGTATTTTCAATCGCATTAATAGCCTTCCTTTGGGGGTTAGGTTGTATAATTTACACCGTATCTACCGGTATCGGAACATGGGGATTAAATAAAACAGTTGGTTGGGCTTGGGATATCACGAACTTCGTTTGGTGGGTTGGTATTGGTCACGCCGGAACATTAATTTCTGCGGTATTATTACTATTCCGTCAACGTTGGAGAATGGCGATTAACCGTTCTGCAGAAGCAATGACTATCTTTTCAGTAGTTCAGGCAGGTTTATTTCCAATTATTCACATGGGACGTCCATGGTTGGCATACTGGGTTTTACCTATTCCAAATCAATTTGGATCTTTATGGGTAAACTTTAACTCACCATTACTTTGGGATGTATTTGCAATTTCAACTTATCTTTCAGTATCATTAGTTTTCTGGTGGACTGGTTTATTACCTGACTTTGCAATGCTTCGTGATAGAGCAATAACACCTTTTAATAAAAGAGTATATTCTATCTTAAGTTTTGGATGGAGCGGTAGAGCTAAAGACTGGCAGCGTTTTGAAGAAGTATCTTTGGTATTGGCTGGTTTGGCTACTCCTCTTGTACTTTCTGTACACACGATTGTATCTATGGACTTTGCTACTTCTGTAATTCCTGGATGGCATACAACAATTTTCCCTCCATACTTCGTTGCTGGAGCAGTATTCTCAGGATTTGCGATGGTAAATACATTGTTGATCGTTATGAGAAAAGTTTCTAATCTTGAAGCATATATTACATTACAACATATTGAATTGATGAATATCATTATCATGATTACAGGTTCTATTGTTGGTGTTGCATATATCACTGAGTTATTCGTAGCTTGGTATTCAGGTGTTGAATACGAACAATATGCATTCTTAAACAGAGCTACCGGACCTTACTGGTGGGCATATTGGTCAATGATGACTTGTAACGTTTTCTCTCCGCAATTTATGTGGTTCAAAAAATTAAGAACAAGCATCATGTTTTCATTTATTATTTCGATTGTGGTAAACATCGGAATGTGGTTTGAAAGATTCGTAATTATTGTTACTTCTTTACATAGAGATTACCTTCCATCTTCTTGGACAATGTTCTCGCCAACATTTGTTGATATTGGAATTTTCATTGGAACAATTGGTTTCTTCTTTGTATTGTTTTTATTGTACTCAAGAACATTCCCTGTAATTGCTCAGGCAGAGGTAAAAACAATTTTGAAAGGAACAGGAGATAATTACATTAGAGAAAGAGCAAATAAAGATACACATCATGAGTAATAAAGTAATATACGCCATTTATAATGACGATGATATTTTGATGGATGCAGTAAAGAAAACAAGAGCTGCTCATCATCATATTGAAGAAGTTTTTACTCCATTCCCAGTTCACGGTTTGGATAAAGCTATGGGTTTAGCGCCAACAAGATTAGCAATTTGTTCTTTCTTATACGGATGCGTTGGTATTTCTTTTGCGACATTCATGATGAGTTATATTATGATTCATGACTGGCCGCAGGATATCGGTGGAAAGCCAAGCTTTAGTTTTATTCAAAATATGCCGGCTTTTGTACCAATTATGTTTGAAATGACTGTATTTTTTGCTGCCCACCTAATGGTTATCACTTTTTATATGAGAAGTAGATTATGGCCATTTAAGCAAGCTGAAAATCCTGATGTAAGAACAACAGATGACCATTTCTTAATGGAAGTTGCCGTAAATGACAATGAAGCAGAGCTAGTTTCTTTTTTTGAGGGTACAGGTGCTGTTGAAGTTAAAGTAATTGAAAAGATTTAAGTAGCTATGAAAAGGATATATAAAATAACACTTTTAGTTGGTATAACTATTTTAGTTTCTTCTTGCCATAATAACTCGGCGCCAAACTATCAGTATTTTCCAAATATGTATGAATCTGTGGCTTATGAGCCTTATACAGAAGCAAAAATATTTAAAGGAGGAAAAGAAGGTCAGCTTCCTGTAAAAGGAACTATTAATAGAGGTTTTGAGCCTTATGAATATGAAAATTCAACAGCCGGTTATGAATTGGCCAAAGCTAATTTAAAATCGCCTTTGGATTCTATCGAAAGAAATTCTGGCAAAGGAAAAGAACTTTTCGAAATTTATTGTATTAGTTGCCATGGAGCAGCTGGTAACGGTAAAGGCAAATTGGTGGAAAGAGAAAAATTTCTTGGAGTACCTAGCTATAAAGACAGAGAAATTACTGAAGGAAGTATCTTTCACGTAGAAACTTATGGTTTAAATGCAATGGGTTCACATGCAAATCAATTAAGTGCCCACGAACGTTGGTTAGTTGCTGACTATGTTCTAAAACTAAAAAGCCAATTATAATTGTTGAACAAACTGATCGTAATAGATATGTATACATTTTCAAGTAAATTAAAAACTTTTTCTATCATTCTAATGGTTCTTGGCCTATTAGGAATTGGGTATGGTTTTTTAAGTGCACCTAAAGATATTCAAGAAGTTGAAAAAATACTAGCAGCAGATAGTCATGGTTCTCATGAAACTGCACATGAGGAAACTGATAAGAGTTCTCTCAAAAATGGTGAGCTTCATGAAGTTACTGATGCTTCGCATGAAGGTCACAAAGTTTCAGAGCATGCAAAAGTTGATGCAGGTGATGGGCATAATGAACACTTAACACATGTTTTGCACCAATTACAAAACAAACCATGGTCTGCTTTATATGTAGCTTGTATTTTCTTTTTACTGCTTTCTATGGGTGTTTTAGCATTTTATGCTATTCAACAAGTTGCTCAGGCTGGTTGGTCTCCGGTTTTGTTTAGAGTTATGCAGGGAATTACAGCTTATTTGCCTATTGCTTCGGTTATTTTCTTTATAATTTTAGTTCTTTGTGGATTACATGTTAATCATATTTTTGTATGGTTGGCAGAAGGTGTTACTGATCCTAAAAGTCCAAATTATGATGAAATTATAGCTGGTAAACATGGTTATTTAAACTTTCCTTTCTGGATTGTTAGAGCTGCTGTCTTTTTATTAGGATGGAATTTATACCGTTATTATTCAGCAAAAAATTGTCTGGCTCAAGATGAAGCTAATGACGATCTATATTATAAAAAGAACTTTAAATTATCAGCTGGATTCTTAGTATTCTTTATCGTTTCCGAGTCTATTATGTCTTGGGACTGGATTATGTCATTTGATCCACACTGGTTTAGTACCTTGTTCGGATGGTACGTTTTTGCATCGTTCTTTGTAAGTGGTATTACTGCAATTGCGTTGGTTACGATATACTTAAAATCTAAAGGATATTTGGAATACGTAAACACAAGTCATATTCACGACTTAGCTAAGTTTATGTTTGGTATCAGTATTTTTTGGACATATTTATGGTTCTCTCAATTTATGTTGATCTGGTATGCGAATATCCCTGAAGAGGTTACTTATTTTGTAACAAGAATACAATTATATAATCTTCCTTTCTTTGGCGCAGTAGTTATGAATTTCGTTTTCCCATTATTAATATTAGTTAATACTGATTTTAAACGTCTTAACTGGGTTATTGTGATGGCTGGTATTGTAATCTTATTAGGTCACTATGTTGATTTCTTTAATATGGTTATGCCTGGTACAGTTGGAGATAAGTGGTTTATTGGTGTTTCTGAAATTGCATCTATTCTTTTCTTCTTAGGATTGTTTATTTTTGTTGTATTTACAGCCTTAACAAAAGCTCCTCTGTTGGCAAAAAGAAATCCTTTCATAGAAGAAAGTAAACATTTTCATTATTAATATTTAAAGAAATAAACAGATGACAAGTTTGTTGGTAATTATAGTTGTAGTTCTATTAGTAATTGCATTATGGCAATTGACCAAGATATTCGATCTTACTCAAGTAGGGTCTTCTTCGGACGATTCTCAGGTTGCATCAGATAGCGATAATAATATTCAGGGTTATATAATGTTTGGCTTTTTAGCTTTCATTTATATATTTACAATTTATGGTCTACTAAAATGGGGAAGCTTAGCACTTCATACACCTGCTTCAGAACATGGAGTTTTAGTAGATAGTTTAATGAATATTACTTGGGTTTTAATTTTTGTAGTTCAATTTATAACACAAGGTTTACTATATTGGTTTTCTTTTAAAAGTAGAGGAAATAAAGATAGAAAAGCATTATTCTTTGCTGATAGCAATAAATTGGAGGCAATTTGGAGTATTATTCCATCTATAGTTTTAGCTTGTTTAATTCTTTACGGATTATATGCATGGAACAACATTATGTTTGTTGATAAAGATGAAGATGTAATTGAAATCGAATTATACGCACAACAATTTAAATGGACAGCAAGATACGCTGGTAATGATAATGTTTTAGGAAAAGCAAATGTTCGTTTGATTGAAGGTATAAATACATTAGGAGTTGATATGTCTGATCCTAATGCTCAGGATGATATTGTGGTTTCTGAACTGCATATTCCAAAAGGTAAAAAAGTACATTTTAAAATGCGTTCCCAAGACGTATTACACTCAGCTTATTTGCCTCATTTTAGAGCACAAATGAACGTAGTTCCGGGAATGGTTACTGAATTTGCTTTTATTCCAACCTACACAACTGCTGAATACAGAGAGTTACCTTTTATGGTTGAAAAAGTAGCACACATTAATAAACTTAGAGCGGAAAAAAGTACAGAACTTTTAGCTAAAGGTGGTACAGCTTTAGATACTTATACATTTGATTATTTATTGTTATGTAATAAAATTTGTGGAGCTTCTCACTATAATATGCAAATGAAAGTTGTTGTTGATTCACAAGAGGATTACAAAAAATGGTTAAGCGATAAAACAAATTTAGCGCAGGATATTAAGGCAGCTGCTGCTGCTGAAAAACCAGCTGAAGGGGTTAAAGCTACTACAGATAGTACTGCTAAAGATACTGCGAAAGCAGTTATAGATACCGTAAAAGCAGTTGCAGCTAAAGTTGCTATGAAATAATATTTATTTAGAAAATTTAAAGTACACATATATGTCAGCAGAAGCGCACGATCACGATCACACACACGATCACGAGCACGAACATCATCATAAAGACACGTTCATTACTAAATACATATTTAGTATTGATCACAAAATGATTGCTAAGCAATACTTGATTACAGGTATTATAATGGGAGTAATTGGTGTTGCAATGTCCTTGCTTTTCAGAATGCAATTGGCGTGGCCTGAAGAGTCTTTCAAAATCTTCAATGTTTTATTAGGTGATAAATTTGCACCAGATGGTGTAATGGCAAATGATATTTATTTAGCTTTAGTTACAATTCATGGTACCATAATGGTATTCTTTGTACTAACGGCTGGTTTGAGCGGAACTTTTAGTAATTTGCTTATTCCACTTCAAATTGGAGCCCGAGATATGGCTTCTGGCTTTATGAATATGATTTCATACTGGTTGTTCTTCTTATCAGCTGTAATAATGTTATCTTCATTATTTGTTGAAGCTGGTCCGGCATCTGCTGGTTGGACAATTTACCCGCCATTAAGTGCATTGCCACAAGCAATTCCGGGCTCAGGTACAGGTATGACTTTATGGTTAGTTTCTATGGCTATCTTTATTGCATCTTCTTTAATGGGATCTTTAAATTATATTGTAACTGTAATCAATTTAAGAACAAAAGGAATGTCTATGACAAGACTTCCTCTTACAATCTGGACATTTTTCGTAACAGCTATTATTGGTGTTATTTCATTCCCGGTATTATTATCAGCTGCATTATTATTAATTTTTGATAGAAGTTTTGGTACTTCATTCTTCTTATCTGATATTTATATAGCAGGAGAGGTTCTACATTATCAAGGAGGTTCTCCGGTATTATTCGAACACTTATTCTGGTTCTTAGGGCACCCTGAAGTATATATTGTAATCTTGCCTGCAATGGGTCTTGTTTCTGAAATTATGGCTACGAACTCACGTAAACCAATCTTTGGATACAGAGCTATGATTATGTCAGTTCTTGCAATTGCATTTTTATCTACAATTGTTTGGGGCCACCATATGTTTATCTCAGGTATGAATCCTTTTTTAGGATCTGTATTTACATTTACAACATTATTGATTGCAATTCCATCTGCTGTAAAAGCTTTTAACTGGATTACAACTTTATGGAAAGGTAATTTGCAATTTAATCCGGCAATGTTATTCTCTATCGGAATGGTTTCTACTTTTATTACCGGAGGTTTAACAGGAATTATTTTGGGAGACAGTACTTTAGATATTAACGTTCACGATACATATTTTGTAATCGCTCACTTTCACTTAGTAATGGTTATCTCTGCACTTTATGGAATGTTTGCTGGTATTTACCACTGGTTTCCTAAAATGTACGGAAGAATGTTAAATAAAAATTTGGGTTATATTCACTTTTGGGTAACAGCAGTTTGTGCTTATGGAGTATTCTTCCCAATGCACTTTATCGGATTAGCTGGTTTGCCAAGACGTTATTATACAAATACTAACTTTCCATTATTTGATGATTTACAAAATGTGAATGTTTTAATTACAACTTTTGCTTTAGTTGGTGGAGCATTTCAATTAGTATTCTTATACAACTTCTTTAGTAGTATTTTCTACGGTAAAAAAGCAGTTCAAAACCCATGGAGATCAACTACATTAGAATGGACTACTCCTGTAGAACACATGCACGGTAACTGGCCAGGTGAAATCCCTCACGTATACCGTTGGCCATATGATTACAGTAATCCAAATCATGACGTAGATTTTGTTCCTCAAAATGTACCGATGAAAGAAGGTGAAGAAGTTTTACACCACTAAAAATATTAGAAAAGAC
>Ga0170475_114412230_pt1 | contig 11080 bp, 23 predicted proteins | sample Soicark_Litter_5_FD_111474 | JGI IMG/M metagenome (GOLD analysis project Ga0170475, IMG submission 111474) | Avena fatua rhizosphere microbial communities from Hopland, California, USA. Combined Assembly of 48 SPs | reverse complement strand
CTTGTCGTAATCGGTGACCTGGCCGACGCGCGCGTTCTGCACGGTGTAGTTCACCTTGCGGACCGGCGAGAACAGCGCGTCGATCGGGATGGTGCCGAGCGACATGGTCGGGCTCTTGTTGCGCTCGGCCGGCACGTAGCCGCGACCAACGCTGACGGTGAGCTCCATCGACAGCGGACCCTTCTTGTCGAGGGTCGCGACCGTATGATCGGGGTTCAACACCGTCAGGCCGTCGACGACCTTGATGTCACCCGCGAGCACCGGACCGGGGCCCTCTTTATCGAGCCGCACGGTGTACGTGCGCGGAGACTCCACCTTGAACACCACCTCTTTGAGGTTGAGGATGATGTCCGTCACGTCCTCGACCACGTCGGGGATGGTGGTGAACTCGTGCAGCGCGGTGTCCATGCGCACGGCCGTGATGGCCGCACCTTGCAGCGACGCGAGCAACACGCGGCGAAGCGAATTGCCGATCGTGATGCCGAAACCCCGCTCCAACGGCTCGCAGGTGAACTTGCCGTACGACTCGCTGTTCGACTCGGGATCCAGCTGGATCGCCTTCGGGCGAATCAAGTCACGCCAATTTCGGCTCGTCATCTGAGTAACCATGCAATCTCTCCTTTGGCTCGGGGTTTCGCGCGACCGTCCCGAGTTGCTGGGGGAACCCGCTCCGCCCAACATCTCCGCGATCTGCCCGCGTCGAGGTCCGCCAAGGACCTCTCAAACGTAATCTACTCTTACAAACCGTTTTGGGGCCGGGGCCCCAAAACCGAGGGTGGGCCCCGCGGAATTCACTTCCGCGGGCGGGAGCGGAGCTCCCGACAAACCGGACCTCGCTGAATTCACTTCCCGGGGCGGGAGCGGAGCTCCCGACAAACCCGCGAGCGATAAGGCAATTCGAAGAATTGCTTATCGCGAATAGTATTCGACGACGAGCTGTTCGCGGACGGACGGCTCGTTCATCTCGTCGCGGACCGGCATCGAACGAACGGTTCCCGAGAAGGTACCCTTGTCGACGTCGACCCAGCTCGGTCGCTGACGATTCTCCGCCGCGGCCAAGGCCGCCGCCACGTACGTGATCTTCTTGCTGCGCTCGTGCAGCTCGATCTTGTCGTTCGGCTTCACTTGGAAGCTCGGGATATTGACGCTCTTGCCGTTCACCAGGATGTGAGCGTGGCGCACGAGCTGGCGACCTTGCGCGCGGCTCGAGGCGAAGCCCATCCGGTGCACGACGTTGTCGAGACGGCGCTCGATCAGGCCGAGCATCTCTTCACCAGAACGGCCCGGCAAGCTCGACGCCTGCGTGTAGTACTTGGCGAACTGCTGCTCGAGCAGGCCGTAGATGCGGCGCATCTTCTGCTTCTCGCGCAGACGCAGGCCGTACTCGGAGAGCTTGATACGCGCCTGACCGTGCTGGCCGGGCGGATAGGGGCGACGCGCGACCGAGCACTTGTCCGTGAAGCAACGCTCACCCTTCAGGTAAAGCTTGTTGCCTTCACGGCGACACAGTTTGCAAACGGGACCAATGTAACGAGCCATCGATACTTACTCCGTCACACGCGGCGACGCTTGGGCGGTCGGCAGCCGTTGTGGGGGATGGGGGTCACGTCGCGAATCAACGTCACCTTGAAGCCTACTTGTTGCAAGGCGCGCAGCGCGCTCTCGCGACCAGCACCGGGACCGCGCACGAACACGGCCACCGAGCGAACGCCGTGGTCCATGGCGCGACGGCCGGCCTCTTCGGCCGCGAGCTGCGCGGCGAACGGGGTGCTCTTGCGCGAGCCTTTGAAGCCGCGCGAACCGGAACTCGCCCAGGAGATGGTGGCGCCGTTGACGTCGGTGATGGTGACGATGGTGTTGTTGAAGGTCGACTGAATATGCGCGATGCCCGCGTAGATATTCTTTTTGACGACCTTCTTTGCGCGAGGCGCTTTCGAAGTTGCCATGCTGCTATTCCTTCAGAGACCGATCAGGTCCTGCGCCCCATGCTCTTGCGCGGGCCCTTGCGGGTGCGCGCGTTGGTTCGCGTTCGCTGGCCGTTGACCGGCAGACCGCGGCGGTGGCGCAGGCCGCGGTAGCAACCGAGATCCATCAAACGCTTGATGCTGGCTTGCACGTCACGGCGCGCATCGCCCTCGACGCGGACGCCCGCATCGATTGCGTCGCGGATAGCCTTCACGTCCGCTTCGCTCAGCTCCTCGACGCGCCGGTTCTCCGGCACGTTCGCGGTTGCACAGAGCCGCTTCGCGGTCGTGAGCCCGATGCCGTAGATGTACGGCAGGGCAAAAACGATGTGTTTTCTACGGGGGAGATCAACGCCAGCAATGCGTGCCATCGGGTAACCTTTTCAGCCCTGCCGCTGCTTGTGGCGGGGATTGTCGCAGATCACGCGCAGGACACCTTGACGCTTCACTACTTTGCACTTGTCGCAAATCTTCTTAACGCTCGGTCGCACCTTCATGTCCTGCCTCACAACTTCTTGATAATCTTGCCGCGATTGGGATCGTGCCGGGAGAGCTCAACGAGAACCTGACAGCCAGCGATGAGTCGAACGATCGCGTGTCGAAGCTCGGTCGATGCACCTGCGTGAACTTGCCGTCCGTTTTCCAATCGCACCCGGAACAGCGCACTCGGTAGCACCTCTTCAATCACGCCACTGAACGTCTCGCTTCTCGTTCGTCTCCTCCACTCAAGTCGCGCCTAGCGCGCTCAAAATTCTCGCGGTTACGTCCTGCGGCGCTCCAACTCCATCCACGCGACGAAGGAGTCCTAACGTCGCGTAGTGGGGCAGCAGGGCCGCTGTCATGGCGTCGTACTGATCGAGCCGCGCCTTGACTGTTTCCTCCCGATCGTCGGCCCGGTGTTCGAGCTCGGCGTCCAGGGGGGGTGGGTTATACTTCAGGTGGTAGATCTGTCCAGTCCGTTTGTCGGTCCGGCGCAGAGTTGCGCGCTCCATGAGGAGTTCGCGGTCCACATCGAGCTGAACGACCGCATCCAGACGGTTGGCGCGGCGCGCCAACACGCTGTCCAGCGCTTCGGCTTGGGGCACCGTGCGAGGGAATCCGTCCAGGATGAAGCCATTTGCCGCGTCGGGCTCGCCCACCCGCTCTTCGACCAGCCCGATCACGATATCGTCCGAGACGAGCTGGCCCGCTTTCATGATGCGGTCCGCAGCCTGGCCGAGCGGGGTGCCGTCCTTCACCGCCGCGCGCAGCATGTCGCCCGTCGAGATCTTCGGGATGCTGAGGCGCTTCGACAGCACCTCGGCCTGAGTCCCCTTGCCGCTCGCGGGGGCACCCATCAGCACGAATCTCACGTCGTTCTCCGACCGCTGAGACGCGTCATCTGCGGACCGGTCAGGCCTTCGTAGCTGCGCGTGATGAGATGGGCCTCGATCTGGTTGACCGTCTCGAGCGCGACGCCGACGACGATCATCAAGCTGGTTCCGCCGAACTGAAACGGCACGCGGAAGGACATCGCGATCATCGAGGGGATCACGCAGATCGCAGCCACGTAGAGCGCGCCGGCCACCGTCAAGCGAGTGAGCACGCGGTCGATGTACTCAGCCGTTTGCTTGCCCGGGCGGATGCCGGGGATATTGGCTTGCTGCTTCTTCAGGTTCTCGGCGACCTCGACCGGTTGGAAGGTCACGGAGGTGTAGAAGAAGGAGAAGAAGATGCAGAGCAGCGCGAACATGAACTGGAACGCCCAGTCACCACGGTTCAGGATGCTGCTAATGGTCGACATGAACGGCAGGTTGAAGCCCGCCAACGTCGCCGGGAAGGACAGCAAGCTCGAGGCGAAAATGGCCGGGATCATGCTGGCCATGTTGACCTTGAGCGGCAGGTGAGCGCGCTGCGCGCCGTACACGTGCCGGCCGACTTGGCGCCGCGAGTACTGAATCGGGATCTGGCGGTAAGCGCGCTCGAAGAACACGACGCAAGCGACGCTGAGGGTCAGCACCGCGACCAATATCGTGACGGTGAGCGGCTGCACGTCACCGGCATTGCCTTGCCAATAATTCGTTAGGCCCGCCGGGATACCGCTGACGATACCGGCGAAGATGATCATCGACGTACCGTTCCCGATGCCGCGGTCGGTCGCTTGCTCGCCGAGCCACATGAGCAGACCCGAGCCGGTCGTCAACGTGATGATCGTGAGCAGGCGGAAGCCCCAACCCGGGTTGCCGACGACGTCGCCGAAACGGCCGCCACCCATGTCCGAGTTGTTGAGCCCTTCGAGCCACATGGCCACGCCGAACGACTGCGCGAACGACAGCACGATCGCGCCGTAGCGCGTCCACTGCTCGAGCCGGCGACGGCCCGCTTCGCCTTCTTTGCGCTGCTCTTCGACCTGCTTACTCACGAGGCCGAGCAGCTGCATGATGATGCTGGCCGACACGTACGGCATGATGCCGAGCGCGAAGATCGACAGATTCTGCAGCGCGCCGCCGGAAAACACGTTCAAGAACCCGAGCACGCCGCCCTGGGTCTTGACGATGTTGCGCATCACCGAGCGATCGACGCCGGGTGTCGTGATGAACACGCCCACCCGGTAGATCGCGACCACACCGAGCGTGAACAGGATGCGCTGCCGGAGCTCCGGCACCTTGCCAATGTTCGAGAAACCTTGGAAGACGGCCATCCTGCGCTCTATTCGATCCGGACGTTCTCGATCAGCCAGCTGCCGGTGTTTCGGCGGCTTCCTTGCCACCGATCACCACGGCTTCGCCGCCTGCTGCCTGGATCTTCTCCAGAGCCGACGCGGAAAACCCGTGCGCTTCGATCTTCAGCTTCTTGCTGAGGTCGCCCTCACCCAAGATTTTGATGCGCACGTCGCGGCCCTGGACCAGGCGGGCCTCGCGCAGCGCGGCCTCGTCGATGGTCGAACCGGCGTCGAAGCGCTCGAGATCGCGGACGTTGACGCCCACCGTGTGGATCGGGAACGGCACGCGGAAACCGCGCTTGGGCAAACGGCGTTGCAACGGCGTCTGACCGCCCTGGAAGTGCAACTTGCCGAAGTTACCGCCGTGGCGAGCCTTCTGGCCCTTCTGACCGCGACCGCACGTCTTGCCCAAGCCCGAGCCGATGCCGCGACCGAGACGCTTCTCGGAGTGCTTCGAGCCCTCGGGGGGATGCAGACGAGAGAGGATGGAGCTCATGACTTCTTCTCCTCCACCTTCACTAGGTGAATGACCTTCTTGATCATGCCGCGGAAGCTCGGCGTGTTGTCGACGAGCACCGACGAGCCGGGGCCGCGCAGGCCGAGGCCGCGCAACACGCGACGCTGCGGATGCGGGCGACCGATCTCACTGACGGTCTGACGAACTTCGAGCTTGCTCATCGCGGGCCTCCGCCGCCGTGCGAGCCGCGCGAGTTGCTCGGGCTGGTGCTGGTCTGGGGCTGGGTGCTGCCGACGATCGACGCGGCCGTCGCGGCGTGCACGGACGCAGCCGCCACCGGGTAATCAGCGAGCACGCTCTCGACCTGCTTGTTACGGATGTCCGCGACCTTCTCGGCCGAGCGCAGCTTACGCAGCGCCGTGACGGTCGCGTGCACCACGTTGTACTTGTTCGAAGAGCCCAAGCACTTGCTGAGGATGTCGTGAATGCCGGCGGACTCGACCACCGCGCGCACCGCACCACCCGCGATAACGCCCGTACCGGGCGAAGCGGGACGGAGCAGCACGCGACCGGCGCCAAACTGGCCGATCACATCGTGCGGAACCGTGGCGCCGACCATCGGCACCTTGAACATGTTCTTGCGCGCCTGGTCGTTGCCCTTGCGGATCGCTTCGGGAACTTCGTTGGCCTTGCCGAGGCCCACGCCGACGTGACCGGCTTCGTCGCCGACCACCACGAGCGCCGAGAAGCTGAAACGACGGCCGCCCTTGACCACCTTGGCCACGCGGTTGATGTGAATGACGCGCTCTTTGAGCTTCTCGTCGTCGATCTGTTCGATGCTCATCGCATGCTCCTACTGGCGATCAAAACTGTAGGCCGGCTTCGCGCGCGGCTTCGGCCAGCGCTTTGACGCGGCCGTGATAGAGGTAGCCGTTGCGATCGAACACGACTTTGTCGATGTTCTTCGCCAGGCACATCTTCGCGATCAGCGCGCCGACCTTGCGGGCAGCGTCGCTCTTGGCATCCTCGTCCAGCGTCCCCTTGAGGTCGCGGGAGAGCGTGGAAGCCGCGGCGAGCGTCTTGCCTTCGACGTCGAGCACTACTTGAGCGTAGATGTGTCGACCCGAACGAAATACGGAGAGCCGCGGGCGCTCTTCGGTGCCGGTGATGCGGCTGCGAATACGGAGCTTGCGGCGCTCCCGACCAGTCAGCTTGGATGCCATTTTGAAGCTCCGGGCTTACTTGCCCTTACCCTTGGCCGCCTTGCCGGCCTTGCGACGAATGTTCTCGCCCTTGTAGCGAACGCCTTTGCCACCATACGGCTCGGGCGGGCGCAGCCCGCGAATCGTGGCGGCAATCTGTCCAAGCACGGCTTTGTCGGCACCTTGCAGAATTAGCAATGTGCCTTTCGAGTCCGCCGGAACACTGCCCGTTACGCCAGTAGGCAGCACGACCGACGTCGGGTGAGAAAACCCGAGCGTCAACGTCACGGTCTGGCCTTTGACTTCACAGCGGTAGCCGGTGCCGACCAGCTCGAGCTGGCGCTCGAAGCCGACAGAGGCGCCCTTGACGCGGCTCGCGATCAGCGCGCGGGCAAGACCCTGCAAGCGGGCGCCGTCGCGGCCTTCGGCAGAGCTCTCGAGCAACAGATTGTCGCCCTCTTTCTTGCACGTCACGTTGGGCGGCAAGTCCATACCGAGCTTGCCCTTCGGGCCCTGAATCTCGATATGGGTGGACGAGAGCGTGACGTTCACGCCCTTCGGCAGCACCACCGGGCGCTTGCCGACGCGCGACAGACGCCGCGGTTCGACCTGAACCTCGGTAGCCATCACCACACCTCACACAGGAGCTCGCCGCCGAGCTTGCGCTGGCGAGCTTCTTTGTCGGTCATCAGGCCGTGCGACGTGCTCAGGATCGAGATCCCGAGACCGCTCAGCACGCGCGGAATCTGGTCGTGGCGCACGTACACGCGGCGGCCGGGCCGCGACACGCGACGCATGCCTTCGAACGCGCTGAGGCGATCGTTGCCCTGACGCTCGGAGGCGTACTTGAGCACGATCGTCAGAGTGTTGTGCTTCTGCGGACCCCACTCTTCCTGGCGCACGTCCGCGACGTAACCCTCGTTCTTGAGGATCTCCGCGATGCTGCGCTTCAGCTTGCTGGCAGGCAAGCGAGTGAGCTCGTGACGCGCGAGCGCCGCGTTGCGAATGCGCGCGAGCATGTCGGAGACGGGATCGTTGACCGTCGCCATCACCAACTCGCTTTCGTGACGCCGGGCAGCTCACCGCGCAGCGCCATGCTGCGCATGCACACGCGGCACAGGTTGAAATCGCGGTAGACCGCGCGAACGCGTCCGCAAGTGCGGCAGCGGTTGACCGCTCGGGTCGAGAACTTCGGAGGACGATTCATCTTCGCCCACTGACAAGCGCGTGCCATCTGCTCAGCTCCTAAACGGCATGCCCAACGACCCGAGAAGCTCTCTGGCTTCCTCGTCAGTTGCGGCGCTGGTGACGAACGTGATGTTCATGCCCTTGACCTTTTCGACCTTGTCGAAATCGATCTCGGGAAATACGATTTGCTCGCGCAGGCCGAGCGTGTAGTTGCCGGCACCATCGAAAGCCTTGGGGCTGGTGCCACGGAAGTCGCGCACGCGCGGTAAAGCTAGCGTGACGAGGCGATCCAAGAACTCCCACATGCGATCGCGGCGCAGCGTGACCTTGACGCCGATCGGCATGCCCGCGCGCAGCTTGAAGGTCGCGATCGCCTTCTAGGCGCGGGTGACCACCGGCTTTTGGCCGCTGATCGCGGTCATCTCGGTGACCGCCGCGTCGATCAACTTGGGGTTTGCCACGGCTTCGCCGAGGCCCATGTTCAACACGATCGCCTGCAGGCGCGGCACCTGCATTAGATTCGTGTACCCGAAGCGCTTCATCAAGCTCGGGATGGACTGTTCTTTGTACTTCTCGCGCAAGCGAGGCTGCACCGTCTCGGTCATGGCAATCTCATTCGGCCGAGGGGATCACGGCGCCGCTCTTGGCGACGCGGACCTTCTTGCCGTCTTCCGTCTTGAACTTGACCCGCGTCGGCTTGCCGCTCGTCGGATCGACCAACATCACCTTGCACGCCGGGATCGGGGCTTCCACCTCGAGAATGCCGCCCGCGCGCTGGTGGTGGCTTTGAGGTGACGCTTCACGCTGTTCACGCCTTCGACCACGACCATGTCGCGATCCGGCAGAACGCGCGAAACCTTGCCGCGCTTGCCCTTGTCTTCACCGCGGATGACCACCACGGTATCGCCGGTACGGATGCGATTCATCACAGCACCTCCGGCGCGAGCGAGATGATCTTCATGAACTTTTTGGCGCGCAGCTCGCGAGCGACGGGCCCAAAGATGCGGGTGCCGACCGGCTCTTGCTGCGCGTTGACGAGCACCGCGCTGTTGTCGTCGAACTTGATGTAGCTGCCGTCGGGGCGGCGGTACTCACGCTTGGTGCGGACCACCACGGCCTTGGCCGTGTCGCCCTTCTTCACCTTGCTGCCGGGGAGCGCTTCTTTGATGCTCACCACGATCACGTCGCCGAGCCCGGCGTAACGGCGGCGCGAGCCACCGAGCACCTTGATGCACTGCACGACTTTGGCGCCGGAGTTGTCGGCGACTGCGAGGAATGTCTGCATCTGAATCATGGCACAGACCTCCTATTAAGAAGAGAGCTCGCTGGCGGGGCGCTCGATCAGTCGAGTGACAGCCCAGCGCTTCGAGCGCGACAACGGACGGTGCTCGATGATCTCCACGCGATCACCGACCTTGTATTCGTTCTTCTCGTCGTGTGCCTTGTAGCGCTTTCGCACTCGCACGTACTTCGAGTACACCGAATCGCGCTTGAAACGGACGACCTCGACCACGACGGTCTTGTCCATCTTGTTGCTGGCGACCCGGCCAATCAGCTTGCGGCGGTAGACCGCTTCCTTGTCGGCGCTCACGGCTTCTCTCCCTTGCTCGCCACGCGGGCGCGCAAAATCGTCTCGATGCGCGCGATGTCTCGGCGCGTCTTGCCGAGCAAGCTGCTGTCCTCCAGCTGATCGGTGTAGTTCTTCATCCGGTAGGAGAACAGGTCCTTCACCATCGACGCCTTGAGGGCGCTGAGGTCTTCAGTCGATCGCTCGACCAGATCTTTGGCTTTCACCGCTCACCTCGCGTGAGAAATTTGGTCTCGATCGGCAGCTTGGAAGCGGCGAGACGGAACGCTTCGCGCGCGTCCTTCTCCGGCACACCAGCGATCTCGAACAGCACGCGACCGGGCTTGACGGTCGCGACCCAACCTTCGACGCTGCCCTTACCGCTACCCATGCGGACTTCGAGCGGCTTCTTGGTGATCGGCTTGTCGGGGAAGATGCGGATCCAGAGCTTGCCGGCGCGCTTCACGTGGCGCTGAATCGCCATACGACCCGCCTCGATCTGGCGAGAGGTGATGTAGCTGCGGTCCACGGCCTGCAGCGCGAAATCGCCGAAGGACACGTCGGAGCCGGTCCAGGCCAGTCCGCGGTTCTTGCCCTTTTGCGTCTTACGAAACTTGGTGCGTTTGGGGGACAGCATGACCGATCACTCCGGAATGCGGCGCGCCTTGCGCTGCAGCACTTCACCCTTGAAGATCCAAACCTTGACGCCGATCACGCCGTAGGTGGTGCGCGCTTCGGCCAGGCCGAAGTCCACGTCCGCGCGCAACGTGTGGAGCGGCACGCGACCTTCGCGGTACGTCTCCACGCGGCCCATTTCCGCGCCGCCCAGGCGGCCCGCGCAGCGGATGCGCACGCCCTTGGCGCCGAATTTCATGGCCGTGGTCAGCGCCTTCTTCATGGCGCGACGGAAAGCGATGCGGCGCTCGAGCTGCGTCGCGATGTTCTCGGCCACGAGCTGCGCATTGGTCTCGGCCTTGCGCACCTCCTGAACGTCGATGAACACCTCGTTCTGCGTGAACGACTGCACGCCGGGGAAGCGAGACTCACCCTTGGCGGCGGTGGTCATGTTGCCGGTCTTCAGGATCTCGATGCCCTTGCCGCCCTTGCCGATCACCATGCCGGGGCGCGCGGTGTACACGATCACCTTCGCCTTATTGGCGGCGCGCTCCACCTCGACCGACGCGACGTTCGCGTTGTAGAGGTAGTCCTTCACAGCACGCTTGATGCTGATGTCCTCGTGCAGCCACTGCTGGTACTGCTTGTCTTCGTACCACTTGCTCGTCCACGTCTTGATGACGCCGAGCCGAAAGCCATAGGGGTGAGTTTTCTGTCCCATTGTTCGTACCTGGCGGCTAGATCAGCGCTGATCGAGCTCGATGGTGAGGTGGCTGACGCCTTTTTGGATGCGGGTCGCGCGGCCCTGAGCGCGCGGGGGCCAGCGTCGCAGCTGTGAGTTCGGCCCCTTGTCGACGGCAGCCTTGCTGATGAACAAGGCTTCTGCGTCGACGTCCGGCCGCTTGAGTTTCGCGTTCGCCACCGCGCTCGCGATCAACTTCTTGACCAGCGGAGCTGCCGACTTGAACGTGAAGTCCAAGAGCTGCAGGGCCTCCGAGGCGTCGCGGCCTCGGACGAAGTTGATGATCATCCGCGCTTTACGCGGACTAATCCTCTGAAAACGAGCGGTAGCAATAGCGATCATGGCGACAGTTTCCTCGTGAGACCCGTCGGCCCCCGGAACGTCCGAAGACGTCCCGACATCCGCCGGCGGGTGGACGCGGTGGTAACGTGAGCCGAGCTGGCTCACTCCGCGTGCCGCCCGTCGGGCGGCTGGCGAAACCCGTGCCTGCGTGAGCGGGCCGGGTCTGCAAGGGACCGCGCTTCTAGCAAAGCCCTCCCCCCTCGGCAAGGACTCGTAGCGCGGTTTCGTCGAAAAGGATCGGAGGCGCTGGCCGGATTTTCAGTAGTTGCGCTGGGCGGGCCTGGCTTCCGCCTATAGCTGAG
>Ga0170475_106463072_pt1 | contig 11081 bp, 2 predicted proteins | sample Soicark_Litter_5_FD_111474 | JGI IMG/M metagenome (GOLD analysis project Ga0170475, IMG submission 111474) | Avena fatua rhizosphere microbial communities from Hopland, California, USA. Combined Assembly of 48 SPs | reverse complement strand
TCTATGATCTGCACGGTGGACGGATTCGAAGGACACTTCGTGTTCCTGTCAACAATCAAAGCCGAGAGATACCCCGGAGCCATGTTGCCATACACGGGAGGCACCATCGCCGATCCGTTCGTGATGTTCTTCGTATCAGTGGATGCTCTTATGACTGCAGGATCGCTCGGAGCCGTTCCACCCTGGAATGTATAAACGTAGAAGAGATCATAACTCACACCCGGAAGAGCGGACAGACCGGCTAACGTTGCCTGCGCCGCACCATCGGGCGTAGGACGACAGATAGTAACAGGTTGCGTGTTGTTCAGCGTTACCGTTGGATAAGTAATATTATCCGGTACGAAGGCCGACTTCAACGTTTCACAACCAGTCATCTCGTTTCTTACGAACAGTGAGTAGTCATCACTGGCAAGATTTGGAAGAAGCGTGAGGATCCCATCGGGTTGTGCACTTGCGCTTGCTAACGAAGCTCCGCCAGTGCCAATACCCCGGTGCCATGTGTACTGGAAGCTTGACCCTACAGGTGTGCCTGTAATTATTGCCGTCAAGGAACCATTGGGTGTAGTAGGATCACAAGAAGTTTGATTGGTTGGATTCGGGATAGCGATCGCGGGATAGTTGAAAGCATTCAGGACCGTTTGTGAATCCGGATCGGATACGCAACCAACGCTGGTATCTTCCACAGTTGCCGAATAGCTTCCGGCTACTAGACCAGCCAGGGTTTCGCCAACGGCCGTTGTCGACCATGTGATAAGATAGTTCGCCGGCAATGTTCCGATCGGCGCGTTCTTAACAACGCCGCGATCCGTTACAGTGGCATTGACCTGGCCCGATGCGCCAAACACACCGATATCACAATTGATATTGTCTTTGATCTTCGCCAGGCTGATCAGCGGCTTCAACTTATCATCCGGCAACGGAATAACATGCGTGTTAACGCAGCCTGTCGTTTTATTCGTGATCTCGATCGTGTATTGAAAACCTCCCTGGAGACTACTGATATTATCAACGGTAAGACCGGCAACAGAAGTCGGTGTAAGTCCATCGTCGGACCACAGTAGATCATAGTTCGTTGTCGACGACGGTAACAGTCCATCGATCGTTGTCACACTGACCTTGCCATTCACTTTACCAGGAACACAGTTGGTGCTCGGTATCGAGTCGGTTTTTATAACGGGCAACTGGAGAGCGTTGGGCAAAAACCGTTGCGCTTCGCCGGATGTACAACCCAACACCTGGTTTTCTGCAATGATGCCATAGGTCTTGTTGCCAACCAGTCCACCGAATTGTAAAACGGTAAGTGTCGGCTGCGCCGGGGGTGTTTTGCCTAATGCGGTGTTGTCGGTAACGTTACGCCATGTGTATTCATAGTCGGCCATGTTCCCTGAGGTGGTTGTGAACGTTGCACCAATTTTCCCGGTATACGTGGCAACGGACGGATCACAAACGCCATTAGGGGTTATGACCGCCAACGACACAACCGGTATCACGCTTACGTCGGGCAAGGGTGTTGTGTGTGTATTCTGACACCCGGTGGTTTTGTTCGTGACTTCTACTGTGTATGAAAATCCTCCCTGCACCTTCAATACATTGCTGCCGGCTTTTGCCGAAACGTTTGTTGGTGAACCATTGTCGCTCCATTTATATGTATAGTTCGAAGTTGCCGACGGGTTAAATGTATCTACGGAGAGAATAGACACCGATCCGTTTGAAATCGGGTTTCCCTTAAAGACAGCCACGCAGTTAGTGCTGGCTACGGAATCCATTTTTATAGCGGGGAGAATTAATGCATTCGGCAGAAGGACCTGCGAAACACCGGAAGTACAACCGAGAACCGTATTCTCCGCAACAACAGAGTACGTGATGTTACCATTTAGTCCACCGAATTGATTTGCAGTCAACCCCGCTTGTGCCGGCGGCGTTGTACCCATCGCAGAATTCGCGGTAACATTCTTCCACTGGTATTGATAGTCGGTTGCGTTGCCCGAGAGTGTTGTGAAATTAGACTGGATCTTTCCGTTGAACGCAGCAAACCCCGGATCACAAATAGAGTTCGGAGTAACAACATTAAGCGTTACTATTGGTATCACGTGGGCATCGGGCAATGGTATGATGTGCGTGCTCTCGCAACCGGATGTTTTGTTCGTAACGTGAATGGTGTAGTTAAGCGCGCCCTGAACGTTAGTCATCAGGTCGGTCGTAGCACCGGGTATAACCGTGTTGCTGTTATCTAGCCATTCATATAAATAATTAGTTGTCGCAGATGGTAGAATGCCGTCGATGGTCTTCACCATCACTTTACCATTCGATATCGTATTGCCTTTATAAACAACAACACAGTTTGTTGAAGCGACTGAATCCGTTTTGATCAACGGCAACAGCGTTGCTTTCAACACCGGCTCCGCATCGGGGATCGAAGTACAGAAAAGGTCCGCGCGTGTTACGGTTACAGAGTAGTTACCATCTTTCAGATTCGACAACACCGGGTTCTTGTTATCGGCTACGGGTATGATCGCATTCGTTCCATCATGCCATGTGAACAGGTAATTAGCATCCGGGACTGTTATCGGACCTCCGTTAAATGTTACAGTTGCCTTCAGCGATCCGCTATACGTTCCGGAAGCTTTCGCCGGATTGCAAATAGAATTCGGTGTAAGTTGCGCCAGCGTAACCACGGGCACCTGCACGTTTTCTGCAATCGTGAAATCGCTCGTTGACGAACAATTATTTGCAGTCGTAACTTTTACGGTGTAAGGAATACCGCCGCCGACAACCTGGTTCACCGTCTTTCCATTCACATCGGTAACGGTCGCCACCTTATTAACGGGAAGTGTATTCTGTCCTTTGAACCATTCGAAAGTAAATGCCGATGGATTCTGAGCAACACCGGCAATAAAGACGTCGGCCGTAAGTATACCGTTAGGTTTTGTTGGATCGCATGATGTTTGCGCAGCCAATTGGCTGATCACAGGCGGATCGGGAATTACTTGTTGGCTTATAACATGTACGACTGGTGTTTGCTGCGAAATACATTGCGTAGCGTTTTCCTTGATCTCTACTTGATAATATCCGATAGCCAGCCCTGTTCTCGTTTGCCCGGTTCCATTCGCTACCGGCAATATACTTCCACGTGTCAACGTAGGGTTGTCGAAGAAGTACCAGTTGAAAGTATAATTGGCGGCAGGTTGAACAACGCTGTTGAATAAAGCGTCGGCGGTAATTGCCCCGCTATTCGGATTGCTGCAGTCGACCACATTCTGAAGAACACTTGCCTGGGCGTCCGGGATCTGTGGACCAAGAACGGTAGCCGGGGCCGACGTTTTAGTACATCCACCCTTCGATACAAGAACAACATAGTTTCCGGCAACGAGATTATTCACAATCGGGCCGGACACGCCCAATGAAACCAGCGAGATATCGTACCAATCGAAAGTATAACCGGTATTTCCCCCAACTACATCGGCCTGGAGTTTTCCGTTGGCCGGACTACACTGGGTTTGATTCGATAGCACGGTGATGTTGATGGTCGGATCAATAATAGTCTGCGAAACAGTTCCTGTGATCGGCGGACTCGAACAACCTTTCTGCGTATTCGTTACTACCACGGTGAAATCACCGGCGGCTCTTCCGAGAAGATTGTAGGCTGTACCGGTTGGTCCGGCAATGGGCGAACCTGTTCCGGTACCTGAATACCATTGGAAAGCAAACGGACTATAGTCTGTTACCTCTACACCACCTTTGAAGATGTGCGCGCGTAACGATCCGTTGTCCGCCGCGGCAGCCGAACACTTCTGATTATCCGTCAGCTTTTCGACGGTAACCGTAAACGGATCGGGCACAACATCAACAGAATATATATTGTTAGCGATCGTACACTCTTTAGTCGATTGACCCGCTAACGATATCGGCAACGAAGTGCCATCATTATAAAGCACGATATATAGTTTGAACACCGTACCCGGACCATTGAAATTCATACTCGGTGTAACGAGCTTCTGCCCTACCTGCAGGTTGTTGATCGCTATCGTTGAACTGTACAGTTTCGTCGCCGTCACCGGGTTCACCGTTGGATCGCCGTTGAAGAAACTTACCGGTACGTTATCGGAGATCGGCAAGTCGCCATTGTTGATGATGTTGAAGAAGACCTGGATGCCCAGGTCTCCGCATATCGGTGGGATCACAACAACTGCCGGCGTATACATACCATCACCATCCGTATCTGTAGATGTCGGGTTCGGTGTATCGCCAACGTAAGTAAGGTCGGGTGCAGGGTATACCGGGCACCCATTGGCACTCAGTCGCGGCACCTGGTTGAGAAATATATTCAATGGCATCTGCGGACCAGGAAGTCCATTGGGACATGGAGCAGTACCGAACACAATATTCTGATCGAGCTGCGGGGAAGGCAACGTAAGATCATCGTTGATGTTCACAACAAAATATCCAGGTTGGTTCCAAACGCGGCGTGTAGGCAGCCATGCGTTGGCTGAAGAGAAGAACAGGCGCACTTCACCCAGTGCCTGCTGTTGAAGACCGCCATTAATGTTGAATGCATTGGCGTTGCGATAACATGGAACGCAAATATCAGTTCCTCCGTCACCATTCACATCGGCTATGATCGGACCTTCGGTGAATGTATGCGATTGACAGACTGCCGACCATTGTTTATTGCTACCGGTCTTGCCATCGATCACAACAAGTTCTTGCGAGTCGCGATAGACCATTTCAGGATTTCCGTCATTATTGAAGTCATAGATTGTTACGGTCAATACACCCGATCTTGAATCGTTAATGGTTCTTATCCACTTTGGTGCCGCCGAAAGAGTTTGACGGCTTGTTGCGGCATCGAATTCCAAATTGAAGATCTGGCTCCCGGCAATGAATGTGGCTTCGGTATCTCCATCGCCATCCGAATCGCCAATGTTCACTCTACCAGTTCCCCATGGCCAACCACTTACATATGTTGGATCTGGTGGAAGGTAAGTGGATACAATATTTTTCTGTACGTTCCAGTAAAAGATCGCTGTATTCTGTGCCGCCGGGTATTTGATCGTAGAGCCGGACATAACAACATCGATCACACCGTCTTCGTCGATGTCGGCTACGCTTGTACTGCTGTGATTATCCAATCCATACTCGACAACGTCGTCATAAACTCTCGGAAAATATTGAGTTGCCGATGTGGCATTCATGTCCTTGAACAACGTCATGGTTTGCATTGTACGTGATGCAAGGCTTGGAACTGAGTAAATGAGATTTCCGCAGATCAGTTCGAGCTTGTTGTCGCCGGTGATGTTTGCTGCAGTAGGTGCGCTATTGATTTCGCTGTCCCAGTTTCCTCCGCCATCGGCAAGAAGAGTCCCATTCTCTGCGGCGTAGATCCTGTTCTTTAAATAGATCTCTGCTTTACCGTCGCCGTCGAAGTCGGCCAACCCGGGAACACCTGGTCTGTCGGTATTGACTTTGATTGGATAACCAGGAAGAACGTCGAGCGTTCCACCGCCAATAGGATAACGAAACCCGATCAGGAAGTAACAAGTAGGCGGACTCTCGGGATTTCCTTTCCTGTTACTTACGATTGCAAAGATCTCTGCCTGGTATTTTCCGTCTGCACCTTTAACGTGATCGATATCGCCAATGAGAACTTCATGTTCGAAGAGAAGGTTTTTGGGCTCGCATGGATCGTTGTTACCTGGGGGATCGGGAAAGATGGCTGCGCCTTGTCCCGTTGTTTTGAAATCTGCTTTGATATCACCACTTGCAAACCCACTGAAGTTGCCGGTAGAAACAACACGCACTTGACTATTCCATTTCGAAGTAATTACAGCGTCGGGATATCCATCGCCGTCGATATCGCCTACTGCAACTTTCGATTGAGTATCTGCTGTATTTTGCCCGGACACGATTGGATTGCCCACACCAGTGAATGGTGTAGCGGAGCCGGGAGGAGTAATGCTACAGTTTGCGCCTTGCCCAACGAATGTCAGGCCATAGTACTGCGCACAATCTGGGTCGGCTTTGTCGATTTTACCGTCCCCGTCGTTATCAACAGTGTCGTAGCAGCGACATCCTTTCTCGATAGTCACTGCAAATTGACAATTGCCGTCAGCACAGTCTACTAAGCCATCGCCATCATTGTCAACCCCGTCATCGCATAACACCTCCGATTGTGCAAATGCAGTAAGACACGAGCCAACTACAAGACACACGGCCAATACCAGTTTCCGCATAAAAAAGAGTAGATATAGTCAAGTCCTTAGGTGTTTCAATAAATATTAATCAATAGGCCACTAAAAGGTGACCTGTCTGGGGTGTTTTATCCGGGCAATTAACAATATAGTAGTAGGTGCCGCGTGGCACTTTTTTTCCGTTGAATGTGCCATCCCAATCGTTCTGGTAGCCGCGTTTTTCGAAAATCTTCGAACCAAAAGAATCGAACAGGGTAAGGGTGCAATTTCCGAGTGTTTCAATTCCTCCCGGGATTACCCACAAATCGTTGAAACCATCACCGTTCGGTGTAAATGCATTGGTTACTTTCAGTTCGCCGTTAATTTCAACAGTTACAGTTGCGGTTGCAGAGCATCCGTCGGTAACTGAACCGGTTACTGTGTAGGTTGTTGTTGCAAGCGGGGTCGCAACCGGATCTGGTAACGTTGCATTGTCCAGTGTTTCCTTCGGCAGCCAATCATAAAATTCTGCACCAGTAGCGTGGAGTGTAACTGGTATTCCCGGTAAGACAGAAGGAGGATTCGGATCCGTTGTTATCGTGATGTTCGGTGTGGGTTTGTTGCCGATAACAACTTGTGCTGTTGTGCTGCATCCATTAACATCTTTGGCTGTTACTGTATATGTTCCCGCTGTCGTTATCGTAGTAGCAGCCGTTGTGGCTCCGCCCGTCCACGCAATGGCGGTGTACGTTGCAGGTATACTTAAATCAACAACCTCTCCGTCGCACATCAGCATTGCCGAAGCTGTAATCGATGGATTGGCGGGAGCAATAACATTTACCGACTTCGAAGTATTGGCAGTGCAACCCGATACGCCGCTGTATCCTACAGTTAGACCCACATTGGCGTTGATCACACTATTATATACATGAGTGGGCGATGCGGTGGTCGCCGTTCCTGCGTCTCCGAAATTCCACGAATAAGTCGGCGTACCTCGATTGTCGAATGTTGACTGATCGGTGAAGGCTACATTCTGTCCCACACAGCCATTTGCGGGGGCAGTGAAGGCTGCAACGGGCTGCGTGAGAGCAACCACGTTGATGGCATTCGTTTCGCTCGAACACAAAAGCGGCGCAGGACTCGTTACGCGTAATTTATAACTGCCCTCCTGGGTTACCACGAGACTTGTTCCGGTCTGTGTGTTAATATCGGAGCCATCCTTGATCCACTGGTAAGTGAATCCCGATTGTCCTGTTGTTGACAATGTAAGACTGCCTCCTGCACAGATCGTGTTTGAACTTACGTTGCTGTTGATGTTGAAGCTCTGCAGGTTCGCAACGTCTACACGTACGGTAGCGATGTTGCTCTTACATTGACCGTTTGATAATTGAAGTGTGTAAACTCCGGCATGCGCGGTCGTTACATTATTGATCGTGTTATTTTGCTGCGATGATGTAAAGCCGTTTGGCCCCGTCCAGGTAAAACCGGGATCTGTATCGGATGTATTTAACTGGAGACTTGAACCGATGCATGTGGAGATAACACCAGCTGTTGCGTTGAGGATCGTCGGATCTTGTGTAACAGAAGCTGCATCGGTGGTTACTATCAATGCGGTGGTTGTTTTTACACACGTACCACCTTCCGTCGTTCCGGTCAATGTATAACTGCCGGCTGTTGTTATACTCAATGTAGAACTTGTGTTCGACGGAATCGCGCCGCCCGACTCCAGCCACTGGTATGTCGCTGCGGGATTAGGAAGACCATTCAACACAACAGTCTGTCCATTACAGATCGTTACCGGCGGAACATTGAGTACTTGCGGCACATAGCAGATCTGGTTTCTCTGTACATCGATTGAATTACCCGAGACTGTAGTAAATGCGAGGTCTGGTTTCGCATCGCCATCGAAGTCGCCCACTTCAACGTTACGCGTCTTCTTGCCCACGTTGAAAGTCGTTGCTGTGAAATCGACGTTTGCAAAATTTCCATTGTTGATGAGTGCCGTTAATTCTGTATCGGCTGTTGCTGGAGTAAAGTCGATGTTACCGATAACAAGATCAATATCCTGGTCGCCGTCGATGTCGGTTGCATCGAGACCCCACGGACCATCGCCGGTATTGAAAGATTTCGCTGCTCCGAACGAAATGGTCCCGCCACTGCTTTGGTTCAACAGCACATGTACTTTGTTGTTGACGGTACTGTTTGTTACTGCAATATCAAGCTTGTTGTCGTTGTTGAAATCTGCCGTAGTTAAATGATTGAGTGTTCCGGGAAGTGCGATCTTCTGCGCTGCCGCGAAAGAGATCCCGTTACCCGAAAACGTATTCTTCAATATGAAGATGTCGGGGTTGTTGAATTGATTGAAGATGATCTCGGGAAGATTATCGCCATCGAGGTCCTGCACGTCCAGGCCGTAGCTCGATGATGCTTCGGGAACCGTGATCTTCACAGGTGTTGGATTGATCGAAAGAGTCCCGCCGGTACTTTGATTGACGAACACGTAAATTACGTTGCCCGCTGCCTGGAATGCATTCGAGACTATGATCTCCGGTTTTCCATCGCTGTTCAGATCGCGTATCGAAAGGCGGAATGCCACGTGAGAGACGTCGAGCAATAAACTTGTGGTCGCCGCAAAGGAGATCCCTGCACCGCTGGTGTTGAGTCGAACGAAGACTTCGTTTCTCGTTGCTCCGCCGCGTGTAGCAACGATGTCGGGTTTGTTATCACCGTTAAGATCGCCGCATGCGCTGTTGAAAGTCGGTGAGCCCAACGCAAGAGTTGTTTGAGTAAACGCGAGATTCCCAATTGTGCTGGTGTTGCGCAGAATGAGCATGTCAGAAGCGAGACCTTGTTTCGTAGCCGCGATATCGGGCTTACCATCGAGATCGAAATCGCAGGTGCATAGATCGAAGACTTCATTGGTTGCCCCGGAAAACGAAACTGCTCCGCCGAACTTCGACGCATCGAATGCCTCGCCGCTAAAATATGGGCTGAATTTAAAGCTGCTCTTCGCCGAAAGTTTCGATACCTTATTGATCACCTCGATGTTCTCCGTTTTAGCATACGGAGGCACGGTAACTTCAATAGAAAAATCGGAAGACGCTGTAACGATCCCGTGCGCACTGCCAAACCAGACATCGAGATTGGCAGGCGTTGCAGAGAAACCGGAGCCAGAGATCACAACCTTCGAACCGGCATAAGATTGCTTGAGATCTATATTGGTAATGACAGGCGCCTGGGCCAGGGCCCATCCCGAGATCATTAAGAATAGTATAGTGGTAGTAACCCTCATGCTATTCGTGTACAGTTAAAAGCCAGGCCTCCTTAAACATAGTTGTCTGGCGATACTTATCACGTATCGCTCTTGCATCCTCAATATTATTCGACGACGCGATGTACACGTACCAGATGTTTCGGGCCGTCACGAAGCCATAGTGCGCTTCGGGATATCCCAATCTCACGAGTTGCTCATCGAAACGTTTCGCGTTCTCTTCCGCCCTGAAAGCCCCGACGATCACATAGTCGGCGAGATCCATTTCTTTAGCGTGAGTTCCTTTCTTCACAAACTCATGTCGTTCCACCGTGGGTGGTGGTATTCCTTTCAGATGTTCGACGCTGTCTTTCAAATGTGCCGCGAGTAATTTCTCCAGCTCCGCTTCCTGTTCACGTTGCTTTCTATCTTCTTCGGCCAACCTTTGGGCATTGGCGATCGAATCGGTGTTCACAGGCTTTTGTTTAACCGGCGGCGTTTGCTTCGCCAGCGCTGCTTTCTTCGCTTCCTCCTCCTTCTTCTTCTTTTCCGCTGCCAATTGCGCAGGTGTCTTTTTCTTCTTCTCTACTTCGGTATCAACAAAAGAGTACATCATGGTATTCTTCTGCCGTTTGCCAAAAAGGAACGCCAACTGGATCTCATGCGAACCAAATGAGATCTTATTGTCACCTACATTTTTGAATGTATAGGAGTATCCGAATGTTGCCAGCTTATTCAAATGAAGTCCGGCCATCGCCGAGATCCCCATGTTTTGTTTGTATGAACCTCCGAACCAAACTTTGTTTTGAAGGTGCACGATCGTCGCTACTTCAAATTGAGATGGCAACGAACTGTTGAGCCTGTACAACACGTACGGTTCAATCACATTCTTCTCTTTATCAAAATAAAAACGGTTGCTGACATTCAGTATCACCTGGTCGAACGGGGCAAGCTTCGAAAAAGTAACTGCGTCGGTAGACACATAAGAAGGAGCGAATATGTTTGGGATAGAAATACCCGCATGAAATGTTTTTCCGTGAAACGAAACACCAGCGTTGCCCAACGGCTGAACACTGTTACTCATGAGTTCCGAAAGCATTGGATCGCCGGCTGTCGCAAAGTTTAGTTTCTCTACATCAACCTTATTCCAGTTGATCCCGAGCGACAATCCGAAGCGGATAAATTTCCCTTCGGCCACGTCTATCGAATACGCCGCATTGAAATTGGCCGACGTTGCGCTCAATAAACCTTTCGTATCGTTGACGAACGTGCCTCCAAGTGCGAGGCGATTACTCAAAGGACTTTGTATGCTTAGATAACCGAGCGAGGGTCCGCCATTCAGGCCGAGCCACTGGCGTCGATAGCCGAGAAATAATGAATTGTAACCGTCAATTCCTGTGTAGCTTGGATTGACTGAAGATGGATTTACAAAAAACTGAGTATAATTCGAATAATTTTGTGCTCCTGCAGCACAGCAAGCAAATGTTGCAATGAGTAATATCGTCGCCGACCAACTCTGTCGAGGGTTCAAGTTACAGGGTTTAAATCCGAGTTTGAACGTTAAAAATAAGACTGAATGAGTACTTTTTGCAAAGTTCAAGGGCACTTTTCCATGATACCTGGCATTTCTAATGACCGCTTGTCGAAAGCTTCGTTATTCGGAT
>Ga0170475_106346084_pt1 | contig 11081 bp, 11 predicted proteins | sample Soicark_Litter_5_FD_111474 | JGI IMG/M metagenome (GOLD analysis project Ga0170475, IMG submission 111474) | Avena fatua rhizosphere microbial communities from Hopland, California, USA. Combined Assembly of 48 SPs | reverse complement strand
GTTCAGTGCGGGGCGCTGCCTCTTGCGGACGCGGGGCCTCGGCCGGGCGCCGTGTGCGCTCCCGCTCGGCTTCCTCGCGCTCGCGTTGTTCCTGGGCGCGGCGTGCCTCTTCCTGCTGCTGGCGGTTGCGGCTCTGCTCTTCCTCGACGCGGCGGCGGTTTTCCTGATCCAGCCGCTCCTGTTCGCGGCGCTCGGCTTCGGCCTTCTCGGCCTCGACGCGCTGCGCGGCTTCTATTTCCTGACGCTTCTGGTCGGCCTGTTCCTGGCTCGCGCGGTTCTGTTCCTCGAACACATCGCGCTTCACGTAGGTGCGCTTCACGCGCACTTCCACGTTGACGGTGCGCGCGCGCCCCTGCGTGCTGGCCAGCTTCAACTCGGTCTGCGTCTTGCGCTTGAGGGTGATCTTGCGCGGCGAAGGCGATTCCTCGCCCGTGCCATGACTACGCCGCAGATGCGACAGCAGCTCCATCTTGGCCTCATCGCCAATCATGTCCTCGGGGCCGGCCACGGTGATGCCGGCCTGCTCCAGCTGCACCAGCAGCCGGTCGACGGGCACTTTCAGCACGTCGGCAAATTGTGCAACGGTCACGTCAGCCATGTTCGTCCTTAGCCCTTGAAGGCTTACTTCTCAGCCTGGAACCAGTGCTCACGCGCTTTCATGATCAGCGCGCCGGCGGCGGTTTCATCCAGGCCATCGATATCTGCCAGATCGTCCACTGACTGCTCCGCCAGCTGCTCGCGGGTGCGCACACCACGCGAGGACAGCGCCAGCGCCAGGTCCGGATTCATGCCAGTGAGCTGCAGCAGGTCGTCTGACGGCATGGTGCTGTCCAGGCTTTCTTCGCTGGCGATGGCCTGCGTCAGCAGCACATCGCGAGCGCGGTTGCGCAGCTCCTTCACCATCGCTTCGTCGAATTCCGCGATGTTCGCCAGTTCGCTGACCGGCACGTAGGCCAGCTCCTCAATGGTCGAGAAGCCTTCCTGCGCCAGGATGGTGGCCACGTCCTGGTCCACGTCGAGGGATTTCATGAACATCTGCACCAGCTTCTGCGACTCGGACTCGCTCTTGGCCTCGGCGTCCGATTCGGTCATCACGTTCAGCTCCCAGCCCGTGAGCTGGCTGGCCAGGCGGATGTTCTGACCGCCGCGGCCGATCGCCTGCGACAGCTTTTCTTCGGCGACCGCGATATCCATGCTGTGCGAATCCTCGTCGACGACGATGGACTGCACCTCGGCAGGTGACATGGCATTGATAACGAACTGGGCGGGATTCTCGTCGAAAGGAATGATGTCCACGCGCTCGCCTGCGATCTCGTTCGACACGGCTTGCACGCGCGATCCGCGCATGCCGACGCACGCACCGACCGGATCGATGCGCGGCTCATGGCTGCGTACGGCGATCTTGGCGCGCACGCCCGAATCGCGCGCCGCACCCAGGATTTCGATCGTGCCCTGCCCCACTTCCGGCACCTCGAGCTTGAACAGCTCGATCAGGAACTCGGGCGCGGTGCGCGACAGGAACAACTGCGGACCGCGCAACTCCGAACGCACATCCTTCAGAAAAGCCTTCACGCGATCCTGCGGTTTCAGCGCTTCACGCGGGATCATGTCGCTGCGTGAAATGAAGCCCTCGGCATTGTTGCCCAGATCGACGAAGATGCCATTGCGGTCCACGCGCTTGACCACGCCAGATACCAGCGTGTTGACGCGGTCCTTGAACAGCTCGACCACCTGGGCCCGCTCGGCTTCGCGCACCTTCTGCACCATGACCTGCTTGGCCTGATGCGCCGCGATGCGACCGAAGGCCACGGACTCCATTGGCTGCTCGACGAATCCGCCCGGCTCAGCGTCCTTCGACAGATCCAGGGCATCCTCCAGGCGCAGTTCGCGATCTGGAGTCTCCAGTTCGGTGGAATCGTCGGCGAACACCTTCCAGCGGCGAAAGGTGTCGTAGTCGCCGGTCTTGCGGTTGATGGCAACCCGCACGTCCCATTCCTCGCCGTGCTTCTTGCGCGTGGCCGCAGCCAGCGCCGCCTCCAGGGCTTCGAAGATGATCTCCTTGTCGACGCCCTTCTCGTTCGAGACGGCATCGACAACCATCAGAATTTCTTTGTTCATCATTGCTACTTACCTCGACGCTTCTTGCGCGACCAGTCCGGCGCAAGGCGGGTTTTGCCCGCCTCGGCGTATCGGATCGTTACTACCGCGCCATCCACATTCACATCGAAATCATCATCACCTGCGCGCACCAGCACGCCGGTGTAGCGCCGCCGCCCTTCGCGCGGCGCCACGAGCTCTACATGCGTCCGTTCTCCGACGAAACGCCGATAATGCGCCGGCGTGCGCAGGATGCGATCCATGCCCGGTGAGGACCCCTCCAGCTGGTACGGCACCGCTATCGGATCCTCGACATCGAGCAGCGCCGACAACTCACGGCTGACCCGCTCGCAATCCTCCACCCCGATTCCGTCGAAGGCGCGCGTGCCGTCATCACCAGCCTGCGCCGCCGCCGCACTCATCCGGCCTTCCGGCCAGTCGATGTAGACCCGCAGCGTCGCTTCAGAGCGCGTCGCCGCATATTCCACATCGACCAAGTCGTACCCCAGCCGCTGCACAAGAGGTTCGGCCAATGCCAGCAGTTGTTCCCGCAGCACGTCCCGATCTCCTCGCCACTTACGGCACTGAAACAAAAAAGGGCCTTTAACCGGCCCTTGTAACTTAAGCAAAAGGCCCCGCGTGGGGGCCCTTTGTCACCGAATTCGTCCCGCCTGACCCTCCAAGCGGGAGCGGGATTCTAGGCCCTGTCGCCCCGTCGGTAAACCCCGTATCGAGAGGAATTTACTTACCTGTGGGTATATGGGGGCTCAATCGCCGCTATCAACGCGGATTGGAGTGATAGGAATCGTCGAGCATGTGAGAAAGATCCTGCTCGACGCAGGGCGCGGGTTCGGCCATTTCCACATCTGTGCGCTGCATCAGGCGTGGGCGCAGCTGCCAGGGCTCGGCCAGCACCTTGGGATCGTCCGCTTTGGCCAGCCATTCGATCTGGTCACCGCGGCGGGTCAAGCGCTCCGTCACTACTAGACCCGTGCTGTGGAACGCGCCGTCATCCGTAAGCCAGGATAGATCGTTGAAGTTACGCGTCACTACTACCAGTGTGTCGCCCTCCCAATGGCCAACGGCGTCGCCCAAGTAGCTCTCGCTGTCATCGGCGCGTTTCACGCCGGCGCGCAGTGGCACCACCCGGAAGAATGGCCCAGACACGTCTTCATAAAGAAAGACAACTTCACGTGAGGTCTGCACGATTTTATCGGGCGGCCCGATGCGCGGCACGCCTGGCGGCTGGCAACGCAGTACTGGATCTTCTTTCTGCTGGTGCTTTTTAAGGTCTTCCACGCGAGCAGCGAATTCGGGCCGATAGCTCGGCCGCGCGGTACCGATGGGAGCGGCGGCCGGGGCAGCCGCACCAGCGGCCGGCCGGCCTGCGGGAGCCGCGGGCCCGCAGCCCGTCACGCACACCGAACCATTGGCCTTGGTCTGCGGCTTTACGAAGTCGATGCCGCCGCCGTTATCCCAGACTCCATTCAAGTCTGGCTTGCCGTCTGCTGTGCGCGGCGTGGCCGCAGGCGTTGCGGCAAGCAGTGCTCCACTGCAGCACAGGATGGAGACAAAACAGGAGAGTTGTCTTGCGTTCATGGTTGCTCCGCTCCCGGAACCCGGGAAAACTGGATTTCGCGTCCATCAGCCAACTTCAGATGCAATAGATAACCCAGCGTGGGCACGCCACTGCGTGAGGGATAAGCCTGTATGACCACCGGGCGCCCGTCGCCGATGAGCTCGCCTTTCGAAAGGCCGGCCTTGCGCATCATCGCCACGGGCAGCGACTCGAGTTTATAAGTGAGCATCGAGCCGTTGGGCTGCTTGACGTCCACGAACAGCTGCGTATGCGGATTCACCCACTCCACACGCGAGACGACCCCGGTGATCTCGAAGCTCTTCGATACATCGAACTGTCCGCTCAGCGAATGATGAGCGGTTGCGATCGTCGCCGCCGTCGCGGCCACCATTGCGACAAATCTGGCTGCCAATTGACTGCGGCGCATGAGACCTCCTACTTAAACTTGGTGATGCCGTCGCTGCCGACCGGATTGCGGTCGTTTTCGGCGCACACGAATTCCAACAGATTCTCGTCACGCTCGCGCTTGAACGTGAAGAGGCGGTGATAAGGCACCTCCAGCGCCAGCGGATCTTCCAATGTCATTTCGTCGACCAGCAGGTTGGCATCATCCTTGGCCAAGTGAATGCGTTCGGTGACATGCAGCTGGTCACTATGCTTTATGCCAGCCCCCAGTTCGGTGACAGTCTTGATGCCGATGGTATCGACCACCAGCGTGTCGCCTTCCCACTTACCGATGGAATGACCGAAGACCGCCGGGTCTAGGTCATCTGGATGGCCCCTGCCATCGGTGAAAATCGCGCGGCTCTGCATCCACGCTTCGTGGTGCGTACTGACGCGACCGGGCGTGAACAGGAACTCGATGGGATATTGCGCGGTGCCCATCATGTTGGGCATGCCCGGTGGCATGCAGTTGGAGACTTCTTTGCGCGCCTGGCCATTGTTCTCGCGCGCCTCTTTCTGCCAGGCCTGGTAGCGAGTCAGGTATTCGCCCTTAAGCTTGGGCTGTTCCGGTGCGGCGGCGCCGGGCGCCGGCCGGCCGCGATTCAACACCCACACTCCACCCCAATCCGGCAGGCGATCCAGTGCGGCGTAGTGCCCCTTGGGCCAGGCTGACCGGAAGCTGCGGGCTGGGCAGCCATGCCCTGTGTAGCCAGCGCGCCCAGCAGCCATGCCGCAGTGAGACTTAATTGCGTTTTCGTCATTCGTACCCCCGCACTATCGGTGAATCACCCGGTTCCGCGTATCGTATAATGAGATAATCGTCGCACAACTTAAGACTTTGGGGGCGGAATGAAACGAAGGTTAATGGCTGCGCTGGTTGTTTCAGCCGCTGCGGCGGCTGTGCAGGCGCATCATTCATTTGCGATGTTCGATCAGTCCCAGAAGGTCACACTGAAGGGTACGGTTACCGAATTCCAGTGGACCAATCCCCACGCCTTCATCCACTTGGAAGTGCCGGCGGCCGACGGCCATGCGGAACTGTGGCAGATCGAACTGAACAGCCCCAACAACCTCAAGCGCCAGGGCTGGAAATCCGCCAGTCTGAAGGCCGGCGATAAGATCACTCTGCAGACCTACCCGCTGCGCGACATGAGCGAGCACAAGGGTGGTCTGTTCATCACGCTGACGCTGGCCGATGGCAAGGTGCTCAACGAATCTGCTTTCGCCGGCGGCGGCCCTGTCAACGTGCCGACGCTGCCTCCTGCCAAGTAATCTTCGGGTGTCATCATGAACAAATTACCGCGCATCGCATTGACCGTCGCTCTGTTGATCGCTTCTGCCCCGGCCTGGGTACACCACTCCGGAGCAATGTTTGATCCGACGAAGGAGCAGACGCTGGTCGGCACCATCACAGAATTCAATTGGACCAACCCGCACTCCTCGTTCAAGGTCAGCGTGCCCGCCGCCGATGGCAAGGAAGAGGTCTGGGCGGTGGAAATGAATGGTCCACAGAACCTGGTGCACGCTGGATGGAAGCGCACCACCATCAAGGCCGGCGACAAGGTCACCGTTGTGGTGCGGCCGCTGCGCGATGGCAAACCGGGTGGCTCGTTCGTTTCGATCATGCTGCCCGACGGCAAGAAGTTGACCGGCAGCGCGCCTGGCCAGAGCGACGCTTACCCTGCTCAGGGCGCCGCGGCAGCTAAATAAGGCAAAGTTATCGTCGAACAAAAGGGGCGCCGCGTCAGCGGCGCCCTTTTTCTTGTCAGCCTATTTTGTGGTCTTGGCGCGGTCTTCGATGGCCTTCTGACCTTCCGGAGTGCTCGGCAGGTTCTCGTTCAGATTCGGCAGGCATTCCGCATGGGGGATGTCGCTGTAATCCTGGCGCAGGAAGTTCTTGCTGCTCTTCCACTCGCCCTTCCACATCTTCGGGTCGGTCATCGTGTAGTCCACGTGCAGCTTCAAGCCATCCTTCGATAGCGTGTAGCGTTCGGTGATCTCGAACTGATCGCTGATGGGGATGCCGGCGTCGATGTAGTGCTCTTTCGGTTCCATGTACTTGGTCTTCACCACCAGCGCATCGCCTTCCCATTTGCCGATGGATTCGCCGTTGTACGTGTAGGACACAACATCCGGATCAGTGAACGGGCGGCCATCCAGGTAGATGAAGCGCATGCTGCTGCTGAAGCTGAAGAGCTGGTAGATCACCGTCGGCAGCTGCACGATGCTGGTGGGCCATACGCGCGTCATGATCATCGGCATGCCAGCGGGGAAGCAGCGGCCGATGGCGTCGCGATAGGGCACGCCCTTCTTGCGCGCTTCTTCCGACTCGCGCAGCGCCGTCTGGCCGGGCTCAAAGAACTCCGGATACGGTGGGCCAAAGCGGAAGTCCGCGAACGAACGGGTCAGGTCCACGAACCAGGTGCCCGTCATGCTGAACGGCGGTTTAGGGCGCGGTTTGTTCAGGTTCTGCGGCGCCAGAGCGCCCAGAAATTCTGGATGTTTCTGCGCCAGTTCATCCAGGCGCGAACCGGCCAGTCCGCCGCCCGGCGTGCGTCCCGCGGGAGCCGTGCGACCCGCGGGCGCCGCGGGAGCTGCAGGCGCCGCGTTTTGAGCCAGGGATGTTGCCGTCAGCGAGACCATGGCGGTCGTGGCGAAAAGAATCCGGATCTTCATGCATTACTCCCTGTTGGCGCCCGTCGCACGCGTGGCGGCGGGCATTGGAAAGCGGCGCTGCTGCTCTTCGATCGATGGCAGCGGCGCGAGTTGGGTGCGTCCCGTCACGGGGTTCGCATAGTGATAAGGAATCTCGTACACCACCGGCAGCATGGCGACTTTCGCCGTGGGTGGCGTATCGGGCGGAAAATCAGCGGCTGGACCAGGCATGCCGGTGCTCGCGGCATGTGCCCAACCGCCGACATATCCCACCGTGAAGGTGTTGTAGGCGTGCACCTTGCTGAACTTCCAGATGCCATCTTCCTTCACCAGCTCGTTCTCATAAATGGCGCCTCCCAGCGAGGCGCGGCCACCCATGCTCATCTGCTGCAGCATGCGCGCACGCACTTTGGCAGTGGCGCCGTCCGCCGCGACGGTGATGACGGGCTGCAGGTTCAGGTGATTGCCCAGCCGCCCCTCGACCGGGCCCTCCTGGCCGCGACCGAACACTCTGAACAGGAATTCACGCAGCCGCGGACCTTTGTACACGCCACGCTGTGCCAGTTCGATCGAGCCGTCGCGAGAAAAAATGTCGGCCAACGGATTCCACAGATTCTTGTCGAGGTAGTAGCCGTAGGCGCTCTCGAGATTCTCGATCTCGTCGTAGTCCTTTACGCGCGCGATAGTCTTCTCGGCCGTATCGAGCACCGAACGCTGATCGGCCATGGCCTTGACGCGAGCCGGTTTGGCGGGCCGCCGGGCGTCGGGTGCCACAAAGGATTTATTGCCCGTCGGGTAGGTCGTTGGCTGGCCGGTAACCACATTCATGTAATGGAATGCCGGCACATGCTGCTTCGGAAAGATTTCGTAGCGCTCGGTGGGCGGACGATCCGGCGGCAGTGAAGCCAGCGGACCAGGCGCGGGCTGCGCATCCTTGCCCCAGCCTTGGTCATAGTCGGTAATGAAGGTTGGATAGAAGTGAACGGCCACGAATTTCCAGACGCCGCCTTCCTTCACCAGCTGGTTCTCGTAGATACCCTCGCTCCACTGCCCTTTGCCGCCCACGCGACCCGTCATGTCGAACTCGCGACTGCGGATGCGCGCCGACAGGCCATCTTTTGCGACGGTGACGATGGGCTGCAGCTGGATGTGATCGTTGAGCCAGCCGGTTTCCAGGCCTTCGGGGCCGAAGGTGCCGAGGAATGCGCGTACGTGCTTCTTGCCCACGTACACGCCCTGCTGCGCGAATTCGATGGTGCCGTCATCCGAGAACAGGTCCGCCACCTGGTCCCATTGCGCCCGATCGAGGTAGTAGCCGTAGATGCGTTGCAGGTTCTCGATCTGCTGCTCATCGCGCAGCAGCTGCGCGCGGCGGGCGAGATCTTGTGCATCCAGCGCCGGCTGCCCGTCTTTGGACGGCAGTTCGGCACCCGGCGCCGCCCACGCGCGCGCGCCCTGGGGCGTGCCGGGATTGGCATAGTGAAAGGGCGCAATGCAGGCCTTCGGAAATCCGTCGCAATCGGCGTTGTGTTCGCGATCGGCCGGATGAGCAAGTTGACGGCGCGCACGCGGCGGCTGGGCTTTTATTGCCGCCAGCGCATCGGCCACGGTGACAACAGGCGCCTGCGGGGCAACCCAACCCGTGGCATAGGGGGCGCCGAAGCCGGAGTAGTAGTCGAGCTTCGCGATCTTCCAGACCTTGCCCTCCTTGCGGTACTGCATCTCGTACACACCCTCGGCCCAGGTCGCCCCGCCGCCGTAGGTACCGAAGTAGGCATAGGCGCGCCAGCGTCCCTTCGCTGTTTGTCCGCCAGGATCCAGATGCACCACCGGCTGGATGTTCATGTGGTTGTAGAGCCGGTTGTCGCCGAGGCCCACCTGCCCCACCGGCACGTTGCCCACATTGCGAAACAGATGTTCGCGGATGCTGGGCTTGCCGATGAAGGTGCCCGCCGGATAATTCGCCACCGCATCGTCGGTGAAGTATTCAGCCAGATCGGCCCACAGGCCCTTGTCGACGTAGTAGCCGTAGCTGCGCTGCAGTCGCTTGATGGCGCTGATGTCCTCGCCGGCCTGCACATCATAGGCAAGCCGCGCCAGGCGCTCGCGCGTGTCCATGTCGGCTGCGGCCACGTACGGCATGACCAGACACAGCAGGCTGGCCAGCACTACTCGATGAGCTGCGCGCATAGGGAACTCCTGTTCGGGTGGCGGCTTTTCAGGCAACCCAGTGCATATCGACCGGCTCCACTGCCGCATGGATGGTGGCGGCGACCGGCACTGCGGGCCGCACCGCCATCGCATAGGGCGGATAGGCCAGACAGATGTCATCGAGCTGCCAATCGCCGCAGGCGTCGGGCCAGGCCTTCGCATCGACGAGACAGGCGGCCGGAGCCGCCTGCAGCAACGAAACCGGCAGCAGGTTGGCCGCCGCGGAGCCTGCCAGCGTGAAGCTCACGCGACCGAGAAACTGACGACGGTCGATTTGCGCAGCCATGGTCTTCAACCTTTGAACGGCGGCAGTTCGTGCGCACCGTACCAATTGGTATGCGTGCCGCCGCGCAGCCGGAATGGCAGTTTCACGGTGGCAATGGTGCCCTCTTCCATGCGCTGTGCATCGAGGATGACCAGTTCGCTCGACATGGTCTCGTAGTTGCTTGCGATGCCCATGAGGTAGCCATCGCCCTCGCCCTTGCTGCCCTTGCGAGGCACGAAGCAGCTCTCCTGCAGGCTCTGCACGGGCCCGACGAAATACTTGCCGGGCTCTGCCTTGGGATTCGTGACATCGATGCGCAGGTACTGGTTGCTGACGCGGCCGCCGTTGTTGCCGCCGCGGGCCTGATCGAAGGGCAGGCTCGGATCGCGGTTGCCGACATAGCAATATTTGTAGGGTAGACCGAGATAGCGATCGTCCATGCGCGCCAATACGCCATTGGCGGTGGAGATCACCTCTTCGTCGAAGGTGTCTTTGTTGCGGCTGGCCATGTCGAAGGTCCAGCGCCGGATCTGCGATGGATCGCGTTCGCCACTGGAAGTGGGCAGTTCCATGGTGATCTTGCCGTCGGGCTGTTCCACAGCATTGAGGAAGTGCAGCGTATTGCGCGCCGGCCCCTTGAACCAGCGGACATCCTTGCCGTCACCATCGCGCGGCAGGACGCCCACCCACGTGGGCAGATTGCCATCCCACTCCCACATCGGCTCGCCGGATTTCAGTCGCGCCTCGCTGGTGGTGCGCGCGATCACCGGAAAGAGGATGTACTTCTTGGTGATGGCGATGTCATGCATGATCCCGACGTACGGCGTCTGGAACCACGCTTCGTGCTTGATGCGGCCGTCCTTGCCGATGATGTACGCGGCCACGTCCTTGGTGAGATCGCCCTTGGCCTGATAGCCATAGGCAATCATGTCGCCGGTCTCCGCATCGATCTTCGGATGCGCCGACATCGTGGTGGCTTTGTACTTGCCGTAGAAATCCCACACGCCCTGGGTCTCCAGGGTATGCGGGTCGATCGCCCAGGGCAGCGAGTCTTCCTTCAGCGTGAGCAGCTTGCCGCCATGCCAGTACATGTGCGTGTTGGCGGCCGATCGATTCAGGTTCTTCACGCTGGGATCGTCGGTGTATCGGTTGCGGTAGACACCGAACAGGCGCTTGTGCGCCGCGCGCTCGGCCATCAGGCGCGCGGTTTTCACATAGCGCGCCCGGAAATTGACGTTGCCGTCCTTGAAATAGAAGCGGCTGATGTGCCCGTCGCCATTGAAGCCGGTGGGCCACTCGTTCTGCGGGGGTCGATACTGGAAATCGCACTGCATGCGGTAGAAGTTGCCTTCGATGTCCGAAGGGATCTTGCCCCACACCTCGCAATCGTAGATGTCGGCTTCGAAGCGCGTCGGCGCATTGAAGCCCGTCGACGGAAACATCGGGTGTCCGCGAAAATCCACTGCCATATCAACCCCCAACGGCGCGAATACACCGTTTCTATACCATCTCGCCGCAGATCATAAACCCAATCGACGCCACGCGCCGCACGGTGGTTCCGGGGTGGCGGCAACCTGGTCAATCACCGCTATTTGGTGCATTTGCCGCCCCGGCGCAAACCCGTTCCGTATCGTGGGAATACCCCGCCCAATGTCGACCCTATTGCCTCGGCCTGCTCTTCCTGGAATGGCGTGGCGCTTAGAAGCGGAAGCGCACACCCGCCGTGAAGGTTTGCCCGATGGCGTCGTAAAGCGAATAGTTGGTGGGCACCACGCCGACACCGAACAACGCTCCCAGGCGTTCCGGTGGCTGCTTGTCGAACAGGTTGTT
>Ga0170475_125487166_pt1 | contig 11083 bp, 9 predicted proteins | sample Soicark_Litter_5_FD_111474 | JGI IMG/M metagenome (GOLD analysis project Ga0170475, IMG submission 111474) | Avena fatua rhizosphere microbial communities from Hopland, California, USA. Combined Assembly of 48 SPs | reverse complement strand
GGAGCGAGAGGTGTATTTGAACTCGCGATCTCGAGCGCAAAAGAGAGAAGCGAGAGGTGTATTCAGAGTCTAGATATCGATTGAATCGGACTCGCTATTCAGGGGTCTGAGGTGTTGTTGGCGGCATGCTGGGCTTTTACCCCAGGCGGCGCGGGTTCGAATCCCGCCAGATTCAGACGCTCGAAGTGTTGCGGAGGCGTGCCGGTTTCTTACACCGTGCGGCAGAGGTTCGAATCTTCTCGAGCGTACTCCGGGATCGTCTAACGGCAGGACGTGCGGCTCTGACCCGCAGAACGCTAGTTCGAATCTGGCTCCCGGAACCCAAGGCGCAAGTGCGCCGTGTGATCTCTGAAAATCTGAAAGCGGCATGACGGCGTGCGGTGAAGCGCGTGGCGGTCTCCCGTGTATGCGAAGAAAGGGCCGGGCTTCAGACGCGGAGCCCGCCCAGTATCGTAGGGCTTGTGTGTTGGTACACTGAGCACGCTGTTAACGTGCCTTCCGCGGGTTCGATTCCTGCCCCTACGGCCAAGTGCACCCGTGCACGTCACGGGTGAGTCTCGCTCGACCACTGGCTAAGTCGCTGCCCTTTCAAGGCGGAGAACGCGGATCGAAACCGCGGCGAGACACGAAGCACGGACATCAGGCAGATCTGGTGATTGCATCCGGTTGAAGCCCGGAACAGCGCGGTTCGATCCCGCGGGTGTCCGCTCGATTGAGGCCTCGGCCCAGTCGTTCGAGAATCAGAGCGTGGGATAGTGGTCGTCCACCTGCTTCGGGAGCAGGGACATGCTGGTTCGATTCCAGTCGCTCTGACCATCAGCGTGTAAGTCATTGGTAGACATCCTCGCTTGGAACGAGGGAGCAGCAGGTTCGATTCCTGCCACGCTGACTGTGACGTGAGGGAGCAAGTCGAACCCGGCCGTCTGTGAAACGGTCCAAGACGGGAGCATTACCCGTACGTCACCCCGCACTCGCCGGCGGATCAGCCGCGATTTCGTCGATCGCTCCGCGCTCGTTCGACTCCGGCCGCGAGCTCATTGTGTAACGTGGCTTCGTGATGCGACTGGTGTCGCAGTCCCTCTGTCTAAGGGATGAGACGAGTTCGATTCTCGTACGAAGCGCTACAGGGTGCAGGCCATGGCGGCCGAACGGATTCCAAATCCGTAGGACAGCGTTCGATTCGCTGGCGCCCTGCAGCGTTTGGGTTGGACCCAAACGTCAGGGGGACGCTGAATTGTCTTCGGCGGCTGAGGGGGAATTCACTTTTTTAGCGTCTCGGCTCGAGTTGCGTCGAGACGCGGTTGCCCATGCAGCACGATGGACGTGCACCTCGTTGGTATCGAGGTGGGTTCGGTTCGATTCCGAACGTGGGCTCCGGCAATCCCGAAACCATCGCCCGGGCGATGTGAGTAGGGACGGCCACTAACTTCCGCGGTTGCTCTTCGGCACCGGCTTCGGGGAGCAACTGCGCGCGCCGGTCGCGGACATTTCTCTAGGTGAGAAGCCGGCCTTCCAAGCCGTGTCAGTCGAGTTCGAATCTCGACGCCCGCTCTCTTTGTTTGCGAACGAGGCCGATTGGTAAGGCGAAAATCTGCCAAGTTTTTCGATGCGGGTTCGATTCCCGCCGTTCGCTCGAATGACGTGCAGCACTGGTGTGCGCTACGGGCTGCAAACCTGTAATGGCTCGGTTCGATCCCGTGGCACGTCTCCCAATCGTATGCCCCCGCTGATGGCTCAGTGCGCCTCCGAAGCGCGGTTTTGCTGTTCGACTCGGAGGCGCTGCGGGTTCGACTCCCGCCCTGTGCACTGATTCCGGCGCGTGAACGCCGGTATCGCCGCCATCCGACTCGAGTGATCTCGAGTTGTGATGACGGCACTAGCCCACGTACGGACGCGTGTGCACCCCAGGCCCTTCGAGAGCCTACTTGCGTGAATCTCGGAGCCAACGCTCGTCTGGTGGAACGGCAGACACGGTCGGCTCAAACCCGGCCGCCCCTCGACGAGGCATGCGAGTTCGACTCTCGCGGCGAGCACATCCGCACCCCTGCAAAACACGAAACGAGGACCCTCCCCATGCACACCTCCACCTTGCTTCTCTCCCCTTGGTACTTACCGCTCCGCATTTTGCGTTGGCAAGACGCGGTGAAGATGGGCTACGAAGGCACAGCTGACGTCGTCGTCGAGTACGAGGACGTCATTGCTTCGCCGTCCGTGACTTGGAAGGTCCCGGCGGTGATGCGGCTACGGCGCATGCCCACTCAGCGCAAGCGCGGCATTCGCTTTTCGCGCCTGAATGTGTACCTCCGGGACGGGTACCGTTGCCAGTACTGCGGCGGTAGGTTCCCGGTCGCGGCGTTGTCCTACGACCACGTCGTGCCACGCTCAGCAGGCGGCGCCACGACTTGGACGAACATCGTGACCGCGTGCAAGGCGTGCAATACGCGCAAAGCCAGCCTGAGCTGCGACGACGCCGGCATGTGGCCCCTCACGCAGCCCCGCTGTCCGCGCGCGCTGCCGCACGTTTCCCCCCGGATCGATTGGGGGAACGCGCCAGAAGAATGGCTTGGTTTCGTGCGTGACTTGGCGTGAGCGCTCGGCAAGCGCGCCTCGCGCCTTTGGAAGGTGAAGTGCCAGCGGTGGCACATCGGTCTTGAAAACCGGAGCTGGTAAAACACAGGGGGGCGACTCCTCCGCCTTCCTCTCGTGGCTCGGGAAAGTGAAGCTGGAGCGGCTCGGCGACTAAGCTTCGGGTGCTCGGACGCACCAGCGAAACCAGGAAGAAAAGCGCGTTGAGCGAAGGTCTGCCGGGTGATCGACTCGGAACCAGACGCAAACTCAGCCCAAACGGAGTCGGGCGTTCACGTCACGCGAACTGGCCACGGCACGCATCGAGTCGAGCTATGGGGCCCAATGCCCGTGGATTGGCTCGTCAACTTCACGGGCGGGGCCACGCGCATGAGCTTGGATATCGTGCGCGGCGTCGCGCGACGCAACACGCGGCGCCGTTGGTCTGCGACCTTCGAGATGCGCGGCGCTTTGGACTCGAGCGTGCAGCGCATCGATTTTCTGGGACTGGCTCGCGTGGGCGTCGAGAGTGGGCCCGCGATCCCGCTCGAGCTGCAGCGCTTCGATCTCACGCGCTCGGCCGAGCGTGAGGGCATGCTGGAACTGCGCATCAACGCCCGGGACCGCACAGGCTTCTTGGCCGCGTTGCTCGCGCATTTGGCCGGCTTCGTGCTCTTCCCAGAAGAAATTCGGATCGACACCTTTCAGAGCGTGGCCGAAGACGCCCTGTTCCTAACCAGCGTCGGCGGTCAGAGCCCGCCTCCCGAAATCGAAGCCGCCCTACGCGCCTCGCTGCGCCTCTCTACGCGAGACCGGTCGTCCCCACTCCCAGGTGCGTAGCCACCTAGGATTCGGTTCGCGTCGAGGCTGAGCAGCGCGCGCTATTCGATAGCGTGCTTGCGCAGAAGTTTGTGAAACATCTGCCGGGAGATTTCGACGGACGCGGCGGCCCGTGTGACGTTGCCCTGAGCTCTCTCCAAGACGAATTTGAGGTAGCCCTTTTCGAAGGCGTCAATCGCTTCCTGACGCGCCTCGCGGAGCGAGATCACGTGTTCGCGCGCGGGCTGCTCGCTGCTCGGTGCGGAGGCCACGGGCCATTCGGCGAACGGTCGATCCGGCGTGACGAGCAGTCGCTGAACTGCGTTCTTCAACTCGCGGACGTTGCCCGGCCAGCGATGCGACCGGAACAGCTGCCAGACCTGCGCTGGAATCGAGTCGACGGAAGTGGGCGGCTGATGTCGGCTCAGGAAGTGCTCCACGAGCAGGGGGAGGTCGTCCATTCGCGCGCGCAAGGCCGGGACCAAAACGTGCGTGCACGCGATGCGAAAGTACAAGTCTTCACGAAAAGTGCCGCGCTGTACCTCGGCGGCTAGATTGCGGTTGGTCGCCGCGACCAGCCGAACATCGATAGGAATCGCCTGTGCCGAGCCAAGCCGGCGTACCTCGCGCTTTTCCAGCACGCGCAACAGCTTGGGCTGAAGCTCGCGAGGGAGCTCACCGAGCTCATCCAAGAAAATCGTCCCTCCGTCCGCCTGTTCGAACACGCCTGCGCGGGATTCCACCGCGCCGGTGAACGCGCCGCGCACGTGACCGAACAGTTCACTCTCGGCAAGGTTTGGGGCAACGGCGCCGCAGTCGAAAACCACGAAGGGCCCGCTGGCGCGCGCGCTGTGATCATGAATCGCTTCGGCGACGAGCTCTTTGCCCGTCCCGGTTTCACCTTCGATGAGCACGCTCAGGTCTACATTGGCGATTCGCTGCAGATCTGCAAACAGCTCACGCATCCGCTTGCTTCGACCGATCATTTGCCCCAAGCGATCGAGCTCGAGCTGCTGGAGCTCCACCGTCACGTCCAGGGGAACAATGCTCAGCAGCGTGTCGCCCAGCTTCAGTACCACGGGAGACGAGGCGATCAGCGCGTCGAAGATGCGCGTCCCTGCGAACCACACACCATTGGTGGAGCCTTCGTCTCGCACCCGCAGGCCGAGGTCGGTTGGCTCGATTGCGCAATGCACTCGGGAGACCGCTTCATCATTGAGCACGAAGTCATTTTCGACCTCCGTGCCCACGCGGAGCTCGCGTCCGGCAACATCGATACTACGGCCAAGGTCTGGGCCCTGAGTCACCGTCACTCGAACTTGACGGTAACGCGCAATCTGAGTCGGGCCTTTGACTTGCGTGACCTCTGGCATCGGCAAATAGTCACCATAGCAGACTCGATTAGCTCGCGGACCGATCCGCTAGCGCACTCGGTCCTAGGAGCTATTGTAGGCTCGCTTCAGAACGAACAATACAAAAACGCGGCCTGCCTGCTTGTTAGGTGCCGGGAAGGGTGTCACAAGCAGCAGGTGCGCCCGGGCGGCGCCGCTCATGCCTGGTACTCGAACTCGACCTACCACCTCAATTCGAGACGCTCCAAGCGGTTCGGATTGGCAGCCGCCAGATCACCCCGATCGAGCCGCGGCCCCGTTTCCTCGGGGAGGGTTCGAACGGCTGGGCCGCTACGGCATCTGCCAGCAGATCTCGGCGGGCGGAATGGCGTCGGTTCATCTCGGGTTTTTGTTGGGGAGCAACGGCTTTTCGCGGTTCGTCGCGATCAAGCGCATGCGCCCGGAGCTTGCTCGCGACGCTTCTCTCGTCGCGCGCTTCGAGCAAGAGGTGCTGCTCGGAGCTCGCATCCAGCACCCAGCCGTCGTGCAAGCGCTCGACGTCGTATCGCGGGAGGCCGAGCTGCTACTAGTGATGGAGTTCATTCACGGCGAAAATTTATCTGGCGTGCTTCGGGCGGCAGAGCGGGCTGGGGCCCCGTTGCCGATTGAAGTGGCGTTGAGTGTCGTCACCTCCGCTTTGCATGGCCTACACGCGGCGCATGAGGCCACCGACGAACACGACGTTCCGCTCGCGCTCGTGCATCGCGATTTTTCCCCTCAAAACGTGCTGGTTGGGAGCGATGGATACGCGCGGATTTTGGACTTTGGGATCGCCAAGACGCACACGCAGGTCATCAAAACCGATATCAACGCGCTGCCCGGGAAGGTGCCCTACATGGCGCCGGAACAGCTACGCGGACATCAGTTGGATCGTCGCTGTGACGTGTTCGCCGCTGGCGTCGTGCTGTGGGAGGCGTTGGCCGGCAAGCGTCTGTTCGGCTCGGGGCAGCCCAATTCACCCGCCACGATACTGGAGGTGCTGGAGCGCCCGATCGCGCCACCCAGCAAGTTGCGATCGGAGGTCCCCCCGAGTGTCGACGCCGCGGTGCTTCGCGCGCTGAATCGCGCGCCCGGCGATCGCTTCTCGAGTGCGCGCGAATTCGCGCTGGCGCTCGAGGCAACGGGGCTGGTGTGCGGGCAAATCGCGGTCGCAGAGTGCCTGCGAGATTTATGCGCCGAACGCCTCGCCTGGTTGGATCAACAGCAGGACATCGCATCGCGAGCCTTGGCTCTGGCTGGCCGCAGTCTGGCTCCCGAAACGGCGCTGGGGCGCGCAGTCGCCTGGACGGGGGAGTCCGTGCAGGCCGCGTCCAAGCCCGAAACCGTGAGCAAGCAGCGCTCTGTCGATAGGCCACGCGCGCCACTGTTGGCCGCTGTCGCGGGTGTGCTTGCGCTTTTAGTGGTTGCCGGCACTGTTGCTTGGCAATCGCTGAGCAGCGGCTCATCGCGGCACGAAGCGCAGCCGGTCCTGGTTCGGGGGCCCGCGGCAACGAACCGGGAGCTTTCGGAGGCACCAGCAGCGCCGGGGCTCGCCGCCGAAGACGAGCCCGTCCAAGTCGTTCCGCAAGTGCCGGTGCCCGCGCCGTCCGCCTCGGTGTCGTTACCGCGACCGTCGCAGCAACCCACGGCTGCGCGAACCGGCAGCAAGTCGGACGTGAAGAGCCGACCTGCATCCTGCACGCCCCCCACGTATCTCGATGAGCGCGGCATTCGCCATTTCAAAGCGCAATGTTTGTAAGTTGGCCGAGCGCTCGTAGCGAGTTCAGCAACCGTTCACGACCCCGGTCATCGAGCAGCTGTCGGCGGTGCAGCAAACGCCGCTCGCGCAAGCCCCCGGGCTACAGACCACGCCGCAATCTGCACCACTACAGACCACGCGCGTCGGGCAGCTCATTGGCCCGGTGCATGCGAGGTGCAGGCTGCGGTTCGTTGCGGACCCGATCGAGTTGGGGCAGCTCCGCGCTCCGGCACAGCTCAGGTTGCACTGGTTCGTTTGCGATCCACAGCTGATGCGCGATTGGCAAGAGTCGTCGCCGGAGCAGGTCACGTCGCACTGGGCGGCGGTGCACTCTGTTTCGTTCGGGCATGCGTTGGGACCCGAGCAAGTCAACGAGCAGCGAGAGCCTGCGCAATTTACCCCTCCTGCGCAGCTGTTGTTGCCTTCACAGGTGATGTCGCAGCTGTCCGCTTCCGTACAACGGACGCCGTTCGGACAGGCTTGTTCACCCTGACAAAGGATCTGGCAAGCGAGCCCTTTGGGGCACGAAACGGCGGTCGTGCATGGATGCGCATCTGAACAAGTCACGACGCATACCCCGGCTTGGCAGGTGCCGACGCCCGCGCATCCCTGCGCGCATTTCAACGGATCTGGCTGAGGTGCGGTGTTGCTTCCGCCCGCTTCGTCAGTAGGAGTTTCGGTCGCTCCGCCATTGCCTTGACCGCCAAAGCTCGGCTCCACCGTCCCGCCGCCGGGATCTACGCGCGCAGGGTCGGCCGCCGTCGGTTCGGATTGCGGCAAGTCATTGGTCGCCATACCAGCAGCGCCTGCGCCAGCACGGAAGGCCGGTTCGCGCGTGCTCGAGCCACCGGCTACCGAACCGCTACTCACGACCGCACCCTGCCCACCCGTTGCAACGGTGTCGGCGACGCCGCCAGCAGTGAACGCAACACCTGGCGAACCGCAGGCGGCCACCGACAACATTCCGAGCCACGCGAAGCGCAATCGTTTGGAGAACATGGCCTCCCTCCAGCAAACGCCGTGCCCAGGGTGCGAGATGTAGGTGGAAGGTGTTTTTTATACAAGTGCGCGTTTTGCGCTGCCCGGCGTAAACCACGACCGTCTACCGGCAGTTGACACAACGACCAGAACCTCGAGATCGTGAGTTGAAGCTTCAGGGGCTCGGGCAAACTAGTTTTGCAATGAATTTTTGCAAGAACCTCACCCCCAAACCCGATCGACCGCGGCTCTTCGGCATGACACAATCCTGCCCTGACACGCGATTGATACAATGATCGAGCGCATGCCCAAACTTTCCGGAGCTCGGGCACGAGGCAAACGCAGAGTCCGCCGGCGTTCACACGGAACCCGCGTGGCGCGCGTCTTCGGGATCTTCATCGGGGGTGCCTTTGCGGTCCACGCAAACCCCTGCAGCGCGGAGCCCAAAGCAAAAAATGGGTGTGTCGCGGCCTATGAGCAGGCACAAGTCTCGAGGCAAGACGGAGATCTGCTCGAGGCCCAACAAGAGCTGGTGTCGTGCGCAGGGGCCAACTGCCCGGATGCCATGCAGGCGGACTGCAGCCGCTGGCTGGGAGAGGTGCAAGTAGCGCTGCCGAGCGTAGTCTTTCGCGTGCTCACGCCGAGCGGAGCCGACATCACCGATGCGAGAGTGGAGCTCGATAACCAGCCGGAGCGACCGCTCGACGGCCGAGCCATCGTTTTGAATCCCGGCCAGCACCAAGTGACCGTTCGAGCGCCGCACTTCACCCCTGTCACTCTTCAGCTTCAATTCGTCGAGGGTCAAAAGTTGCGCCAAGAGGCGCTGACGCTGCGCCCTGTCGTCAGCAGCGCAGCGCCTCCGGAGTCGCCCGTGCATGTGCCGGGCCCCCGTTCCCTCCCCACGCAGCGCCATCTGACAGCCGTGCAGTGGGTGGGCGGGGGTAGCGCCGTCGTCGGGGTACTCGGGCTCACGTATTTTGGATTGAAGGCGCGTGCCGGTGAAAATGACCTGGACGGCTGCAGCCCAACTTGTTCCAGAAGTGCGGTCGCGGACGTGAAGCGAAACTACCTCGCCGCCAATCTCTCATTGAGCTTTGGCCTAGTCGGCCTAGCCGTCGCCACGCTGCAATACCTCGCTCAAGGCAGCGTCAGCGCCTCGAATACCGCTGCCAAGCACGGCGTAGCGGCGGCCCCCGGGACGTTGCACCTCGAGCTGAGTCCCTGCTTCAGCGGGTTGTCGGGGAGCTTTTAAGATGAGCGTTCGGTGCGTCGTCCAACGCTTACTCGGCTTACTCGGCTTACTCGGCTTACTCGGCCTGTTCGGCTGGAGCTGCCTTCCGCGACGTGATCTCGACGCAACGGCGCAGGGCACGGGCAGCGCCGGTGTTCTGGACGTTGCCGGTTCGAATCCCGGCGGGGATACCGCAATCGCCGGCAGCAAGGCTTCGGGCGGCACGACCTCCACAGGCGGTCTCGCTGGAGCTACGGCTTCAGCGGGCAAGTCTTCTGAGCCCCAGGGCGGCGGCGATGCGGCGGGTGCTGCGGAGGTACCGTCGGCAGGTGCTCCCAGTGCTGGCGCACCGAGCACGGAACCGTTGACTGAATTGCCCGCTGGCCTCCCCGATTCGCCAGTGACCGGTGACATGAGTGCGTCCGCTGATGCGAGCTGGGAAGTCAACGGCCTCCCCGAACCCGCCTTTCAAGTCATCACTCCGAGCGCGACCTATTTCTTACTCAAGAAGTCAGGCATGCTCGTGTCGATGGTCGATAACTTCGATGCATCGGGAGATGACTGGATTTCGTACAGCGATTCGTTTCGCCCTCACCGTGGTCTCCCCAACTTCGGCGGCTGCTGCCAACTCGGGGCAGCCGCGCAGATGACCACCACGCTCGATTCTGCGAGCCACACCACCGGCCACGTGCGCCTACTCTCGATCTCCGCCGACGAAGCTTGGAGCTTGGTCTGGGATTTCTACCGCAGCCATGTGACGGTGACGGTCAACCGGGCTGCGCAGCCGTTCTCTTTCAACTATCGAGGCGCCCCCGGTGGCCTTCTCGATTCATCGGATCGCATCGTGTTCTCTTCCGGCGAAAGCCACGCCGCCCTCGATGCCCTGCTCAGCACGAAGCTGCCTGACGAGGTGCAATGGTTGTACATCGCGGACGACATGCGCAAACGCTCGTTGTTCGTACTGCAATTCGCGGCAGATTCTCTGACGGATGCGTACGGCGTGGCTGACCTGGACACTTCGGTACTGACGCTCGGAAACGCACGCCTGAACGCACCGCTGCGCTTCAGCTTGGGGCTCATCGACAGCACCGTGCACTCGGTCGTACAAGCCCGAGTCAATTATGTGATCGGCGCGACCCCTGCCAAGTGAGCGAGGGTCGCTCTTCGAACGGACACGGATTGGGTCTTGGTCCGCGCGGTTCCGAAAGGACCGTAGAACAATCCTGCCGCTCGGCCGGCGCGCGGCGCTCACTGAGCAACTGGCCACCCAACAATGGCTCGAATCAGACGCGCATCCGCTACGCTCCACCCGCGCAGCCTGGGCCTGGTACGTTGGGCGGGCGCCGCTTCGCTTACAGAAGATCGCGTGGACGTCTGGCGATCTCTGGATATGCCTTCAATACTTTGTCGTCGAAGGTTGCCATGGCAACGTCTTCGCGCTCCGCAAGCTCCACGAACAGCGAGTCGTACAAGGCCACGCCAGAGCTTATCGAGCGCGCCAACGCTCCGTGCCAGAGCGTCCGATTACTGATCGACAAAATGCCAAGCCGCCCGGCAAGCGCGAGCTTTGCGCTGGCGTCCTGTGCCGTGATGACCCGGGCTCGACTCGCCATCCAGATCACGTTCGCGATCTCGGCCTCCCACACTGCTGGCGCTAGGAGTTCATCGGCTTGATTCCAAAAGTTCCGCGCTTCAGTGACGAACTTGGGCGTACCTAGCAAAAAGTACGCGACCACGTTCGTGTCGACAACGACCTTCACCGCCTACCCGACGAGAGCCACTTCTCGACCTCGGCCGCCGATGGCCGACGGGTCTGCGCACCCCATGAGCCCTCGATTTGGCGCAGGACTGCTGCCCGTTCGCCAACGTGTTCCTCCAGAAGCTCGCGAACTTCCTGCTCCATCGATCGATGTCGGCGCTTCGCGATCGACTTCAGGTTGCGCACCACTCGCAAGGGGACGTTCCGGATGGTGAGCGTTGCCGAACTCTTTGCCATGCAGGCATAATGCTAGCAGTTAGAGTGCCGCCCAACAACTGCTTGCAGCAGTCGCGGATCTCGCGGCGCTCGACTTGCGCAGCTGAAGCCTCCTTCTCGCCGATGCGCCTCTCCGTGCGCGCCTGGGAACGCAGCGCGGGCGGGCCAGACTTCGCCAAGTCGCGCGGGTTCCGAAAGAGTCATGGCGTTGCACAACGTCGCTATGGCTGTTTTCGCCGCGGCGATTGCCGACATGGCCATTGTCCGAATTGGGAACTGCGACGCAGAAGGCGAGATCCGCACTGTGTGATATTGATACATCGAAATGACTATTTGAAATAAGCGCCAAGCGTGGCAGTTGTAGCGCCGGAGTCAGCGGAGGGTCT
>Ga0170475_124125873_pt1 | contig 11084 bp, 8 predicted proteins | sample Soicark_Litter_5_FD_111474 | JGI IMG/M metagenome (GOLD analysis project Ga0170475, IMG submission 111474) | Avena fatua rhizosphere microbial communities from Hopland, California, USA. Combined Assembly of 48 SPs | reverse complement strand
TGGCGCAGCGTGGGAAAGCCGAGCGGGTGCCCGTAGCCGCGCAGGCGGCTGGCCGGGATCTTCATCGCATGGCGCACCGCGTTGAGGATCGTGGTTTCGCCGTACCATTCGGGCGGCAGCCACCCGGCGCCGACCGGCAGCGCCTCGGACTGCCCCGAGTACAGGTCGGGCGCGAGCGCATCGATGGCGATGGGCGCGCTCTGCAGCCCAGGCTGCTGGGGCGCCTGCGCTTCGCTGCGCGCGACAAAGTAGCCGGAACCGCGGCGCGAGGAAAGCAGGCCCAGCTGTATCAGCCGGTCGTACGACTCCACGACAGTGAAGGTGCTCACGCCGTTGCACTTTGCGAATTGTCGAACCGATGGCATCTTTGTGCCTATCCGCAACCGGCGTTGGTTTACCATCAGCGAGATGGCCGCCACGATCTGGTCGACCAGGCTGCCGCGCTTGCTCCGTTCGATCGCCAACGCCGGCCAGCCGGCGTCGCCTTGCCCTATTGGCGCTTCCCCAGTCGATGCCGCCGTTTCATCCATCACCGCTCCGTTTGCCGGACTTGAATCTGTACAGTATATGCCACCAATACGGTTGGCCGTTTTTGCCGGCTGTGTATATGTGCCGGTACAGTCCTGCTGACTATTATTGTTCATGTTTTTGCCAAATGGTAAAATTTTGGCTGCAAAAGCCTTGGAGAGTCGTATGAACGAAGCCAGACCTGCCTCGATGTCGTCGTTTTGGATGCCTTTTACCAACAACCGTGACTTCAAGGCCAATCCGCGCCTGCTGGTGTCGGCCGAGGGGATGTATTACAAGGACGTCGACGGCAACGCCGTTCTCGACGGTACCGCCGGCCTGTGGTGCGTGCCTTGCGGCCACGCCCAGCCCAGGATCGTCGCCGCGGTGCGCGAAATGATCGGCCAGCTCGACTTCGCGCCCGCCTTCCAGATGGGCCATCCGGCCGCGTTCGACCTGGCCGAGCAACTGATGGATTACTCCGGCCACAAGTTCGGCCATGTGTTTTACACCAATTCGGGCTCGGAGGCGGTGGACACGGCGCTGAAGATCGCGCTGGCCTACCACAGGGCGCGCGGCGAGAGCGGGCGCACGCGCCTGATCGGCCGCGAGCGCGGCTACCACGGCGTCGGCTTCGGCGGCCTGTCGGTCGGCGGCATCGGCCCCAACCGCAAGAGCTTCGGCACCCTGCTGCCGGGCGTCGATCACCTGCCGCATACGCATAACCTGGAAAAGAACGCGTTTTCGCGCGGCGAACCGGCGTTCGGCGCGGAGCTGGCCGACGAACTCGAACGCATCGTCGCGCTGCACGACGCCTCTACCATCGCGGCCGTGATCGTCGAGCCGGTCTCGGGATCGACCGGCGTGCTGGTGCCGCCCAAGGGCTACCTGAAGCGGCTGCGCGAATTGTGCACCAAGCACGGCATCCTGCTCATCTTCGACGAAGTGATCACCGGCTTCGGGCGCCTGACCACGCCGTTCGCCTCCGACTACTTCGGGGTCGAGCCCGACATGATGACGACCGCGAAGGGGCTGACCAACGGCGTGGTGCCGATGGGCGCGGTGTTTTCCAAAAAATTCATCCACGACGCCTTCATGGATGCGCCGCCGGGCATCGAATTGTTTCACGGTTATACTTATTCGGCTCATCCTGTGGCGTGCGCCGCCTCGCTGGCCACGCTCGAAGTGCTGCGCGAGCAGAAGATCCTCGAACACGCGCGGAGCGTGCAGGCGTACTGGGAAGACGCCGTCCATGCGCTCAAGGGCTTGCCGCACGTGATCGACCTGCGCTCGATCGGCATGGTCGCCGGTATCGAACTGGAGCCGATTCCCGGCCGGCCTGGGGCGCGCGCCTATGAGGCTTTCAAGCGCGCCTTCGCGGACGGCATCCTGATCCGCACCACCGGCGACATCATTGCGCTGTCGCCGCCGCTCGTCATCGAGAAAAAGCATATCGACGAATTGTTCGGCAAACTGGCCAACATACTGAAAAACCTGGATTGAAGAAAGCGCGTACACCATGACTCAACCCGATACGATCCTCAGCCACTTCATCGGCGGCCGCGAGGTCGACGCCACGAGCGGACGCTATGCCGACGTGTTCAACCCGGCGCTGGGCGTGCCCTGCGCGCGGGTGGCGCTGGCAAGCGGCGATGAAGTGAACGCGGCGGTCGCCGCGGCGGCGGCCGCGTTCCCGGCCTGGGCCGCGATGCCGGCGCTGGCGCGCGCGCGGGTGCTGTTCAAGTACCTGCAGCTGTGCCAGCAGCACACCGACGAATTCGCGGCGATGGCCACGCGCGAACACGGCAAGACCTTCAGCGACGCTCAGGGCGAAGTCGCGCGCGGCATCGAAGTGGTGGAGTACGCGGTCGGCATTCCGCAGCTGCTGAAAGGCGAATTTACCGACCAGATCGCGCGCGGCATCGATGCATGGGCGATGCGCCAGCCGCTCGGCGTGGTGGCCGGCATCACGCCGTTCAACTTCCCGGTGATGGTGCCGATGTGGATGTTCCCGATCGCGCTCGCCTGCGGGAACACGTTCGTGCTCAAGCCCTCCGAGCGCGATCCGTCGCCGTCGCTGCTGCATGCGCGGCTGCTCAAGCAGGCCGGGTTGCCCGATGGCGTGTTCAACGTGGTCCAGGGCGACAAGGTGGCGGTCGATGCGTTGCTCGACCATCCCCAGGTGCAGGCGATCAGCTTCGTCGGCTCGACGCCGATCGCCGAATACATCTACGCGCGCGGCAGCGCGTCCGGCAAGCGGGTGCAGGCGCTTGGCGGGGCCAAGAACCACATGGTGGTGATGCCGGACGCGGACATGAACATGGCGATCGACGCGCTGATCGGGGCGGCATACGGCTCGGCCGGCGAGCGCTGCATGGCGATCTCGGTGGCGGTGGCGATCGGCGACGCGGGCGACAAGCTGGTGGCGGCGCTGGCCGAACGCACGGCCGCGCTGAAGATCGGCGACGGCATGGCATCCGGCGCCGAGATGGGGCCGATCGTGACGGCCGCCGCCAAGGAACGCATCGAAAAGCTGATCGGCCAGGGCGTGGAGCAGGGCGCGAAGCTGGTCGTGGACGGGCGCGGCTACAAGGTGCCGGGGCGCGAGAACGGCTTTTTCGTGGGCGGCACGCTGTTCGACCACGTGACGCCGGACATGACGATCTACAAGGAAGAGATTTTCGGGCCGGTGCTGTGCGTGGTGCGCCTGCCGGACGTGGCCAGCGCGGTAAAGCTCATCAACGCGAACGAGTACGGGAATGGCGTGGCCGTGTTCACGCGCGACGGCGGCGTGGCGCGCGAGTTCGTGCGCCAGATCGAGGTGGGGATGGTGGGCGTCAACGTGCCGCTGCCGGTGCCGATGGCGTTCAACAGCTTCGGCGGCTGGAAGCGCAGCCTGTTTGGCGATCACCATATCTATGGGCCGGAGGGCGTGCGCTTCTACACGCGCCACAAGGCGGTGATGCAGCGCTGGCCGAATACCGCGAGCGCCGGCGTGGAGTTCGCATTCCCGCAGATGAAGTAAGGGGCGCATGAAAATCGGATTCACGCGGGGGTGCCGAGCCCTTTGCGCGACTGACGGCCTGCCCGGGAACGACGGGCGGCCGATCGGCATTTCAACGTACAACAAAGGGATTACATGATCGAGTCTCTCCAGCACCTGCCGCCGGCCGCAGCGTCGCACGACGAGTTGTCCGGCCAGTTCACCGACCTCGCCCCGCCGCTGACGACGCGCCAGGCCGCCATCGAAGCGGCCCGCTGCCTGTATTGCTACGACGCGCCCTGCACGCGCGCCTGCCCCACCGGCATCGACGTGGCGAGCTTCATCCGCAATATCCATGACCAGAACGTCACCGGCGCGGCCTACGGCATCCTGAGCCAGAACATCCTCGGCGGCAGCTGCGCGCGCTTGTGCCCGACCGAGATCCTGTGCGAGGACGCCTGCGTGCGCAACCATGACGCCGAAGGCCAGCCCGTCAAGATCGGCCTGCTGCAGCGGCACGCGATCGACAACGCGCGCTTTGACGGGCACCCGTTCGGGCGCGCTGCTTCGACCGGCAAGACCATCGCGGTGGTCGGCGCCGGCCCCGCCGGCCTGTCGTGCGCGCACCGCCTGGCCATGCTCGGCAACGACGTGGTTGTGTTCGAGGCGCGCGAGAAGGCCGGCGGCCTGAACGAATACGGCATCGCCAAGTACAAGCTGCCCGGCGATTTCGCGCAGCAGGAAGTGGAATTCCTGCTGCAGATCGGCGGCATCCAGATCGAATACGGCCGCAAGCTCGGCACGAACCTGCGCCTGGCCGACCTGCACGCCCAGTATGACGCCGTGTTCCTCGGGATCGGCCTGGCCGCCAGCCGCGCGCTCGGCCTGACCGGCGAAAACGCGCCCGGCCTGATGGCCGCGATCGAGTACATCGCCGCGCTGCGCCAGGCAAGCGACCTGTCGAAGCTGCCGGTGCCGCGGCGCGCCATCGTCATCGGCGCCGGCAACACGGCCATCGACATGGCCGTGCAGATCAAGCGCCTGGGCGCGGAGGACGTGACGCTGGTGTACCGGCGCGGCTTCGACGCGATGAGCGCGACAAGCCACGAGATCGATATCGCCAAGGCGAACTTCGTGCGCATCCGCACCTGGGCCGCGCCGCTCGAAGTGCTGCTCGACGACGCCGGCCGCGTGTGCGGCATGCGCTTCGAGCAGACCAAGATGGAAGAAGGCCGCCTGGCGCGCACCGGCGCCTTGGTCGAGATCGCGGCCGACGCCGTGTTCAAGGCCATCGGCCAGGGGATGGACGAGGCCAGCCTGGCCGACCCGCTGGCCCGGCAGCTCTCGCGCGAGGGCGACCGCATCCGGGTGGACGCGCAATTCCGCACCGCGCTGCCGGGCATCTATGCCGGCGGCGACTGCGTGGCGCCGGGCCAGGACCTGACGGTGCAGGCGGTCCAGCACGGCAAGCTGGCTGCGCTCGCGATCCACCACGACATCCAAACCCAAGCGGAGGCAGCATGGCCGACCTGAGCATCAATTTCTGCGGTATCAAATCACCCAATCCGTTCTGGCTCGCCTCCGCGCCGCCGACCGACAAAGCCTACAACGTGGTGCGCGCCTTCGAGGCCGGGTGGGGCGGGGTGGTCTGGAAGACGCTGGGCGAAGATCCGCCGGCGGTCAACGTGTCCTCGCGCTACTCCGCGCACTACGGGAAGAACCGCGAAGTCCTCGGCTTCAACAACATCGAGCTGATCACCGACCGCAGCCTGGACCTCAACCTGCGCGAAATCACGCAGGTGAAGAAAGACTGGCCGGACCGCGCGCTGATCGTCTCGCTGATGCTGCCGTGCGAGGAAGCGCCCTGGGCGGAAGTGCTGCCGCTGGTGGAAGCGACCGGCGCCGATGGCATCGAACTCAATTTCGGCTGCCCGCACGGCATGCCCGAGCGCGGCATGGGCGCGGCGGTGGGCCAGGTGCCCGATTACGTGGAAATGGTCACGCGCTGGTGCAAGAAGCACACGCGTCTGCCCGTCATCGTCAAGCTCACGCCGAACATCACCGACGTGCGGGCGCCCGCCCGCGCGGCCCTGGCCGGCGGCGCCGACGCGGTCTCGCTCATCAACACGATCAATTCGATCACGCACCTGGACCTGGACCGCATGGTCGCATTCCCGATCGTCGGCGGCGCGAGCACGCATGGCGGCTACTGCGGCTCGGCGGTCAAGCCCATCGCGCTCAACATGGTGGCCGAAATCGCGCGCGATCCGGCCACCCGCCAGCTGCCGATTTCCGGCATCGGCGGCATCGGCAACTGGCGCGACGCGGCCGAATTCATCGCCCTTGGCGCCGGCTCGGTGCAGGTGTGCACGGCCGCGATGCTGCACGGCTTCCGCATCGTCGAGGAAATGAAGGATGGCCTGTCGCGCTGGATGGACGAGAAGGGCTATGCCAACATCGAGGCGTTCTAGCGCAAGGCTGTCGCCAACACGACCGATTGGAAGTACCTGGACATGAATTACCAGGTCATTGCGTGGATCGACCAGGACAAATGCATCAAGTGCGGCAAGTGCTACGTGGCCTGCGAGGACACTTCGCACCAGGCGATCTCGCGGCAGATCGGCGAGGCGGGGGAGCGCCGCTACGAGGTGATATCCGCCGAGTGCGTCGGCTGCAACCTGTGCGAGATCACCTGCCCGGTGGAGAACTGCATCACGATGGCGCCGCAGGATACCGGCAAACCGTACATGAACTGGACGCAGGATCCGCGCAATCCGCGGGCGGAGGTGGCGAAGGAGGAAGCGTGAGCGTCGCGGGGAGCGCGCTCACGGCCATGACGGCTTTTTTGCTCGCAACTGCAGGTAGGTTTGCGCTACACTCGGCTGCGTTACGTGCAACCGAATTGGAGAGTATCACCGTGATTCACAACCCCGCATCCGGCTCCGAACTCTGGAACGACGACCTGGCGCCCACGGCCGCCGCGCAGCGCACCTGGCGCTGGCATCACTTCGCCGCCCTGTGGGTCGGGATGGTGATGTGCATTCCGGCCTACACGCTGTCGGCCAGCCTGATCGAGGCCGGCATGTCGGGCTGGCAGGCCGTGATCACGGTGTTCCTCGCGAACGCCATCGTGCTGGTGCCGATGCTCCTGATCGGCCACGCCGGCGCCAAGTATGGCATCCCCTACGCGGTGCTGGCGCGCGCGGCGTTCGGCACGCGGGGCGCGCGCCTGCCGGCGCTCATGCGCGCCATCGTCGCCTGCGGCTGGTACGGCATCCAGACCTGGTTCGGCGGCAGCATGATCTATACCCTGCTCGGCGCGATGGGCGTCAACGTCGCCGGCGCCAAGATCGCGGGCCTGGGCATCGACCCCGGCCAACTGCTGTGCTTCCTGGCGTTCTGGGCCATCCAGTTCTATTTCATCGTGCACGGCATGGAATCGATCCGCAAGCTCGAGACCTGGACCGCGCCGCTCAAGATCGCCATCTGCTTCGTGCTGCTCGGCTGGGTGCACAACAAGGCCGGCGGCTTCGGCCCCCTGCTCGAACAGCCCTCTCAATTCGTCGAAGGCGGCAAGAAGGCCGGCCAGTTCTGGACCACGTTCTGGCCGTCGCTCACCGCGATGGTCGGCTTCTGGGCCACGCTGGCGCTGAATATTCCTGACTTTACGCGCTTCGCCAAGAGCCAGCGCGACCAGGTGCTCGGCCAGACGGCCGGCCTGCCGATCCCGATGGGCCTGCTCGCCGCGCTGGCCGTGATCGTCACCTCGGCCACCGTGGTCTTGTACGGCAAGGCGCTGTGGGACCCGGTCGACCTGGCCAGCCGCATGACCGGCGGCGCCGTGCTGGTGGCGCTGATCGTCCTCCTGATCGATACCGTCAGCGTGAACCTGGCGGCCAACCTGGTCGGCCCCGCCTACGATTTCTCCGCCCTGGCGCCGCGCAGCATCAGCTACCGCACGGGCGGCTACATCACCGCCGGCCTCGCGCTCGCCATGATGCCCTGGAAGATACTCGAGACCACGCAGGGCTACATCTTCACCTGGCTGATCGGGTACTCGGCGCTGCTGGGGCCGATCGCCGGCATCCTGATCATCGATTACTACTTCATCCGCAAGACCGAGCTGGACGTCGGCCAGATGTACCGCGACGACGGCATCTACTCGTACCGCAACGGCTGGAACGGCGCGGCGGTCGCCGCTTTCGTCGTCGGCGTGGCGCCGAACATCCCCGGCTTCCTGAACGCGGCGTTCCCGGCCTCGTTCCCCGGCGTGAGCGAAGCATTCAAGACCATCTACACCTACGCGTGGTTCGTGGGCGTCGTCGTCGCGGCCGCCGTGTACGGCCTGATGATGAAGGGCAGGCAGCTGCCGGCGCTGAGCCCCGCCACCCCTTCTCAGACCTGATTGGAGCATCTCATGACCATGTTCATTCGCGGCGGCACCGTCGTGAACGCAGACCGCGCGTTCCGCGCCGACGTACTCTGTTTTGGCGACAAGGTGGTGGCGGTCGGCGAGAACCTCGACGCGCCGCCGAACGCCACCGTGATCGACGCCAGCGGGCAGTACGTGATGCCGGGCGGGATCGACACGCACACGCACATGCAACTGCCGTTCATGGGCACCGTCACGGCCGACGACTTCTTCACCGGCACCGCGGCCGGCCTGGCGGGCGGCACCACGACCATCATGGACTTCGTGATTCCCGATCCGAAGCAGCCGCTGCTCGATGCCTTCCACACCTGGCGCGGCTGGGCGCGGAAGTCGGCGGGCGACTACACCTTCCACGTCGCCGTGACGTGGTGGGACGAATCGGTGCATGCGGAGATGGGCACGCTGGTGCGCCAGCATGGCGTGAACAGCTTCAAGCACTTCATGGCCTACAAGAACGCGATCATGGCCGACGACGAGACGCTCGTGAACAGCTTTCGCCGGGCGCTGGAGCTGGGAGCGATTCCGACGGTGCACGCCGAGAACGGCGAGCTGGTGTTCCAGCTGCAGCAGGAGCTGCTGCGCAAGGGCATCCGCGGCGCCGAGGCGCATCCGCTGTCGCGTCCTCCCGAGGTGGAGGCCGAAGCCGCCAACCGCGCCATCGCCATTGCCAACGTGCTGGGCACGCCGCTCTACATCGTGCACGTGTCGTGCGCCGAGTCGCTGGACGCGATTGCCCGCGCCCGCGCCAGGGGCCAGCGCGTGTACGGCGAGGCGCTGGCCGGCCACCTCGTCATCGACGACAGCGTCTACCGCAGCAGCGATCCGGATTTCGCGCGCGGCCACGTCATGAGCCCGCCGTTCAGGAGCAGCCATCATCAGACTGCGCTGTGGCAGGGCCTGCAGGGCGGGAACCTGCACACCACGGCCACCGACCACTGCACCTTCTGCGCCGAGCAGAAGGCAGCCGGCAAGGACGACTTCACGAAGATCCCGAACGGCTGCGGCGGCGTCGAGGACCGCATGGCGGTCGTGTGGGACGCCGGCGTGAACACCGGGCGGCTGACGCCATCCGAATTCGTTCGCGTCACTTCGGCCAACGCGGCGCAGATATTCAACATGTATCCGCGCAAGGGCGTCGTGGCGGTTGGCGCCGACGCCGACATCGTCGTGTGGGACCCGCAGGGCACCCGCACGATCTCGGCCAAGACCCAGTTCGCGAAGGGCGGCTTCAACGTGTTCGAGGGACGCACGGTGCGCGGCATCCCGACTTACACCCTGGCCGCCGGCAAGGTGGTGTTCGAGCGGGGCGAGCTGCGCGCCGAAGCCGGCGCCGGCCGCTATGTCGAGCGCCCCGCCTTCAGCGCCCCGCAGACCTAACTAGAGGATACGAACATGAACGACTTGCGCATCAACGGCCAACGCCTGTGGGACTCCCTGATGGAACTGGCGCGGATCGGCGCCACCGACAAGGGCGGCGTCAAGCGTCTCGCGCTGACAGACCTCGACCGCCAGGGCCGCGACCTGGTGGTCGGCTGGGCCCGCGAAGCCGGGCTGTCGATCACCGTCGACCAGATCGGCAACGTATTCATGCGCCGCGAGGGCCGCAATCCCTCGCTGCCGCCGGTCGTCACAGGCAGCCACATCGACACCCAGCCCACGGGCGGCAAGTTCGACGGCAACTACGGCGTGCTGGCCGGTCTCGAAGTGATCCGCACGCTCAACGACCACGGCATCGACACCGAAGCGCCGATCGAGGTGGCGTTCTGGACCAACGAGGAAGGTTCGCGTTTCGTGCCGGTGATGATGGGTTCGGGCGTGTTTTGCGGCGCCTTCAGCCTGGAGACTGCGTACGCGGCCAAGGACATCGACGGCAAGACCGTGCGCGACGAGCTGGCGCGCATCGGCTACATCGGCGAGCAGGTGCCGGGCCAGCATCCGATCGGCGCCTACTTCGAGACGCACATCGAGCAGGGGCCGGTGCTGGAAGACGCCGGCAAGGTGATCGGCGTGGTGCCTGCCGTGCTGGGCCTGTCGTGGTACGACTGCGTGGTCAGCGGCATGGAAGCGCACGCGGGGCCGACGCCGATGGGATTGCGGCGCGACGCGCTGCAGGTGGCGACGAGGATCATGCAGGAAGTGGTCGCGATCGCGAACCGCTATCCGCCTTACGGACGCGGCACCGTGGGCATGGTGCATGTGTTCCCGAACAGCCGCAACGTGATTCCGGGGCAGGTAAAGTTCAGCATCGACCTGCGTAACGTGAACGAAGAGCTGCTTGGCACGATGCACGAGGAGATGCTCGCGTTCATCGACAAAACGCGCGCCGAGAGCGGGCTGCCGATCGATATCGAGCGGGTGTCGTATTACCCGCCGTGCCCCTTTCATCCGGATTGCGTGGAGGCGGTGCGCGCCGCAACCGAAAAGCTCGGCTACTCGACGATGGACGTGGTATCGGGCGCCGGCCATGACGCGATCTACACGGCGCGGGTGGCGCCGTCCGGCATGATCTTCGTGCCCTGCAAGGACGGCATCAGCCACAACGAGATCGAGGACGCGCAGCCCGCGCATCTCGAGGCAGGCTGCAACGTGCTGCTGCACGCGATGCTGGAGCGCGCGAACGCCGGCAGGTAGACCGGATCAGGCGATAGCCGGGTCCGTGACGTTGCGCAGCAGATCGAGCAGCGCCTGAGCAGCGATATCGGCGTCGTCCGCCGTCACCGTCTCGAGCGGATTGTGGCTGATGCCGCCGTTGCCGCAGCGGGTGAACAGCATCGCCACTTGCGTCACGCGCGCCATCTGCATCGCGTCGTGGCCGGCGCCGGACGGCAGATCGAAGCGCGGCAGGCCGGCGCGTTGGACCGAGGCGCCCAACTGATCCATCAGCCGCGCGGAGCAGGGCGCCGCCTGCGCTTCCACGATCTTCCACAGCTTTTCCTCGATCTGCCGCCGCGCGCAGATGGCCTTGATCCCGGCCAGGATATCGTCCACCGCCGCTTGCCGCACTGCATCGTCTGCGGCGCGGATGTCGAGCGACAGGCGGCACTGGCCCGGCACGACGTTGACCGAACCGCCAGGCACTTCCAGCTGGCCGACCGTGCCCACGAGCGAACCGTGGCCGCCGCAGCGCCGTTCGACCAGCAGCGCGATTTCCGCCGCCGCCAC
>Ga0170475_112300389_pt1 | contig 11086 bp, 10 predicted proteins | sample Soicark_Litter_5_FD_111474 | JGI IMG/M metagenome (GOLD analysis project Ga0170475, IMG submission 111474) | Avena fatua rhizosphere microbial communities from Hopland, California, USA. Combined Assembly of 48 SPs | reverse complement strand
CGGCATTTATCTAATAAAACTACAGCTAAGCTGGCGGCAATCATGCTGGCCACAGCGCAGGGTTTTATTCTTTCCATAAATGACGCAAGAATGGAAACCCCGCTTATGGCGGCTATTATTTTTGGATTGTGGCAGCTGATAGTTTTTATCGATACAAAAAGGTTTTGGAATATAGTTCTGGCAGCCCTTGGTGCTGGAATTGCCTTTTCAACAAAAGGATGGATAGGTCCGGCAATAATTTTTATAGCTACCTTCTTTTATATTTTACTGAACAGGAAATGGCAAGTATTAACATATTGGAAGACCTGGCTATTCATACCTTTTCTGTTATTGTTTATTTCCCCCGTATTATATGCTTATTATTTGCAGTTTGATCTTCATCCGGAGAAAGTAGTAAGGAATATGAATCATATTTCAGGAGTTAAGTTTATACTCTGGAATCAAAATTTTGAACGGTTCGGTGGCGACGGATTTGCCAAAGGAGGAAGAAACAGCAGTGTATTTTTTCTATACCATACATTTCTCTGGGCCTTCTTTCCCTGGTGTATAATGGCTTATGTGGCAGTTTTATTCTGGCTCCGTCGAATGTTTTTTTATAAGAAATGGCGGTACCCGTTCAATTTTGCTGCCCTCGCTTTTGCTTCCATTATGTTTACCATCTCATTTTCAAAATTCAAGATGCCGCATTATGTATTCATGCTGTTACCACTCGCGGCGTTGTATACAGCGCCTTATGTGAGATTGGTATTATCTTATAGAGGCGGTATGAGATTCTATAAACCATTACACATAACCCTGGCAGTGCTGGTTATTATTGCAGCCATAGTTATGAATTATTATTTCCTGCCCTTCTCCGGAGATGGGCAGGTCATCGGCGCTTTACTGATCATTGCTCTTGTGGTTTTATTGTTTAAGAAAACAAAATTCCCCGCATTCAAACTGATATATGTTACTGCCTGCGTATCTATTCTGTTTAACCTTTTCATGAATTATAATTTTTTCCCCAATCTTTTGGAATATCAAGGGGGGAATAAACTTGCTGCTCGAATGGAGAGAGACATGGACCCTCCTATTGCAGATAAGGATATCATTTTATTGGATGTAAATGCACATAGCTTTGATTTTTATCGGGGTTATAACCATGATATTATAGATTTGGCACAGCTCGGAAATAAATTGCCATCACTTAAGGATAAATATTTTCTTCTTACCTCAAAAATGGCAAGGGAATCACTCGCCGATAGCTTTATTGTAAAGCCTGTAATTATCGCAGATGACTACAATGTAACGACACTAAAATTAAAGTTCCTAAATCCTGAAACCAGGGCAAGCAAATTGGATACATTGATGCTTGCGAAGATTGAACCTAAGTAGTTTTAGGCAGTTGAATTGAAGGATCAAATACAGTTAAATTCCCCGGATATCTTATAATCAGGAAAAAGAGTAATGCAATTCCAGCCTCAAGCATTTCTGCTTTTTTCTCATGCGGTAACAGGCTGGTTATAATAAATACCAGCAACATACTGATAACCTGATAAGCTTTTGGAAGAGGTATGCCACTTCTATCAATAAATCGTTTTGTACCTGCATGATATCTATAAAGAACAGGAAACACCAGCAGATAAATGCCCATGGCAATGGTGAGACCAATGGAGAAGATCAGTTTGTTCAGCTTGACCCCATCAACCACCAGGTTATGAAGGTTAGTTTCCCCCTGTGAATTCCGCTCTTTAAAAAATTCCGAACTCTTGATATGGAATATGCGTTGACCCCAGGAGATCTCTTCTCCGGCCGCAAAGAACAGCATCAGTGCCAAACCAATGGTCACGATCAGGAACCATGCACTCCGCCGTTTTCTCAATACAAAAAATCTTTTTATACTAACAATACATCCCAATACCAGCCCCAGCACAGTAAGCCATTCCACTATGCCATCTTCCTGTACGTAAGATTCAAATTGGGCTAGATTGGTATAAAACAGAATATAGCCTACAATTAGAATTATTAATACCAGTGCCAAAATGAGTTTCTCAACAATAGAAAGTCTGGCCATAATTTTATTATTAAATTATATCCTGATAAGCTTCTCTACAGCCGCTTCCAGGGTTTCATTCTTTTTACAAAAACAGAAACGGATGACTTTGTTATCAATCCCATGTTTATAGAATACAGAAACTGGTATGACGGCCACACCATGTTCTTTGGTTATTCTGATTGCGAAATCAGTATCTTTTTCATCGCTGATCCTGTCATATTTTGCACAAATGAAATAACTTCCCTTGCTATCAAGCAGGTTGAACCGGGAGCCTTTCATCAGGTTGATAAAATGGTCTCTTTTTTCCTGCATCACTGCTCCAAGGGACAAATAGGCGTCCTTATTTTTTAAAAAACTGGCCAGAGCAACCTGTGAAGGAGAATGACAGGAAAAGCAATTGAACTGGTGTACTTTTCGGAATTCTTTTGTCAGCTCGGGCGAGGTAATACAATATCCCAGTTTCCAGCCTGTACAATGATAAGTTTTTCCGAATGAAAAACATACAAAGCTCCTTTCCATCAGATCGGGAAAGCGCAACATGCTCTGATGCTGCAATCCATCAAACATAAGGTGTTCATAAACCTCATCACTCAGAATGAAGATATTTGTATCTTTTACTATTGATCTCAACTGATCTATGTCTTCCTTTCGTAACACAGAGCCCGTGGGATTGTGTGGGCTGTTGAGCATGATCATTTTGGTTCGCGGACTGATCTTTTGTCGCACCTCATTCCAGTCGATCTTATATTCCGGGAACTTCAGATCTACCAAAACCGCAATCGCACCATTGATCTCTACATTTGGTATATAGCTATCGTAACCTGGCTGGAATATTATTACTTCATCTCCTGGTTCCAGAACGGTTGTCAGGGCAGTATAGATTGCATAGGTACCGCCGGGAGTGATGGTGATCTGTGAATCAGGATTAATAGCTGTGCCGTAAAGAAACTCAACTTTTTCGGCCAATGATTCACGCAGGGGCATATATCCCTGCATGGGCACATATTGGTTGAAGTCCTTCTTCATAGCATCATCTACCAATCTTACCAGTTCCGGACTCATTGAATAATCAGGATAACCCTGGCCCAGATTTACAGCATTGAGTTTGGCAGCCAGGCCACTCATCACAGTAAAAATGGTGGTGCCCACATCTGGAAGCTTGGAATGCATTACCGGTGTCATAGTAAAGAAGTAAAACGGCTAAATTAGGAAAAAGATTTAAGCGTGGGGAGGTAATGAATGGTTAATGGGGAGGGATTATTTTTTCTTCTTTCCAATAACCAGGTCATAAGAATCATCTATCCATTCCTTCAGCTGTTTTGCACGAACCGAGCCATCTATTATAATAGTATTCCAGTGTTTTTTATTCATATGGTATCCGGGCAAAACACAGGAAAATTCCTCCCTCAGTTCAATGGCCTTATCCGGATCGCATTTAACATTGAACTGCAGGGGATCGTTATCAAGACCCGTAATCAGAAATATCTTTCCTTTTACCTTGTAAACAAGATTGTCCGGGCCAAAGGGAAGGGTTTCTTCTGCTCCGGGTTTGGATAAACAATACTCGCGTAAGGATTCTATATTCATTGCTGCATTATGGCTGTTGCCTCTATTTCAATAAGGTAATCCGGGCTGATCAAGCCTTTTACCTCAATCATGCTGGTGCAGGGCTTTATATTCCAGAAAAACTCTCCATGGGCCTTACCGTATTCTTCCCAACGGGAGATATCTGTTACAAACATTCTTGTCCGCACTACATCGTTCATGGAAGCGCCGGCCTTTACAAGAACCTTCTCAATCTTTTCCAAAATGAATTTTGTTTGTTCATAGGCACTGTTACCACCCACCAGTTCGGTGCTATCATCAGCAGCTACTGTTCCGGTAACTTCAATGATGTTTCCCACTTTTACAGCACGGCTGTATCCAACAATATCTTCCCAAATAACGCCTGATGAATAATTTGTCCTTTCCATGTTATCCTGGTTTTATTTCAATATTTTCCTGTTTGACTAATTGCTCACCCATCAATCGCAATAATAGTTGTGTAACTGTTATTACATCTTTCTGGCAGTAGGTAACAATGCGATTGAGGTCCTTATCCTTCCAGTATACTTCCCAAACTCTGCTTCCGTCTATATCATCTTTTGGTGTGGGGATATTTAATGTATGGGCAAGAAGATTAAGTGAAGTATAACTTTTGAAGTCTCCAAACTTCCAAAGCTCCATAGTATCAAGGTGATTGACTTCCCAGGGTTTTTTACCCGCGGAATTCAGCAATGATGGAATGGGAATATTATTAATGACCATTCGGCGGCATAGATAGGGGAAATCAAATTCCTTTCCATTATGCGCGCATAGAAAGCGTTGTTCTCCAGCAGACCATTTCCTGAGCATTTCTGCAAATTCAAAAAGAATGATGGATTCATTTTCTCCATAAAATGATTTCAGCACCATCCGTTTATGCTCACCACTTGCCTGAATAAAACCACAACTAATACAAATGATCTTCCCAAACTCGGCATAAATACCTGCCTTGGGATAAATGGTTTCTACCGATTCAACTTCTTTATTCCGAATAAGATAACCGGCTTTTATATCCCACAGGGCTTTCCATTCTTCCGGTAAACTCTGGTAAGAGTCGTATTGAGGGACAGTTTCAATATCAAGGAACAAAATATTATTGACCGGATAAGGGGCCATAGAATTATTTATAATAAGATAAAGATGCCAGTTGAAAAACTAACAGCAATTAAAGCGTAATCGAAAAGCTTCAGGCGCCTTCGATCAGGCCAATATGATTGCCAAAAGGATCTTCCACGATTGCAACAAAAATTGGTCCGCCTACATTGGTTCTCGGCTGAATCAGTTTTCCTCCAATCCCTGTTAACTTTTTTGCTGCCTTTGCTGCATCATCCACCGCCCAATAGGATACGGAATGATTACCTGTGGTAGGACCAGGGATATCAGGATCGAGCCCGAGTTCTGCTCCATTAATATCAAATCCTACATAATAAGGCTCATCGAAATAAGGCTTAAGGCCGGTTGCCTTTATATACCATTTCTTTGCTTCCTGCAGATCTGAAACCTTATAAATAACAGTACGTAATTTCTTGAACATGTTCTCTTATAAATATTTTTCGCCCTTGTTGCGCTTAAGGTCGGCAACATAGTCTTTTATTTCCTGTTCTTTCTCTTTTTTGCAGATCATCAAAACATCTTTGGTGTCTACAACAATATAATCTTCCAGCCCCTGGAGCAATACCAGTTTGTTATCAGGAACCTGAACAATACAATTTTTTGCATCGATAATGGTGACATGGTCTCCGGCAACTGCATTTCCAAAATAATCCTTATCCATGTTTTGCCATGCGCTGTTCCAGGTACCTAAATCGCTCCAGGAAAATGAAGCGGGTATCACATAAACATTGTCTGCATTTTCCATAATACCGAAATCAATGGAAATGCTGGTACAAAGCGGGTAAATTTTTTCAATAGCCTGCGCCTCTTTTTTGGTATTGAAGGAATCCTTCTCTGCTGCAAATACTTCAAAGATCTCAGGCTGGAATTTTTCAAACGCCATTAGAATATTCCTCACTTTCCATGTAAAGATGCCGGCATTCCAAAGAAAGTCGCCACTGGCCACGAATGTCTTTGCCAGTTCCAGGTTGGGTTTTTCCGTAAAAGTTTTCACTTTGTGCACTCCGGAAGCCACTTCTGGTCCATCGTGCTGAATATATCCATATCCTGTGTTAGGAGAAGTAGGAGTAATGCCAATTGTAACCAGGGCATTAATATTATCAACAAAATCCAGCGCACGACTTGCCGTTTCAACAAAATGATCAGTATCCGGAATCAGATTATCAGCAGGGGCCGCCATCATCACAGCCAGTGGATCTTTCTGAAATAGCTTGAAGGCGATATAGGCAATGCAGGGAGCTGTATTCTTTCTGGATGGTTCTGCAAGTATATTCTCTTCAGCCAGTTCGGGCAGCTGCTTTTTGGTTAGCTCAACGTATTCCTTGGAAGTAATGATGTAGATATTTTCAACAGGCACCAGATTTTTATATCGATCATATGTTTGCTGTATCAGCGTTTGGCCCACATGAAGAATATCGAGGAACTGTTTGGGGTAATTGCTCCGGCTCATCGGCCAGAAGCGGCTTCCAATTCCACCTGCCATTATTGCTACATAGTGATGTTTATTCATTCCCCTTGGTTCTCTTTAAGTTACTATGGTTTAAAAATCAGATGGGACGAGTTTTATATCAATCCCTCTTTAATAAGATCATGCAAATGTATGATTCCAAGATACTGCCCATTATCATCCACAACAGCCAGCTGTGTTATCTCTTTTTTGCGCAACAGATCAAGCGCTGATACTGCCAATTCATCCGGGCCGATGGTTTTGGGATTTCGGGTCATGATATCGGCGGCCTTTACACTGTCAATCTGTACACTGTCCTTAAGCATACGACGCAAATCGCCGTCCGTGATTATCCCAAGTAGCATACCCTTTTCGTCGGTAACAGCAGTTACCCCCAATCTTTTTTGTGTCATTTCAACAATGACTTCCTTTAATGAGTCTGAAGGCATGACCTTTGGCTTCTCATTTCCCGTATATAGATCATATACTCTTAAATAGAGCTTCTTTCCCAATGTGCCCCCCGGATGGAATTTGGCAAAATCATCACTCTTGAACCCTTTTTTTCTCCATCAGGCAAACAGCCAGCGTGTCCCCCATCACCAGCTGCGCGGTGGTACTGGTAGTTGGCGCAAGGTTATTGGGACAGGCTTCCTGGTCAACCGTGGTGTTTAGAATGATATCTGATTGTTTGGCTAGGTAGGATTGCATATTGCCTACCATACCGATCAGTACATTACCAAAATTCTTAATTAAAGGGATAAGAACCTTTATTTCCGGGCTTTCGCCGCTTTTGCTGATGACTATAACAACATCATCCTGCTGAACAATGCCAAGATCACCATGAATGGCATCTGCAGCATGCATGAAAATGGAAGGTGTGCCGGTTGAATTAAATGTGGCCACTATTTTCTGGGCTATAACAGCACTTTTACCAATTCCACTGACTACTACACGGCCTTTACAGGCACACATTGCCTCAATTGCTTTCTCAAAATCATCATTGATATAGGCCGAAAGTTGGGAAATAGAACGGGCTTCCAGTTCAATGGTCTGAAGGGCAATTTGTTGAATGTTCGGCTGCATGGGTAAGCGGCAAAATTAGCTAATTGCAACGAACTGTTGTTTGCTTGTTTATAGGGGCCAGCGGCCCTTAATTTTTAACGTTTATCGCATGGCGATCCCGCATTTGGTTTGTAAATTCGCGGTCCTTGCCAACCGGCAGGAAGAGAGCGGGGTAAATCGCCCGAAAGGGTGTCGAAACGCCCAAAAGGCTTTCGAAAAATATTGGAACTCAACCTCAATCCCCGCCATCCGATAAATAAACACTTATTGTACCGGATATTCCTGTTTTATCACGGAAATCAGGAAATGATCCGTAAAAATGAGTAACTTAAACAAATCCGCATTCCGGAAGTGCGATAGTCCAGGAGACTGAGAAATAACTGAGAAATGGGAACAACAGCAAAAAACACCACCGCCAGAAAAACACCTAAAGCCTCACCCGCTAAAAAGGGATCCGAAAGCAACCGGTTTGATTTACACAAGGCATTACACGAATATTTTGGGTTTGACAAGTTTAAAGGCAATCAGGAGAAAGCAATTGAATCACTTTTAGCAGGTCATGATACATTTGTTATCATGCCAACCGGCGGTGGCAAAAGCCTTTGTTATCAGTTGCCCGCAATGGTCAGCGAAGGGGTAGCTATTATTGTGTCTCCGCTGATCGCGCTGATGAAAAACCAGGTTGACCTGGTTAGAGGATATAGCAGTAACGATGAAGTAGCCCATTTTCTGAACTCAACGTTAAGCAAAAAGGAAATAAAAGAAGTACATGACGATTTGCTGAGCGGCAGAACAAAAATGTTGTATGTAGCGCCCGAAACGCTCACCAAGCAGGAAAACCTTGAATTCTTCTCTGACCTTAAGATATCTTTCTTTGCAGTTGACGAAGCCCACTGTATCTCTGAATGGGGCCATGATTTTCGGCCGGAGTATCGTCGCCTGCGGGAGATGATGATACAGATTAGTCCCGATATCCCGGTAATTGCCCTAACTGCTACAGCTACTCCCAAAGTACAGAGTGATATCATCAAGAACCTCGATCTTAAAGAGCCCAATATTTACATTTCTTCCTTTAACCGCGGCAATCTGTATTATGAAATACAGCCCAAGATTAAAAAGGCGCAAACAGATGAAAGCATTGTGCGATTTATCAAAGGAATGAAGGGTAGCAGCGGGATTATTTATACGCTAAATAGGAAAACAACAGAAGAACTGGCTGGTACCTTGATGGCAAATGGAATAAAGGCTGTTGCCTATCATGCCGGACTGGATAGTAAATTAAGAGCTGAACGTCAGGATCAATTTCTCAATGAGGATGTACAGGTGATCTGCGCTACTATTGCATTCGGGATGGGAATTGATAAACCTGATATCCGGTTTGTGATCCATTATAATATTCCAAAGTCAATTGAGAATTATTATCAGGAAACCGGTCGCGCCGGGCGTGACGGACTGGAAGGCCGATGCGTTCTCTATTATTCTCATAAAGATGTAAGCAAGCTGGAGCATCTTATGCGAGATAAGCCACTTAGTGAACGTGAAGTGGGTGCGCAGCTGATCAATGAAACAGTTGGTTATGCGGAAGCAGGTGTTTGTCGCCGGAAAGTGCTGATGAGTTATTTCGGAGAAGAGTATGAAACGGAAAACTGCGGCAGTTGTGATAATTGCAGGCATCCAAAAGAGAGGGTTGAAGCAAAAGAAGAAGTGATCATCGCCTTAAAGGCAATCAAGGCACTTGATGAGCGATTTGCTACAGATTATGTGGTCAAGATTATAACTGGCAAACTCACACCGCAAATAAAGATGTTCCGCCATGAAGGGCTGGAAGTTTTCGGTAGCGGAAATTCCCAGGACGATCATTTTTGGAATTCACTGATCCGCCAGCTATTGCTGGAAGGATTGCTGACCAAGGATATTGAAGAGTATGGCGTATTGAAGTTTACAAAGAAAGGAGAGGCTTTCCTGAAAAAGCCTAAATCATTCAGCATTGTTTTGAACAATCGCTTTGAAGAGGCCAATGCAGATGATGAAGAGGAAGGTGAAGGAGCAAGCGGCGCGGCTACTGATGAGAAATTGTTTGAGATGCTGAAAGAGCTGCGTCAAAAAGAAGCCAAAAAGAAAAATCTCCCGCCCTTTGTCATATTCCTGGAAACATCATTGCAGGATATGGCTACTTTATACCCAACTTCTGTTACAGACCTTGAAAGTTGCCAGGGAGTGAGTAAGGGTAAGGCTATTCGATACGGTAAGCCCTTTGTGGAATTGATCGCCCGTTATGTGGAGGAGAATAATATCGAGAAGCCGGATGATTTTGTAATGAAGAGTGTGGTTAATAAAAGCGGCAATAAGGTGTTTATCATTCAACAGACGGATAAGAAGGTGGGACTGGAAACCATTGCCAAGAATAAAGGCTGGAGAATGGATGAGATGCTGGAGGAAATGGAAACCATTGCAGCCAGTGGAACGAAGCTTAATCTTACCTATGCCATTGATGAAATGCTGGACGAATATGAGCAGGAAGAGATCATTGAATACTTCAAAGGCTGTGAGACCTCGTCTTTGCAGGTAGCCCAGGAGGAATTATCTGAGCATAATTTTAATTGGGAGCAGCTTAAGATCATGCGGATCAAGTTCCTGAGCGAATTTGGCATGTAACCCTCAAAAGCGGCAAATCCCACTTAAATGGTGAATAAAACGCTGTTTTTCATCAAAAATCCTTCTATATTTGCAGCCCGATTAGTCATTTTGGACTGCCGGGGGTAAAAAAAGCAAAGGGCGCGATTCGCCAAGGAAGCTTTAGCGAAGGTGCGGTAGCTCAGTTGGTAGAGCAAAGGACTGAAAATCCTTGTGTCGGCGGTTCGATCCCGCCCCACACCACGAAAAAATGAAGCGATTATGAAGTAAAATCATAGTCGCTTTTTTATGCCAATGCATCATAGAGGCAACAAGAGAATGTCACATTTTAAAGGTTTCACAGATTTTCTCGAGTTACAATTATCCTTTATATTTCTTATTTGTTGTGACTGCCGTCCGATAGCTATCGGGATCATTTTCGCGATAAGGTCGCCAACACATTTTCCAAATTGTTCATTGACATTTTATATCCTTCTGCGAAGCCCATCTCAATCATTTTCTCCATACGTGCAAGCGATTCATTATAAATAGCAATACGCACTTTTGTGTTGCCGTTTTGTTCACTGAAAGTGTAATCCCAATCAGAGCCTGGCAATTCAGGATTTCCATCTTTGTCTGCAAAAGCATTAAACATTTTGAAATTGGTTTTCGGAGTAATGGAAGTATATTCCTGGATTGCCCAACGCTCCTGACCTTCGGGGCTTACCATTGCATAAAGCCTTTTACCACCTACTTTAAAATCCATGTATTTTGTTTTACATGACCAGGGTTTAGGAGCCACCCATTGGTCAAGGATTTCCGCTTTGGTAAATGCATCCCACACGAGCGATAAGTCAGCATCAAACTCTCTCGTTATAAATACCTTTTTCGCCGTTTTGTCAACGGTTAAATCAAATAGCAGATTGTTGCTCATTTTTTTTGTTTTTTAAGTGTTGCTAATACGTTGTCGAGCTGATTAAATTGAGTCTCCCAAATCTTTCTGAACTGGGCAATCCATTTGTCAATCTCTTTCATTTTTTGAATTTCAAGAGAATAGTAAATTTCTCTGCCTTGATGTTCCTGTTTTACCAGTTCGCACTCTGTAAGTATTCGAAGATGCTTGGAAACAGACTGTCGGGTAATATTGAAGTTGTTAGCAATGGCGTTCGGTGTCATTGCGTGCAATGCAATTAAGGTGATAATTGCTCGTCTTGTCGGGTCGGCTATGGCCT
>Ga0170475_101630984_pt1 | contig 11088 bp, 9 predicted proteins | sample Soicark_Litter_5_FD_111474 | JGI IMG/M metagenome (GOLD analysis project Ga0170475, IMG submission 111474) | Avena fatua rhizosphere microbial communities from Hopland, California, USA. Combined Assembly of 48 SPs | reverse complement strand
CTTCTCGAAATCCTTTTACCTAAAGCCGGAATAGGCGCCGAAGCTCATAGACCTGAAAATTCTTGCCCGGCGGCATTCTTACGCTTTCCTGTCCTCTACCGATGTCGGTCTCATCTTCCGAATTGCCGCCCGATGGAACAAGACTTCGCCGAAACAGATTTTGCGCGCGCAAAGCTTTGTCAGGATCGAATCCCCACACTACTTGAAAAGTCACGAATAATCTCCGAGGATTTGTCACTTTCCTGTCAACAAACCTGCATTACAACTGCGGCAGAGCATCAACTTGTGTCCTGTTGCGGGAGGAGGGCGCGCTCCCCTAAGCGCGCCCTCGCTCCGCATCAGTCAGGACAACCAGCCACTACGGATTGCAGGTAGCCGGCGTTGTGCTGGTGTTGGGATTGGTGCACAACGGTCCAAGATTGTTCTTTGGATCCGGAACGGTGATGAATGCGACCGGTCCCGCCTTATGCTCGCCGTTGAACGGTGTAGGCTTGGTCACATCAAAAACGCAGCCGTCCACGTTCGCATCGTTAGGATTGTTGAACCAGAATCCAACGTGGAAAGTGTTGATCGGACTTGGATTGCTCTGATCGGGATCAAAACCGAAGATTTGATCGAGCAATATTGTCTTGATGGTAGCTGTGAAATTGCCCAGGCTGTTCGCCTCGAGATCCGACTGGTACCAGGCCATTCCGAAGTTCGTGAAGTTCGGATCCGCAGTGGCGTCCGAAAGTAAGCTGCTGCGCTGGACCGTGAACATGTCGAACGCCAGCCCGGGCTTGAAGTGCCTGCCATTGATTGTCAACGTGTCGTTCAGCTTGCCACGCGTCACCGTAACATGCGCAACCGGCGCCGGAGCACCAGGTACGCCCAGGCAACTCACGAACTTGGGGTTCGGATGCAGAACGAAGCTCCTGGAGCTGACCTCCGGTAACAAGTCAAAACTTTCATCTTGTGCGGCCATGGGTTGAACAAACATCGCCACGCCGGCAAGGACCACTGCCACCGAACTAGCGATCTTGAGAGAGAGGACCTTCTTTGTTGCAGAACTGCTCATTACGATGTTTCTCCTATTTTCTAATTTGGGATTCGAAATCCCGGGATTTTGTACTCGCGTCTTGTTCAGAAACGCGGGCTGAGACCTCAGTGCCAGTTGCGGCAGGGAAAGGCTTGCCGTGACTGGCGGATACACTTACAATCACGGCCAGAGTCCAGCGGGTCACCGACCTCGCAGCCAACCCGAAATTACGTGAATCACTCCGCAGCGTCCTAAAAGGGCCATTAAGGTTTCGCAGGAATTTCGCAAGATATTTCCAAAGTAGTTATGCCATTGGAAACTCAGGTCTTATACGAATTCGGCGGCTTCCGCCTTAACCCCGCGGATCACTCCTTGCTGTGCGACGGGAAGCCTGTCCCACTCACGCCGAAGTCGTTTGACATCCTGGTGACACTGATTGAGCGAAACGGTCAGCTCGTAACAAAAGACGAACTGATGAGGAAAATCTGGCCCGACAGTTTCGTAGAAGAGGCTAACCTGACGGTGAATGTCTCGGCTTTGCGCAAGGCCTTAGGGGACACAACCGAACATCAACAATACATCGAGACAGTTCCCAAGCTTGGATACCGGTTCATAGCCCGGGTTAATATCCGGAGCGAAGCGTCTAGCCCTGCGAATCACGAACTTCGTAAGCCTCAACAAGCCATATCCCCAGTTGTCCAGCAGTCGCAAGGAGCGCCTGCCGCTCTGAAAATCCCTCCAGTCCGGCGTGGGAGATTCTCAACTTTCGGGTTGCTGGCCGTCTTTGCAGGTGGAGTAATCCTGGCCCTGCTCGGGTATTGGCTATTTCGGCGCACTTCAGTCGCTCCTCATGCATCGTCCGCACCGCGCCGGCTTGCGATCCTGCCGTTCCAAAATATAAAGCAGGATCCCGGCAGCGACTTCCTAGGATATTCGCTCGCTGATGCGGTAATCACAAAGCTCGGATACGTCCATGAATTGAGAGTGCGTCCTTCGTATGCCATCGAGAAATACCGAGATCAGGTTTTCGAGATCTCTAAAGTTGCCGCCGACCTCGACGTCGATACGCTGCTCACCGGGAACTTCATCCGCGATGGCGACGACTTGCGGATCACTTGCCAGCTCATCGAGGTAAAAACACGGAACCTTCTTTGGAAGGGGGCCTTTGACCTTCGCTATCAGAAGCTGCTGACCGTGCAAGATCAGGTGGTAGAGCAAATCATTCAAGGGCTCGAGCTGAATCTCTCATCTTCCGAGGCGGCGCGGCTCAAATTGGATGAACCCGTCAATCCTCTTGGCTACGAGTACTACTTGCGTGGAGTTGACTTGTACTCGAGAAGCGATTTCCCGCTCGCCATTCAGATGCTGGAGAAGTCGTCGGAGATCGATCCGCAATACGCTTTGACCTGGGCCTATCTCGGCCGTTCCTACACGGCAAGCGGCTCATTTCAGTTGCAAGGGCGCGACTATTACCGAAAAGCGCAAGCGGCCTTTGATCGCGCGTTAGCACTTCAGCCCGCACAGATCGAGACGCGCGTGTATCTGGCCAACTTCCTCACCGATACAGGCAGGGTGGAACAGGCAGTGCCCCTGCTCCGGGAATCCTTGAAAACCAATCCCCATCATGCGGAGCTGCATTGGGAGCTGGGATATGCCTACCGTTACGCGGGCATGTTGCAGGAGTCGGTCGAAGAATGCGAACAGGCACGGCATCTCGATCCTAACGTGAAGATGAACAGCTCGGCTCTGAACACGTACCTATACCTCGGCCAGTACGACAAGTTCCTTCAGAGCTTGCCCGCGAACTCCGACCTGCCGTATCACATCTTCTACCGTGGCTTCGCACGGTATCACAAGAAACAATTTGACGTGGCGGTCGCAGATTTCGATCGTTCGTTCGAGTTGAATCCGACTTTGTTGCAGACCCAGGTGGGCAAGGCCCTGAGTGATGCGGTGGTGCATCAACCAAACAAGGCGATCGAGATACTTCGGACCGCCGAAAACAAGATTCAGGATCGAGGCGTCGGGGACTCCGAGGCGATCTACAAGTTCGCACAGGCCTACGCCGTCTTAGGAGACAAGCCATCGGCGTTGCGCATGCTGAAACACAGCATCGAAAATGGATTCTTTCCGTATCCGTACTTCATGACAGACCCCCTGCTGGATAGCATGCGTGGCGAATCTGAGTTTCGTGTACTCATCGAGAGCGCCCGCGCACGGCATGAAGCCTTCAAGAAGACGTTCTTCTAAGCCGAATTGAACCCCAGGACGTGACCACTTCATCCGCATGTGCCATGGAGTGCGACCGGCGCGAGAGGGCCGAAGATTGCCGATGAATGCCGATGAAGTTCAAATGAACCCTAATTGAGTAAATCTGAGATTTGGGTCAAGGCTACTTGAGCCCCAGTAAAGGACGAGCCTGGAAGTAGTTGGGCTGATGAGATAACGGGCCGGTGGCCCATTCAAGCCCTCTTTTGGCTTGAGTGGGAGGAAATGCGATGCTGAATGAGAATGGAGTTGGTCGGGACGGGCAGATTTGAACTGCCGACCCCTCGCACCCCAAGCGAGTGCTCTACCAGGCTGAGCCACGTCCCGACTTGGAAGGAATCCGCTGATTCAGGGCTTGCGGCCTCTGGCCAGCGGCGGGGTTCTGTTTCATCTTACACCACAATTGCTGAGATTTTGCCGATCGCCTTGCAGCGACGTCAGGAGCATTTGGTGCCGGGCGGCAGAGACACAGCGAGCTCCGTCTCTACGATCGCATCAGTGCAGATTGCGCATTAGTCCAGGTCTCTCCAGTTGGGGCCTACTCCCATTTCGACCTGGAGAGGGACTTCCAAGGCGTGAACCTTCTCCATGTGTTCGCGAACCAGCGAACGCATGATGTCGATTTCGGCTTCGGGAACTTCGAAGACCAGTTCGTCATGGACCTGCAGGGTCATGCGCGATTTAAGGTCGCGCTCGCGCAGCGCGTCATCGATGCGGATCATGGCGATCTTGATCAGGTCGGCCGCGGTACCTTGCAGCGGAGTGTTCACTGCAGTACGTTCGGCAAATCCGCGCTGGTTGGAGTTCTTACTATTGATGTCGGGAATCGGGCGCACGCGTCCGAAGAGCGTTTTCACTTTCATGTCGCGCCGGGCTTCTTCGAGCGTCTTGTCAATGAAGCGCCGCACACCGCTGTACTTCGCAAAATAGGCTTCGATGAACTGCTTGGCTTCGCCCGGCTCGATGCCGAGTTGCTGCGAGAGGCCGAAGGGCGATAGTCCGTAGACTATGCCGAAATTCACCACTTTGGCCGCGCGGCGGTGGTCGGGCGTCACCATCAGAGGCGGGACTCCGAAGACCTGCGAGGCTGTCAGCGTGTGAATGTCATCGCCGTGACGGTAGGCTTCCACGAGCAGCGAGTCGCCCGAGAAATGCGCGAGCAGGCGGAGTTCGATTTGCGAGTAGTCGGCCGTCAGCAGTACGTATCCGGGTTCGGCAATGAAGGCGGCCCGAATGCCGCGGCCAAGTTCGGTGCGGATCGGAATGTTCTGCAGGTTGGGATTCGCTGAAGAGAGGCGCCCGGTGGCCGTGCCAGTTTGTCCGAAGGTGGTGTGCAGGCGATCGGTTGCGGGATTGATTAGCGCGGGGAGTGCATCGACGTAGGTCGATTTCAATTTCGTGAGCTGGCGGTAGTCGAGTACCATGCGCGCGATCGGATGATTCTCGGCCAGTTCTTCCAACACATCGACAGCCGTCGAGATCATGCGTCCCTTGCCGTATTTCACCGGCTTAGGCAGGTTCATGCGATTGAAGAGGACGTCACCGAGCTGCTTGGGGGAGCCGACATTGAACTCCATGCCGGTGACTTCGTAGATCTCTTTTGCTTTGCCATTGATCTCCCGCTCAAGTTCGATTGACATCTGCGAGAGAGCGGTTGTGTCGATCTTTACGCCTGCGTGTTCCATGCGCGCGAGCACCGGGACCAGCGGCAGGTCCATCTCTTCATAAAGCTTGGCTAGGCCAGATTGATTCACTTCGTCGCGCAATGCGGCGGTGAGGCGTCCGGTGATGTCGGCCGACTCCGCCAGTTCTCCGCTGAGTTTCAGGTTGAATCGGCGCAGAGCGACTTCGGAAAGGCTGTGGGACGAGTAGGTCGGATCGAGGAGGTATGAGTACAACATGGGGTCGTGAATGACGGACTTCAGCTCGATTCCCAAAGGTTCGAGAGCATGGATCGCACCTTTGTAGTCGTGGAGAGATTTCCGGACTTCTTCGTTCGCAAGTGCCGCTCGAAGTGTTGAGGCCGGATGACCGGAGTCGAGTCTCACGACGGTCGCTGCACCTGGTTCGGCGGAGATGGCCAGGCGCAGTGACTTGCGCTCCGGAGGCTGGTTCATGGCGCCTCCCATAAACGAGAGTTGGGCGGACTGCGCTTCCTCGTCCTGCTCGGTTGATTCCGCCGTCGGGGCGGTCTCTTCCTTCTCCAAAGCTACAGACAGCACTCGGCCGAATGCGGAGGTCAGCACCTTCTCAACATCGCTGGACGATTTCGCTTCGCTATATTGCGTGCCGCTGACCTCGATAACCGGCAGTAGTTCCTTCAGAAGTGACGTGAACTCCAGCTCCGTGAATAGCGCCTTCAGCGCATCGACATCCGGTTCGCCCGCGCGCATGGAGTTCACATCCAGTTCCACCGGAACATGCGTATCGATGGTCGCCATCGATTTGCTGAAGAGGATCGTGTCGCGATTGTTCAGGAGCGACTCGCGGTAAGTTTTGCGCTCGACTTCTGCGGCGTGATCCAGAGCTGCTTCCACGCTGCCGAAGCGCTTGATGATCTCGACAGATCCTTTGTCGCCGATCCCGGGCGCTCCTGGGATGTTGTCGATCGAGTCGCCGCGTAGTGCCATAACGTCAATGACGCGATCGGGCGGCACGCCGAGAATTTCTTCCACCTTGGCCGCATCGCAGATCAGGTTGTCCTTCGGCGGATTCAGGATGTGTACCTTGTCATTGACGAGCTGCATCATGTCCTTGTCACTGGACACGATGTACACCGTATGCGAGGCATCAGCCGCTTTGCGGGCGAGCGTGCCGATTACGTCGTCGGCTTCGAACCGAGTCACTCCGATCATCGGGATGCGATACGCCTCGAGGGCGCGACGAATGAAGGGCACCTGTTGCGCGAGGTCCTCGGGCATGGCCGCCCGGTTGGCCTTGTAGCCCTTGTATTCGATCTCGGTGAATGTCTGGGTCTTGATGTCCCACTTGCGAATGCTGGTGACTGCCTCTGCTTCTTCATCACGGAAGGTCGGGCCGGCGACATCGAAAACAGCGGCGAGATACTCGGGGGAAAAGTCGTCGCGCAGCTTCCGCAACATGTTCACGAAGACGTAGATTGCAGCCGTGGGCAATCCCGACTTGGTCGACATGGGACGCTGCCGCGCCATGGCGTGATAGGCGCGGAAGATGAACGACATGGTGTCGATCAGGAAGATGCGTCCATGGGCAGCGTCAGTCTCGCAACCAGCTGACTTGGAGGACGGGACCACCTGCGGCTTGGATGGCGCAGGCGTGGCACTGACCTCGGGGGTTGTGGGCTTTTTTCGCGCAGGCACAGCGCTTAGTTTAGCAGCAGGTTCGAGGTTAAAAATCGACCCGGAAATTCGCCTGAACGACTTTGTTGGACTTGCTGCCGCGGGGATTTTGAAAGATAAGGTAGTACTTGACGGCTTGTGTGATGGTCGGTGGCAGGTCGAGATTCACTGCCTGGTTGTGAGAGTCTTCGACCGAAAACAGAGATTCGCCGGGGTGATTGTTGGCGAATGCGGCCTGCTGCTCCTCGTTCATGATGACGAACTCAATGTTCGCAGCTTCATTGGACGGACCATGAGCCTTACCTAAGAACGACTCAAAAACGCCGTGAAGATGAGGTTGCGCGCTGTGTGCCGGAAGCTCGAAGGAGAAGCTGGTGGAGGTCTTGACGTCGAATGTCTTGTCAAGAACCGACAGAGGCAGGGATTGCGAGGACCGGGGCGTCACCGATTCGAGAACGTCCGGCTTGGGTTTGGCTGGAGCTTCGGGCTTGTTGCATGCGGCCTGACTCCATATGAGAAGGGCGACAGTCGATAGCAGGGCCGCATGCTTGAACATTTCCTATCAGTGCTCCGAAGTCTTCCCGAACATGGTATTGAAATGAAGCTTGATTTCTCCGCAAGTGCCCTGCTCGGGAGAATACACGACACAGGTATCGAAGGGGCGGGAGTAAACGTGCAGGCTGACTGCCCGCTGATCGAATTCTTTCGGATTCACGACGCGATGGACCGGATCGGCGGGATCCACCGCGCAGGGTTGCTCAATGTTCATCTCCACCGTATTCAGAGGCTCTAGCTTGCAGGTTCCGCCGTCCACGTCCTGGTGAACAAGACGGAAGTTTTCCACCTGCAAGCGGCCCAGTGGTACTGCCATCCAGCAGTTCTGGTCGCGATGATTATGAACTGAGCTGGCCTGTCCGACGTCCCAGCAGATTGCCATCAACTCGTAAAGAGGAGTGCGGTCGATGAGGTTGCGCGTGTAGTGCTGGCGATCCCAGTTGAGATAAGGCGCGAGAGAATCCGTATCGACGGGCTTTTCCTGCAACAGCCGGCGGATCGGCTCGGTCGGACTGAAAGCCGATTCCGGCTGCTTTCGCAATTCCTGCACAAGTCGTTGGATAGAAACGGTTTTTGCGGCAGTAACCATCGTCTTTTCCAGAAATTGAGTATAGCGCAGGTCTCGGCGCATATCTCGAACCCGTCGACCCTGGTGGAGTAAACTGCGATCAAGAAAGCAGCATGAGTAATTGCACCCTTGATCGAAGTTGGAAGAGATCCTTTGTCGCCTGCTTTCTCGTCACGACTGCAATCGTGCTTGCCAGCGATGTGCCGTTTGCGCCTCCAGCCACCGGACGCTACCGCCTCAATCCATCTCTCGCACGGGATGTGCTGCGGCAGTGCTCGCGAGCCACTCCTGCCGCGGTTTCCGGAGCCTGGCAGCCGTCCAACCAGGACATCGACGAACTGGAAGGGTCTCTGCCGAAGTACCTGCAACAACGAGCGAACGCCGGAGAGGAAATTCCTCCTCAGGGACAGGCCTATCACCGGCAGTACGTCGGTTTCACGAGAAAAGCTGAGCGCTACATCTACGGCAACTTCTATCCCGCAAGGGCGGCGACCGGATACTGGAAGGCAAAAGAGTCAAAGCAGGCCGTAGTCGTGTGTGATGGCGGCCCAGCGTTTTGGGGAATCGTATTCCGCGTTTCAACCAAGACATTCGAAGAGATACAGTTCAATGGTCTCGGCTAAATGCTGAGCGCCAGGGCTGCTATCGTCCTGCCCCGAGAATTTCTTTGCTCTCGCCTTCCGCCACGGCCGGATAGGCAGCCTGCTTCTTCCTCCGTCGCAGATCCCGAGGAAGCTCCGACTTGAGCAGCCACAATCCCGCTGCCACCGCGGCAGCCCAGGTAATCGAAACGAGGGCTAATTGACTGAGATCAGCAATGCGGCTACCCCGGCCTATTGTGAGCGGGATCGCCTTCGCCACCTCGAAACTGACCGCTCCAGCGATGACCGCGGTCAGCGCGGCCTTACCGAGTTCATCCCAGCGTAGTTCACTCGCGGAGACCAACTTTCGCCGATGGAGCAATCCAGCAAGCGCTACGAGGTTGAGCCCGATGCCAATGTCTGACGCCCACGCAAGACCTACGACTCCAAAATTGTGGAACAAGAGTGAGTAAACGGGCATCGATCCTGCTGTCACCAGGGTCACGGCGATCATTGGCGTGAGAGTATTTCCGGCCGCATAGAATGCTCGAGCATAGAGCCCTTGCGCAGACCACAGCACCAGCGAGAGCGAGAACCAGAAGAAGTAAACAGCGGTTGGCTGCGTGTCGGAAGGAAGAAATCGGCCGCGGCGATAAACAAGATCGATGAGAGGAAGAGCCGTGGCCATCATCCAACTGGTAGCCAGAATCGACGCGGCGGAAACGCGGTACACCGAATCGTTGACTGTGTCGGCAAATTCCTTGAGCCGTTTTTCGTTGAACAGCCGGGCGAAGAATGGGAGAGAAGCTTGTCCTGTTGCCTGGCCAAGAACTGCGATCGGGACGGCAAACAGGCGCTTGGCGTAGTTCAGCCGGGTAATGTCGCCGACTCCTTTGGCGGCATAGTGGCGAAGGATCCAGTCATCCGCAGTCACGAGTGAAACTCCGAGCATCAGTGGCACCGAGAGCTTCACCCATTCGCGAAAGGCGGGATTCGAGATATCGAACGACGGCCGGTAGCCTGTTCCGATGCGAGCTGCCCCGATCGCGCTCGCGAGAAATGGACCGGCGAAGCTGCCGATCAGCGCTCCGTAGGCGAGCGAGGCGATTCCAAAGTGCCGCCCGCCCAAAACTCCCCCGAGAATAATGAACAGGTTGTAAATCAGGGGGCCGAAGGCTGGAAACAGGAAGAGGCGGTGAGAGAGGAGAACCGCCGAAACGACGCCTCCAACATAAAAAAAGATCTGGGCCGGAAGAAGAATGCGGGTAAGGTGAACGCAAAGTTCAATCTTGTCGGGCGTGAAATCCTTCACATACCAGTGCAGGAATTGTGGGGTGAAAATTTCGGCGAGGACCGTGCCCACTACCATCACCGCGGTCATTACGGTGATGATGATGGAAAAAGTCTTCTGCGCGTCGGCATCCCGCTTTTCAGCCAAGAATCTGGTGTAGATCGCGATGAAGGTGATGGGAGCCGATCCGCCCGCGACGATGTAGTTGAGGAAGTCGGGCAGCGTGAAAGCAGTTACATAGGCGTCCGTGATCCGGCGGCTCCGTAGGCCCATGCGATGTAGGCGTCGCGCACATATCCGATTACGCGCGACAGCATGACTGCCGTGATCAGCAACAGTGTCGCCGAGAAGGCCGTGTGCTGATGCGACGGCTGGAAGAAGCGCAGGAGTTTCTTCATCGAGACCCGATCAGAGGTCAATCTTATCGGAATCTCCAAGGCACAGGGTTGACCGACTCGCGTCCCCGGTTACGCGAGTACCGAATCAGGAATGCTATTCTGCCGGTACGTAGACGCGGCCCGCGGACACCAAGTCCACATTCGGTATTTCGGTCGTGAGGCGGACAGTTTGCCACCCGCTCTTTTTCTGCGGCTGCGGAATAAAGCTCAGCAGGTATTGATGCTGCAGACGTCTTCCGAATTGCTCGAGGAAAGGCGCGAACGAGACGGGTGCGCCGGTCATCCCGATATAAAACGCTTCGCCTCCGGTTTCGTCGGCTACCCGCGACAGGTAGATCTGTCCCCAGTAGGTTTGCCAGTAACTGTGACCGAAGTGGCCTATCTCGGGAAAGTAGATCGCGGATACCTGGATATTGGCCTTGGCGGCATCGTCGATGGCCGCCTGCAGATAGGGATCCTGCAAGTCGCCGGTTCCGTAGTAGCGATCAATGCCGTCGGTAACCATCAGCACTTCGCGACGGCCTGACGCGCTAGGCCACTTCTTCACCAAATCGCTGAGGGAAAAGTAAGGACTGGCATTGGCTCCGGCTGCTCCCATAGGCAAGCGCAACGACTTCACGGCGGCGGCGTGATCGTTCGTCAGATCTTGCACAACGCGCGCGGTCCCGTTCTGCATGTAGGCGACGCCGATCATCGTTGTTGCGGACTGAGCATTGATGAACTGCTTGAGATCCTGAAGTTGCGATCCGAGGCTCGCGCTGGAACTGTCGTCGATCAGGATAAACAACTGCAAGGCCGCATGATCGCCCTGAGCCGGAAGCCATTCGAGGACCTGGTCGCGCTCATGTCCTTCGTACACCATCACTTCGTCGCGATTGATTGTGGGAACAGTGTTGCCGTGCTTGGGCTCGGCCGTGACTACAAGATGAGCCGCAAATCCGCCGGCTGGTTGTTGGGCCGTTGAGAGAACCGGGGCACAGACACAACACGTGACCAGCAGGGTTAGGAAGCCGGAAAAACGATCCCTGGGCATAGTTCTCCTTCAGAGTGCCGTCGCTCGAACGCAGTACCCTGCCGAGGAGCCATGACGTG
>Ga0170475_106808617_pt1 | contig 11091 bp, 9 predicted proteins | sample Soicark_Litter_5_FD_111474 | JGI IMG/M metagenome (GOLD analysis project Ga0170475, IMG submission 111474) | Avena fatua rhizosphere microbial communities from Hopland, California, USA. Combined Assembly of 48 SPs | reverse complement strand
TAAGCTGCGCCACAACGCCTATGACGCGGTAGTTACTGACTGGCGATTGGGTGACGCGAATGGGCGCGCCGTTGTCCAGGCCGCCAAAGACCACTCGAGCATGCCCGTAGTAGTCGTTTCAGGCTACGTAGCAGAAGCCTTTCAGGCCGCAGAACCTCTCGCGGACCTCTACCTGGAAAAGCCGGTGAATCCCGAGGAACTGGTCACCATCGTCAATGAGCTGCTCAAGAATCAGGAGCGCGACGAGCAAGACGAGAAACAGCACAAGCCCTCGTAATAGCGAACACCAGCGATAAGTACTTATCAATTAGGGGTAAGCATGCCGGCGGAAATGCCCGTCCGCGTTACGGCATAATGAGAGAGAGCTCTTTCGCGCCTTTTAGGCGCAGTTTCGCCAAAGTTAACTCATGAGTCCATCGAACCCCGTTACTGAAGCCCCCGCAGCCGCTTCCGGATCGGCTGCAGCCTCGCCTTCGAACTTTATCCGCGACATTATCATTCGCGACCTGCAGACGAAGAAGTTCGGCGGGCGCGTGCAGACCCGCTTTCCTCCTGAGCCGAATGGATACTTGCATCTCGGGCATGCGAAATCTATCTGCCTCAATTTCGGACTCTCCTCCGAGTTCGGCGGCAAGACGAATCTCCGCTTTGATGACACCAATCCCGAAAAGGAAGAGCAAGAATACGTTGATTCCATCATTCGTGACGTTCGCTGGCTCGGCTTCGATTGGGAAGACCGGATGTTCTATGCCTCTGACTATTTCGACCAGCTCTATGCCTGGGCAGTGCAGTTGATCAAGGCAGGTAAAGCATATGTGGATGACCTTAGCGCTGACGAGATTCGCAAGACTCGCGGCACACTGACCGAGCCCGGCCAGAATAGCCCGTTTCGAGACCGGTCAGTGGAAGAGAACCTGAATCTGTTTGCACGCATGCGCGCCGGGGAGTTTCCTGACGGCTTGCGTACGCTTCGTGCAAAGATCGATATGTCTTCGCCGAATCTGAACATGCGAGATCCGGTTATGTATCGCATCCTGCACTCCGCTCATCACCGGACGGGCAATAAGTGGTGCATCTACCCGCTGTATGACTTCGCGCACGGCCAATCCGATTCAATCGAGAAAGTGACGCACTCTATTTGCACACTGGAATTCGAGGATCATCGTCCTCTATACAACTGGTTCATCGAGCAGCTCGGCATTTTTCCTTCCCAGCAGATCGAGTTCGACCGTCTCAACCTCACTTACACGCTGCTCAGCAAACGCAAGCTGCTACAGCTGGTGAACGAAGGACATGTCCGCGGATGGGATGATCCGCGTATGCCGACGCTCTCTGGAGTACGCCGCCGTGGCTACACACCTGAAGCATTGCGCAACTTCTGCGGCTCTATTGGCGTGTCGAAGACGAATGGCACCATCGAACTGGCTATGCTGGAGCACTTTCTTCGGGACGATCTCAACAAGCGCGCACTGCGTGTGATGGCTGTGCTGCGTCCGCTCAAAGTGGTAATCGACAACTATCCTGAAGGACAAGTCGAGCAGATGGATGCGATTAACAACCCCGAAGATCCGAGTGCCGGCACTCGCACCGTGCCATTCTCACGCACGCTCTACATCGAGCAAGATGACTTCCGTGAGAATCCTCCGAAACAGTTTTATCGTTTATCGCCCGGGCGCGAGGTGCGTCTTCGCTATGGATACTTCGTCACGTGCAGCAATGTCGTGAAAGACGCAAACAGAGAAGTCGTCGAGGTGCACTGCACCTACGATCCGGCGACCCGTGGTGGCAATGCGCCAGATGGCCGCAAAGTGAAATCGACCATTCACTGGGTATCGGCTGCGCACGCCATCGAAGCCGAGGTGCGCATGTACGAGAACCTGTTCACAAAAGAAGATCCGAATGACGTCGAGAAAGACAAAGACTGGACAGCCAACCTCAATCCACATTCACTCGAAGTTCTGCAGGCAGCCAAGCTTGAGCCGTCGTTGACGGGTGCAACGGCAGGTGCGCGATATCAGTTTGAGCGCCTGGGATATTTCTGTGTGGATCCCGATTCGAGACCTGGCAGTCCCGTCTTCAACAGAACCGTCGCATTAAAAGACACGTGGGCGAAGCTGGAGAAACGGACGCAGAGCTAAACGCTTATCGCTGGATGTTCTGTTCACGCCTGAGTCGCGCCAGCGGCTCCGCGCTTCCCATGAACGTCTGGACTTCTTATATGCTCCGGACGCACTCCGATTCCAATGGCGCGTGCCGGAATCCGCTGTAGCGTCGGCCAGCGCTGCATCAGCTTCAACTGCCATGGCACCTTAATCGGCTGATCAGCTGCCAAGACCGTGCTAATGATTCGGTCCTGAGCAAAGATTTGGAATCGTTGTACGATGCGCGTGGGAAATTCGCGCCGCTGCTGAACCTTTTCTAGGTATTGCGTGATGTCTTCGCCGGTCATCAACGGCGCAGCTAAAATGTTGGCCGCAGCAACCGCGTCCTGCACTGCTAGATTAATTCCAACCCCGCCAATGGGCGACATTGCATGCGCCGCATCGCCGATGCACAGCACACCTGGTTTGTACCACTTGTCCAAATGGTCGACTTTGACCGTGAGCAGCTTAATGTCATCCCAGCTCTGCAGTTCTCCGATCCGGTCGCCGAAATAGAGAACGAGACGTGCGATCTCCTTACGGAAACTCTCAATACCTGCAGCTTGTAGTTTGTTCGCGGTGCCTTTTGCGATCACGAATGCACACTGCCAGTAATCGCCACGATTTAACATCACCATGATCCTGCCAACATCGATGCGTCCGAGAGACTGCTCGGGATCGCTCGCTTTCCGTGACATCCGGAACCACAGCACGTCTATGGGGGCACCTTTGTCGACAACTACCAGTCCGGCTTTCTCGCGAACGGTTGAACTGCGTCCGTCGGTACCGATCACCAGATCGCAATGCACAACAAGCTCTCCGTCCGGAGTTCGCGCGCGAACGCCACTAATGGTTCCATTTTCCTGAAGGAGGTCGTATACCTCGGTGCGCATGCGAAGTTGGAACTCGGGATATCGCCGCCCTTGGTCAGCCAGGAAATTCAGGAACTCCCATTGCGGCATTAAGGCGATGAACTTAGCGTGAGTGGGAAGATGCGAAAAATCGGCGATCACAATACTCGTGTTGCCGATCTGGCCTCCAAGGCGGCGAAACTCCTGGTGTGGACGCCGCAGAAGCTCATCTAAGATGCCAAGTTCGTGCATCAGCTCAAGTGTTGATGGGTGTACAGTATCCCCCCGAAAGTCGCGTAAGAAGTCCGCATGCTTCTCCAGAACGGCGACTGCGATACCTGCGCGTGCAAGCAGCAATCCCAGCATCATGCCGGCGGGACCGCCACCGACGATACAGCAGCGCACACTGATCTCTGCCATGAAGGTATCCTCGTCTGGAAACAATACGGATAGATTACGCTTGGTACTCGCGTCTGTTGGGCTGGAGAAATCGATCGAGGGGAAGCCTCGTTCCGGGGAGAAGCGGTGCTCGATCTGGTAAAAACAGAACGCCGGGCGCCTGCGCCCGGTGTTCTCGACTTCGCGCGGGGTGCCTGGCTACGCACCAGGACCTGCATTCGCGGCTCAGCTACAGCTATCGTCCGTGATGCTTCTCGTAGGCTGTTTTCTTGGCCTGTCCCGGAGCCACGTCGGCTCCGTGCCATCCCTTTTTCTTACCGTGCTCCCATCCTGCGCGGCGGTCATGGTCACCATGACGGAAGGGATCGTGGCTGCTGGTGCGATGCTCGCGACGCCAACGTTCTTCACGTTCATGGCGTAGGCGGCGCTCACGCTCTTCGCGCGCATGGCGCAGGCGTTGCTCGCGTTCTTCACGCCAGTGTTGCTGACGTGCCCGATCATGGTCGTGACCAGCGTCACGCACATGCTGAACGCTATTGTGCTCAGCTTGTTGATCGCGGGCGGAAGCCGGCAGCGCACATAGCGCTACCAACAAAGGAGCTGCCAAAAAGTATGAACGGTTCATAGTCTCTCCACGAGTAGAAGTCAGCATCTCGCATGCCGATCCCAGGTGCTCAGAATGAGAGACTTACCATCATCACTGCTCCGCAGTTTGGGAAGTTTTTACACCGCACACTGCAAAGTTCCCGCAGTACCGAAGGTCATGAACAGTTGAGTGCGAAACCGTGCCCGCAAAAGACAAGTAGCCCGCAATGGTGGGCCCAGCGAGAACTCGCTCGCGTGTGGCCTATTTTCCTTCTGTCGCAACATCTTTGAGCGCAGTTCAACAGAAGTCTTCCGAGATTACGTGCTTCAGCCTACAATGCTCTCCCGTTTATCGTAGAGGGGACGATGATGGCCACCGCGGCGATAGCCAACCTGGAAGAGGAATTCAATTCGACCGACAAACCCGCAGGACCATGCGTGATGATTGTCTTCGGAGCGGCGGGGGATCTCACTAAACGCAAACTCGTGCCCGCACTCTACAATTTGGCGAAGGATCACCTATTGCCCACGAACTTTGCCGTAATCGGCGTCTCATTCGACCAGTTGAGCGTGGACGCTTTTCGCGAGCAGGTCACCCAATTCCTGGACAAAGAAGACCACAGCAGCGAAGCTTGGCGGTGGTTGAACGAGCGGCTTTACTACGAACGCGGAGATTTCGCGAGCAACGATACTTATCTCACGCTCAAGAAGCGGCTGTGCGACATCGATGCCCAACATGGGACTGAAGGCAATTACCTATTTTACCTCGCCACCGCGCCAAAGTTCTTCGCTGAAATAGTGCAGCAGCTCGGAAGTCATCAGCTCGCGCAGGAGGAAAATGGGTGTTGGCGCCGTGTCATTATCGAAAAGCCCTTCGGACACGATCTAGAATCGGCGAAGAGTTTGAATTCTCAGATTCAAAGTGGGCTTTCCGAGAAACAGATTTACCGTATCGATCACTACTCGGGTAAAGAGACCGTACAGAACCTGCTTGTCTTTCGCTTCAGCAATAGCATCTTCGAGCCGTTGTGGAACGACCGCTATATCGATCATGTGCAGATCACGAACGCAGAGACGGTCGGGGTGGAACGCCGCGGCGGATACTTCGATAACGTGGGCACCATGCGCGACATGGTGCCGAACCACATCATGCAGCTGATTAGCCTCACAGCAATGGAACCGCCCGCATCGTTCAAGTCAGAAGCGGTTCGCGATGAGCAGGCAAAGGTTCTGCACGCGATGAGGCCCTTTCAGTCCGATGAAGTTCTGCATAACACGGTGCGCGGCCAATACGGCGCAGGAGACGTAGACGACACAACGGTTCCGGCGTACCGTAGCGAACCAGGGGTGTCACCGGAGTCGCGCACTGAGACGTTCGTTGCGATGAAGCTGGCCATCGACAACTGGCGCTGGGCTGGAATTCCATTTTATGTTCGCACAGGTAAGAGGCTGACGAAGCGGCATACCGAGATCACGATTCAATTCAAAAAGACGCCGCTGGAAATTTTTCATGATGCGGCAGGCCATAAACTGCGCACCAACCAGTTGGTGATCCAGATTCAGCCCGAGGAAGGCATGATGTTGAGCTTCGGCGCTAAGGTTCCAGGTTCGACCGTACGAGTCGGCTCGGTGAACATGAGCTGCGAATATGCGAAGTATTTCAAGACCGAACCGAAGACCGGATATGAAGTCCTGCTGTACGACTGCATGATCGGTGACCCAACGCTCTTTCAGCGCGCAGACATGGTCGAGGCTGGCTGGAGCGTAGTAGATCCAGTGCTCGACGTGTGGCGCGCAGTTTCACCGCGCAAATTCCCAAATTATCCGGCGGGAAGCTGGGGTCCAAAAGAATCCGATCAGCTGTTGGAACGAGACGGCCGCAGTTGGAGGAAAATCTGATGATTCTTGCTGGAGATATCGGCGCTACACACAGTCGGTTGGCAGCATTCCGGCCAGAAGGCAACAAGCTTCCTCTCGTCGTAGAAAAAATCTATGACAGCCACAACCACACGGGACTTGCAGATATAGTCGGCAACTTCGTACGTTCCGAAGGCATTCCTGCGCAGAGCGCTTGCTTCGCGGTGGCAGGTCCTGTGCGGGGCGGGAAGAGCAAGATTTCAAACCTTCCCTGGACCATCGAGTCCAGAGACTTGGCCAAGCAGCTGAAGCTGAGATCGGTTGGATTGATAAATGATCTTGAAGCTTACGCCTATGGCCTCGATTCATTGGAGTCGAAGGACTTTGTGACACTTCACGAAGGATCCGAAGATGCCGAAGGCAACACTGCTGTGATTTCAGCTGGCACTGGACTGGGCGAAGCAGGATTGCTGTGGGACGGTTTTCGTCAGCATCCGTTTGCATGTGAGGGTGGGCACGCGGACTTTGCCCCACGCAACGAACTGCAAATCGAGCTGCTCAAGTATCTGCTCGCACACCATAAGACAGTCAGCTATGAGCGGGCTCTTTCCGGTCCCGGTATCAAGAACATCTATGATTTCTTCCGCGACACCAAGCGAGTTGAGGAACCAGCTTCGTTGCGCGAACAGATGAATGCAACTAAGGATGCTCCTGCGTTGATCTCGCAGTTAGCCCTCGAGAAGAATTCGCCGATTTGCGAGCAAACGATGTCGATGTTTGTGAGCGTCTACGGCGCGGAAGCCGGAAACTGTGCGCTGAAGTTCATGTCGCTCGGCGGAATCTTTATTGGCGGCACCATTGCGGCCAAGAACATTCCGCTGATGAAGCGGCCAGAGTTTCTCGAAGCCTTCTTCGACAAAGGACGCATGCGGCCGTTGCTTGAGTTAATTCCGGTGAAAATCGTGCTCAATGACGATGCCGGATTACTCGGTGCGGCGCGCTACGCCTGTCTACAAAAGGCATTCGGAAGTGCGCAATGGGCGTAATCTATCGTTAAGGCTGCGGATGGACAACGCGAAACAATGCGACTTCCTGCTGATGCGCTACGTTCCCGATCCCTTCAAGAACGAGTTCGTTAATATCGGTGTGCTCCTGCTGGGACGCGAAATTGATTTCGCTGATGTGCGCTTCACGCGCGACTGGGCGCGGGTACGCTGCGCCGATCCGAATGCCGATCTCGATATTCTCGAAATGCTCGAATCCGACATTCGCAACCAGCTGCAGAGCGCCGATTCTCGCAAGCAGATTATTCATCGTCTCGAAGACACCCTCTCGAACGCTCTTCAACTCAGCGAACCCAGCGTTCTGCTATCAGAGTCTCCAGCCCAAGATCTTCAGCGGTTGGCACAGACGTATCTGGAGCGGGCTAAGCCACAACGCGAACCGCGGCTCGGAGCGCGGCAGCGAATTGTTTCTGAGATGCGCAGCGTATTCGAGTCCGCTGGCGTGTGGGATTCACTTCAGAAGAAGATCAAAATATCCAAGTACACGCATGTCGGCGATCCGTTGAAGATCGACTGCGGATACGCGCCGAACGGAGTGATACGACTCTTCCACGCAGTGTCTTTGGCCGCGGAGGCTGACAGCGCAAAAGTCCTGGCTTTCAGTTACCCGGCGCTGGCGCAGGGTATTGCGCGTGTCGAGGGAGTAAAAACAGAGCTGACGGCGATCGTCGAGAATGGTCTCGACCGTGAAGACAATGCAATCAAATTCGCGATTAGCACGCTGGAAAGAACTTCGATCAGCGTTGCTAGCTTGAGCGAGTTGCCTTGGTTTGCGGAGCGGGCGCGCCGGGAGTTGCGCTTGTAACCTAGCGGATCAGGCTTCCCAGTCCTTCATCATTTCCCGTAGTCGCAGAGCCGCAGTCAGGTTCTCGTCTGCTCGCCAGTTGTGCTTTGTTCTGACGTGCGCTTCGAAAGTGCTTTTCAATTCACGTTGCCCGACGAGAGGGTCTACGCTTCCCGCAGGACTCAAAGGGAAGCTTTGCTGACAAGCCGAGCACGTCGCGACCAGCGAAGATTTCCCGTCAGGGATCGCGATCACGAGCGTGGCGTTCTCCATTCGGTCTCCTTATTATTACTGCCGTAAGTACAGTGTTGCTCTAGTTTGATGCCCGCACAAGATTCCGTTAGTAACAATCCAGGTAACCAGAGCGACTGCCTATAACGCCGCTCGCGCCTGGAGCACACGATCAACAGATTGCTGCACAGTATCTCCGACTGCGGATAGATGTCCCATTTTCCGCCCTGGACGAGGCACGCTCTTCTCATACAAATGCAGACGCACGCCGGGGATCGCCAGCGCACGATCGAAGGCTGGAGGTCGCGCACCAAGCCACACGTCTCCAAGGAGGTTGGAGATCGCCGCCGGCTTTACGAGACTTGGATCGCCCAGCGGCAAATCGCATATCGCACGCACCGCCTGTTCGAACTGACTGGTGACGCAGGCACGTTCGCTCGCGTGATAGCTGTTGTGAGGACGCGGCGCAAGCTCGTTCACCAGCAACCGGCCACCCTTCAGCAGAAACATCTCGATTACCAGCAGACCTACGACGCCAAGCTGTTGGGCAATCTGCAACCCTAAATCGGTTACTTGTCTGTAGAGTTCAGCAGGCAACGAAGCAGGAATCGCCGACCAGTCGAGAATCTGCTGTTCGTGATGGTTTAGCGCTGGTGGATATACAACGGCTTCGCCGTGCGGACGTCGGGCGACCAGCACAGAAATCTCGTATTCAAGCGGCAGCGCGCGCTCGACCACGCATGACCGCGAGCCAAGCTGCTTCCACAAGTCATCGGCTGAAGCAGGAGCCGCGGACGCCTGCAGCCGGATTTGGCTACGACCGTCGTACCCGCCTGAGGCTGATTTGATGAAGCAATCACCCGCAAACTCCTGGACCGCTGCTGCAAGTTCTCGCGCATTGGTAGTTGGCCTCCAGTCCCCAAGTGGGAACCCACTGGTCTGGAGCCATTTCTTTTGACCAATACGGTCTTGCACCACCTTCAGCACCGCAGCTTCGGGTCGGACTGGCGCGTGTCGTGCTGCCTCTTCGAGACTTGCAATCGAGATCTGTTCGATCTCAAGCGTCACAACGTCTGAACCTCGCGCCAGATCGCCGGCAGCATGCGCGTCATCGAACGAGGCCGTGAAGCAGCTATCCACCACAAAGCTGGCCGGGCAAGAACGGTCGGGGTCGAGCACCTGCACCCGATATCCGAGAGAGCGCGCTGCCATTGCTGTCATGCGCCCAAGCTGTCCCCCACCAAGGATGCCAATGGTTGCGCCAGGAAGAATGGCACTCACGAAGGCAGCTCCGTGCCCAGAACTTCCTTCTGGCGCGCCAGACGCCAGGCACGAATGCGCTCACGCAGGTCAGCATTGCTCAGAGCGCAAATCGAGGCTGCGAGCAAAGCGGCGTTCGCAGCTCCGGGCTGCCCGATGGCCAGCGTGCCTACCGGAATGCCTTTGGGCATCTGCACAATCGAGAGCAGTGAATCGACGCCGTTGAGCATCGTGGCCGGAACTGGTACTCCCAGGACGGGAAGGATTGTTTTGGAGGCTACCATGCCTGGCAGATGAGCCGCACCACCGGCGGCAGCGATAATCACCTGCAGTCCGCGCTTCTCCGCCGTCGAGGCATATTCGAACATCCAATCGGGCGTGCGATGAGCGGAAACCACACGTTTTTCGTGCGGAACCTGTAATTCCCTCAGGATCTCAATGGCAGGCTCCAGCACCTGATAGTCGCTGCGACTGCCCATGATCACTCCGACGAGCGGCGGCGAAGGTGTCATCGACAAATCCTAGCATTGGCAGTGAAGCGACCAGCACTCAGCATCCAGCCAATTGACATCTATGTTGTTCCGCGGCAGAAGTGAAGATGTTTGAGACTGAATCCTGAATCACTGACCGGTCACGTCAACTGCATGCGCTTGCCCTGAATCTCGATGAAGACATTAATCAGCGAGACGGCGGCCGGTGTGACTCCGGGAATGCGGCTCGCGTGCCCGAGGGTGCGGGGCCGCACGCGGCTAAGTTTCTCGTTCATCTCGCGTGAGAGACCGCTTACCTGCGCATAATCGAACCATTCTGGAATGGAGCGTTCTTCGGCTTTTTTGAGCCGTTCGATGGAGCGCTGCTGCTGTTGCAGGTATCCGGCGTATTTGATTTCAGTTTCCACTGACTTCAACTCGCTGCGCGCTTGTGACGAGAGTTGTGCCGGATCGTTGGAATCAACCGCTGCGAAGAACGACGGCAGAAGCTCCCGCAGCACGGGCGCAAACTCCTCGATCGCAATTTCAGGCCGTTTCAAGAGCTGCGCATATGTCTGTCCAGCAGCATTACCAAAAGATGCCGTCTTGTCCGGCATGACTCGCGCAAGCTTTTCCAGATCGGCCTTTGTTGTTTCCAGCACTTTCCGCAGCGCCGACGCGCGCTCTTGCTTAGCCAGGAAATCGCGCCAGGCTTCATCTGAGACCAGGCCCAGTTTTCGTCCATGCGGGGTGAGACGCCGGTCGGCATTGTCGATGCGCAATTGCAACCGGAACTCGGCGCGCGACGTAAACATTCGGTACGGCTCGTTCGTCCCCTTACTGATCAGGTCGTCGATCAGGATCGCGGTGTAGCCTTCAGTCCGGTCAAGGATGAACGGCCTTTCGCCCTTAACTTTCAACGCGGCGTTGATGCCTGCCATGATGCCCTGGCACGCCGCTTCTTCATATCCCGAAGTGCCATTGATCTGGCCAGCCAGGAACAGGCGCGCGATTTTCTTCGTCTCTAGTGTGCGCTCGAGTTCCGTTGGATCGATCGAGTCGTACTCAATGGCGTAGCCCGGACGCAGCATCTCCGCAGTTTCCAATCCGGGAATGGACTTGATGACCGCGAGCTGCACGTCGATAGGCATGGAGGTAGACATGCCATTCACGTAGATCTCATGCGTATTCAGCCCCTCGGGTTCAAGAAAGAGCTGGTGCTGCAGCTTGTCAGGAAACTTGACGATCTTGTCTTCAATCGACGGGCAATAGCGCGGGCCGATGGACTGAATCTGTCCGGAGTACATGGGCGAGCGGTGAACGTTCTCGCGAATGATGCGATGTGTTTCCTCGGTCGCGAACGCGATGTAGCACGGCACTTGCTTCTGCCGAATCTTTTTCGTCCGAAAGCCGAAATGGGTTGGATCGTCATCGCCGGGCTGGGCAGCG
>Ga0170475_119328931_pt1 | contig 11092 bp, 9 predicted proteins | sample Soicark_Litter_5_FD_111474 | JGI IMG/M metagenome (GOLD analysis project Ga0170475, IMG submission 111474) | Avena fatua rhizosphere microbial communities from Hopland, California, USA. Combined Assembly of 48 SPs | reverse complement strand
CCGGTCCGGCCGGTAATTGAATATCGTGCCGAGATTTTCGTACCCGAGCCATCGCAAATTTCCGCCGATCTCCGCCGGTGCCCAGCACACGAGTCCGCCCCAGCTGGACACCTGCGCGTCCAGCCCGCCAAGGTTCAGCGTGCCCGCTGTGCCGGGACCCAGCAGGTCCGCTCGTGTCTTCAACAGACTGACGACGACCGCCACGAAGGAAAACATCCCCCATGACAGCGCATACTCCAGCATCCTCTCGCGCCGGAATGCGCGTCCCATCAACAGATCAAGGATGACGATCGCACCGATGGCGTACAGCGCGAACTCGCGATGAAGGAACGCGAAGCCGGCGAATAGACCAAAGGCGATGGGTCGATTCCGCAGGAGCCAGAGAATCAGCACATAGAGGAGCGGCTCGATGTTCGAGCCCTGCGGTTCCACCAGACGAGCGGAGACGAGAGGCGGCGGCACGATGAAGAACGCGCAGATCAGCAGCGCTTCACCGGTGTTGATGTTGAGCTTCTTCACCAGAATCCAGAGCAACAGACCGGCAACGGCGACGTTCACGCACAAGAGTGGAAATTTCAGCGACGCGATCGATGCGCCGAACACCTTGAAGAAAGGTGCTGCCAGCCAGGGCTCCACGGCCAGCATGTAATGCTGGCCGTAGAAGAACAGCGGAAATGCGCGGCCTTCGGCAAGATGCTTCGCCATGAGGCCGACCACTGCCTGGTCCGAGTCGAAATCCGACTGCTCGAAGCAAATCCAGACAATCGATCGAATGGCGATGATCGCGGCGGCTGCCGCCACTGCGCGTCCGAAAGAAGCATTACGCCTGTCCATCCAGTTTGTGGTCAATTATCATAGATTGTGCTTCTCACGCGCCGCGCTGCGCTGAACACGCTCATAGCCGGCGGCGTGGGCACTGCAATCGGCGGCGGCGCCTACGGGCTGGCGTATTCCCGCCATCAGCTGCAGGTGGTGCGCACGTCGCTGCGCGTGGCACATCTACCCCCAGGGCTCGATGGATTCCGCATCGGGTTGATCACCGATCTCCATCACAGCCAGATGGGTCCCCTGCAGGACGTCCAGCGTGCGGCCGCGATGCTGATGGCCGAGCGGCCCGACCTCATCGTCCTGGGCGGAGATTACGTCACCAATGCCGACCGCCGGTACATGGTCCCGTGCGCGGAAGCGCTCGGAGTGTTGACAGCGCCCGCCGGCGTGTACGCGGTCACGGGAAACCACGACGATGACCACGATATGCCAGCGGCGCTTGCAGCGAGTGGCTTCACCGTGCTGAGGGATGAGAGAACGACGATCACTGTACGCGGGGGAAAATTTGAGCTGGCGGGAATTCGATTCTGGACGGTCAGACCGCGCGACATCGCGAGGGTGCTGAGGGACGCGGCGGCGCCTGTGGTTCTGATCGCGCACGATCCCCGCAGGCTCAAAGAAGCCGCGGATCTCAGGGTGGCTGTGGTGCTCTCCGGCCATACGCACGGCGGTCAGGTGAATCTGCCGCTGCTCGGTCCTATTGCCGCCAGAAAATTCCCCGTGGTGGCCGGCCCCGCGCAGCAGGGCGGGACGTCAATCTTCGTGAGCCGCGGCGTCGGCACCGTTTTCATCCCGTATCGCCTCAACTGCCCGCCCGACGTTTCAGTGATCACGCTCCGCGTGTGAAGAAAGGCGGTTGGGGTCGTTTTCAACGCGCCGGAATGAATCGGCGCCCTTCGATGCGCCATCCTCCATCAAGCACGATCCGGATAGCCTCTGGATACACGCAGTGCTCGCGTTCGAGAATCCGGCGTGCGAGCATTTCTGTATCGTCCTCGTCAAGGACGGGGACGATTTCCTGGAGCACAATTGGCCCGCCATCGAGATCGGCGGTGACCAGATGAACCGTGACGCCTGTGAATTTCACCCCGTATTCCCAAGCCTGAACCTGGGCGTTCATCCCTGGAAATGCCGGAAGCAACGACGGATGAATATTGAGAGTGGCGGGAAATGACTGGACGAAGATCGGACTCAGCAGCCTCATGAACCCTGCGAGACATACCAGATCGACTTTTCGAACCTCGAGCTGCTTGACGAGTTCGCGGTCATAGTCTTCGCGAGTTCGGAAGCGCGTGCGGTCGGTGTGGTCCAGGAGCAGCGTCTCAATTCCCGCCGCTGACGCCAGTTTCAGCCCTTCAGCGTCGGCTCTATTTGAGATAACGATTGCGATGTCTGCGCGTATCTCGCGACGAGAGACCGCGCTGATGATCGCCTGAAGGTTGGACCCGCGTCCCGAAATCAGAACGCCGATGCGCCTGCCGCCAGTCGCAGATATGGGGACGGGAGTCATTTCTCTACTTTCGGCACTTCCATTGCACCGCTCGTCTCCCTGCCCTGCCCCTTTTTTTAGATCCCGAGGACCGTACGCGCGCCGGGGACGATTTCGCCGATGAGCTTCGCATCCTCGCCTTCGTCCTTCAGGATCCCGAGCACAAGATCCACATGGGCCTGGGTGCAGGCCAGGATCAAGCCGATGCCCATATTGAACGCCCGGAACATCTCATGCCGCGGCACGTCGCCTCCGCGCTCCAGGAACGTGAACAGGGGAGGCACGGTCCAGCTGTCAGGATGGATCCGTGCTGCGGTGCCGTCCGGGAGAATGCGCGACAAGTTCCCGGGAATGCCGCCGCCGGTAATGTGCGCCATTCCCTTCACGAGATTCCGCTCAAGGACCGGCCGCATGCACTTCAGGTACGATCGATGTGTCCGAAGCAGCGCGCCGGCCACCGTATCCCCGACCTCAGGGACAAGGCTGTCGAACCTCAAGCCGAGCTGGTCGAACACAATCCGGCGCGCCAGCGAGTAGCCGTTGGTATGGAGTCCGGTAGACGGCAGGCCGATCAGTCGATCTCCGTTCTGAATCTCCCGTCCGTCGATCAGCTTCGGCTTATCGACCACCCCCACGATGAACCCGGCGAGATCATATTCGCCAGAGTTGTAGAACCCCGGCATCTCGGCCGTCTCTCCGCCGATTAACGCACAGCCATTTTCGCTGCACGCCCGTCCCATCCCAGTGACGATCTGCGCGGCCACCTCAGGATCAAGATGCCCGGTCGACAGGTAGTCGAGAAAAAACATCGGCGCAGCGCCATGGACGAGAATGTCATTGACGCAGTGATTGACGAGGTCCGTCCCCACGGTGTCGTGAATGCCGGAGAGGAAAGCGATCTTCAGCTTGGTGCCCACCCCGTCGGCGCTGGACACCAGGATTGGATCGGCATAGCTCGCGGACGGGAAGCGAAACATGCCGCCGAACGAGCCGATCTCAGAGAGGACGCCGGGCGTGAACGTGGCGCGCGCGATGCTCTTGATGCGCCGGACGGCGTCATCGCCGGACTCAATGTCGACGCCTGACTGTTTGTAATCCAAGACGATCAGAATTCCAGTTTATCGATCAACGCCTGCCCTACGTCCCTGGTGGCGGATCCTTCCGGCGCAAGCCAGTAGCCCTTGCGAACGGCGGCGAAAAACCCTTCTTCTTCGTAGTCCTCTTCAAGAATGTCAAAGCCTTCGGCCAGGAGTTCGATGGCGGCGCCGCGTTTCTGGTAATGCTCGAGAAATGACAGCATCAGGGGCGCGTTGCGGATGGCGACGGTACCCACGCCAATCGCCATCGGTGCTCTCGGCGGATCCATCGACGGAATTCCGGCGTCAAAAAGCGCGGTCAGCGCCTGCAGGTTCCCTGCGTTCGCGAGCGCCACAAGACCGGTAACGGCGGTCCTCAGCAGCGCCTGAAATCCGTTGTTCTTCTCGGCGAAGCCGAGCGTGTCGACCAGATAGCCGAGATGCGCGTCACAGTTGACGCCGAGCAGGCAGATGGCGGCGGCAATTGCCGGCTGCGCCTCGCGCGGGGCGCTGCCCTGCAGCGTCGCGAGTGTTTCCATGGCCCGTGGATCCTTCAATTTGCCCACCGCAATTACGGCATCAATCTGGAGCGGGCCGCCAAGGCGGGCAATCTGGAGCAGCGGCTCGAGCGCGTAGGCGGCGTGGTAATCGCCCAGTGCATCGATCACGGCGCTGCGGAAATAATCCTGCCCCCGCCCCACTTCCTGCAAGAGGCTCTGCCGCACGCGAGGGTCTGCGCCGTGTGCCGCAAGCGCTCTGATGAGCGCGGGACGCACGAATTCGCTTTCCTCTTTGCTCAGGGCCTGGAGCAGCGCAGGAATCATCTCCGTGGAAGGGTGGCGCTCATAGTAGCCGTAGGCCACCGTGCGAAGCCTATCGTTGCGGTTCGTCAGCATGTCTCTGACCACCGAAGGCGTCCGTGAATCGTTGAACGCTGTCAGCAGCACGAGGGCGCGAAACCGCACGTACGGATTCTCGCTGCTTTCAACCGCATGAATCAGGATCGGCGCCACATCATCGGCCTGCGCGCGCCGCAGTGCGCGCGCTGCGTTCATGCGCCTGGCAAACGCCGCGTCCGTATTGACCGCGTCCACGCTGCCTAGCGCGTCGATGGCGGCCTGGATGGCTTGAGGAGTCATCGCCTGCGGGCCGCGTTCGTCCACAGCCTGAGCGGGACGCGCCGCCGGAGCAGCCGGTGACGCGGGCTGTGCGCCTGCAGTGGAGGACATCGCCGCCCACACAGCACAGATGATGGCGGCGCCGAGCTTACGTTTTAACAGGATCGCCATCGAGCTTCAGCGCGAGCTGCAGGTATGCCGCCTCATTTCGCGGAAAAGCGACGGGATACTGGCCCGTGTAGCACGACGTGCAGTACGACGCGCGCCGAGAGCCCACTGACGACAGCAGCCCTTCGAGGCTGAGGTACGCCACGCTGTCCGCGTCGAGGTACTTCCTGATCTCCTCCAGCGTATGCGTGGCGGCAATCAGCTCGGACCGGCGCGGGGTGTCGATCCCATAGAAGCACGGGGAGATCGTAGGCGGGCAGCTGATGCGCAGATGTACTTCCCTGGCGCCCGCCGCCTTCATCATCTTCACGATTTTTCTGCTCGTGGTGCCGCGCACCAGCGAGTCGTCTACGAGAACCACGCGCTGGCCGTCCAGGATGCTCCGGACCGGATTCAACTTCACTCTGACCCCGAAATGACGGATCGACTGCTGCGGCTCGATGAACGTGCGGCCCACGTAATGATTGCGAATCAGCCCCACCCTCATGGGCAGTCCGGACTCTTCCGCGAACCCGACCGCCGCGCAGACGCCGGAATCGGGCACCGGCACGACCACATCAGCTTCTGCCGGCGCCTCGCGCGCCAGCAGTCTGCCGAGATTCGTGCGGACCTCATTGACGCTCTCGCCGAACACATAACTGTCCGGCCTGGCGAAATACACATGCTCGAAAATGCATTGTGCCGACGGCGCAGGCGCGAACGGCTTGAACGAGCGGACGCCGTGCGCGCTGACGATCAGCACTTCCCCGGGTTCGACGTCGCGAACATACGTGGCTCCGATCAGGTCGAGCGCGCACGTCTCCGAACAGACGATCACCGCGTCGCCAAGACGGCCCAGCGCCAGCGGGCGGAACCCGTGCGGATCGCGCACCGCAATCAGCCGGTCCTTCGTGCACATGACCAGCGAAAACGCCCCCTGCACATGGGACATCGATTCCACCAGCGCATCGTCAATGGAGGCTGCCCTGGACCGCGCATACAGATGCAGGATCACTTCGGTGTCCGAAGTGGTCTGAAAAATCGACCCGTGCCGGACAAGCTCGTCTTTCAACTCGGTTGCGTTGATGATGTTGCCGTTGTGGCCGATGGCGATTTGCCCGTGGGCGCAATCGATCAGGATCGGCTGTGCGTTGTCCGCGCTGCTGTCGCCGGACGTGGAATAACGGACATGGCCAATCGCCAGCCGTCCCGGAAGCTTCTCCAGGGTTTTCTCGGAGAAAGCATCGGCCACGTGGCCCATCGATTTCGAGATGCGCACGTGCGTGCCGTCCGACGCGGCGATACCGGCGCTCTCCTGGCCACGATGTTGAAGCGCATAGAGCCCGAGGTAGGTGAGATTCGCGGCCTCGGGGTGTCCGAATATTCCGAACACGCCGCAGTAATCCCTGAACTTGTCGCTGGTCTGCTTCGTGTCGGGTTTCGTCACTGTCTTCCTCATCAAAACTAGGCAGCCCGCTGCTTGAAGTACTTCTCCAGCGCCGTTTCCCACATCGCCTCGGCCTCGTTCACCGCCGCGTCAATGACTGGTCTGCCACCCACCGTCACCCGCAGCCGCCCGCCTCCCGTGGTGCCGATTTCGCGAGCGGGAACTCCCGCCGCGCGCGCGCGAGCCAGAAGCGCCGACAACCCATCCCGCGAGACGGTCACCACCGCGCGAGATGCAGACTCCGAGTAGAGCGCAGCAGCCAGCGACCAGCCTTCGGGCGCCCCGCTCACTGGCGCGATGTCCACGTCGAATCCAATACCACCGGTGCCGAACGCGCATTCGGCCAGCGTGATCGCCAGGCCGCCCTCAGCGCAGTCATGCGCGGAGTGGATTGCCCGCTCACGCGCCGATCCGACAAGCAGCTGTTGCAGCGCGCGCTCCGCTTTCAAATCCAACTCAGGCGGCGTGCCGCGCTCGATGCCTTCCGCCACCTTCAGATACTCGCTGCCGCCGAGCTCGTTCCGGGTCTCGCCGAGCAGCACGATCGCCTCACCGGCGGCGCGGAAAGCCCTGCTCAGCACGTTCCCGGCATTTTCGATCAGTCCCACGACGCCAATTACGGGTGTCGGGTAGATCGCCCGGCCATCTGTTTCATTGTAGAGGCTGACGTTCCCACCTGTGATGGGAATATCGAGCCCGAGACACGCATCTCTGATTCCCTGCACGGCGCGGGCGAACTGCCACATGATTTCAGGGCGCTCGGGATTGCCGAAATTCAGGCAGTTGGTTCCACCAATCGGCTCCGCTCCCGCGCACGCCACATTCCGTGCGGCCTCCGCCACGGCGAGCATCGCTCCACGATACGGATCCAGATAGCTGTAACGGCCGTTGCCGTCCACCGACATCGCAAGAGCGCGATTCGTGCCCTTGATCCGGACCACACCGGCCCCCATGCCCGGAAGCACAAGCGTGTTGGTGCGAACCATGTGATCGTATTGCCGGAACACCCAGCGCTTGCTGGCAATGACCGGCGCTTTGAGAAGCGCGAAGAACGCGTCAGCTTCCACGAGCGCCGGGCGGCCGGTGAGAGACAGCGTCTGGACGTCCTTCAGGTACTCGGGTTCGCGCGTCGGACGTTCGTAGACCGGCGCCTCGTCGGTGAGGGCGCCGTTCGGGATTTCCGCGACGATCTCGCCGCGATTCCGGATTCTCAGCTTGCCGTCATCAGTGACGTCGCCTACATGCGCCGCATGCAGGTCCCATTTCCTGAAGATCTCTTCCACTTCGTGCTCGCGGCCTCGCTTCACCACCAGCAGCATGCGTTCCTGCGATTCGGACAGCATGATCTCGTACGGCGTCATGCCGGTCTCACGCTGGGGTACGCGGGAGACGTCCACGTCGATGCCGGCGCCGCCCCGCGAGCCCATCTCGCTGGTGGAACACGTCAGGCCGGCGGCACCCATGTCCTGAATCCCGATTAGCGCGTCGCTCTTCATCACCTCGAGACAGGCCTCGAGCAGCAGCTTTTCCATGAAGGGGTCGCCGACCTGCACGGCCGGACGTTTCTCGGCGGATCTGCCGTCGAATTCCGCGGACGCCATCGTGGCACCGTGAATGCCGTCGCGACCGGTGGCTGCGCCGACGTAGTACACCGGGTTGCCGGTCCCGCTCGCGACACCTTTGACGATGTCGTCTATCTTCGCGATGCCGAGACAGAACACGTTCACCAGCGGATTCCCGGTGTAGCAGCCTTCGAATGCGACTTCGCCGCCAACGGTGGGAATGCCCATGCTGTTGCCGTATCCGGCGATACCGGATACTACGCCCTCCATGTTGCGGCGCACGCGCGGATCGTCGATCGATCCAAATCGCAGCGAGTTCATCAGCGCGATCGGCCGCGCGCCCATCGTGAAGATATCGCGGATGATGCCGCCGACGCCGGTGGCCGCACCTTGATAGGGCTCAATGAACGATGGATGGTTGTGCGACTCAATCTTGAAAACAGCCGCAAGGCCTTCACCCACGTCCACAGCGCCCGCATTTTCTCCGGGTCCCTGCAACACCCGCCGGCCCGATGTCGGCAGCGTGCGCAAATGCACGCGCGAGCTCTTGTAGCTGCAATGCTCTGACCACATCACCGAGAAGATGCCGAGCTCGGTCAGGTTTGGCTCACGCCCAAGGGACGTGACGATCCTGGCGTACTCCTCTGGCGTGAGACCGTGGCGCTCCAGCGTCGCCTGGTCGTGCAGACTGGCCGGACTCATCCCTGTGCGCTCCCGGCGGGTGACAGCGCTCCCGCGGCGAGGGCGGCCACCACCGACTCGAAGATGACGAGCCCGTCCGTGCTGCCGAGCACGGCTTCGCACGCACGCTCGGGGTGCGGCATCAGCCCCAGGACGTTCCGTCCCTCGTTGCAGATGCCGGCGATCGACCCGAGTGATCCGTTTGGATTGGCCTCGTCGGCCGGCGACCCGGCTGCGTCCGTGTATCGGAAAATAACCTGACGGTTGGTTTCGAGGCGGTGGAGGTCGTCGGGCGTGATGAAGTAATTGCCTTCGCCGTGCGCGATCGGAATGCGCAGCACCTGTTGCGGCCTGCACGCGAACGTGAACGGCGTGTCGATCTGCTCCACGCGGATGTGCACGTGCTCGCAGCGGAATTTCAGCTCTCGATTGCGCAGCATGGCGCCGGGGAGCATCCCCGCCTCGAGCAGAATCTGGAAGCCGTTGCAGATGCCGAGCACGGGACCGCCGGCCGCCGCAAACGCTCTCACGGCGTTCATGACGGGAGAAAAGCGCGCAATCGCACCCGTTCTCAGGTAATCGCCGTGCGAAAAACCGCCCGGGAGGATCACGACGTCCGCGCCGCGCAGCTCGGCGTCTTTGTGCCAGACGAATTCGGCATCCTGGCCCAGCACGTCCTTCGCCGCATGGTATGCGTCGTGATCGCAATTGGAGCCTGGAAAGACGACGACCGCGAATTTCATTTTTTTAGTATGTCGTGGGGTTGGGAAGCACCGTCTATTTCAATGCGATAGCTTTCAATCACCGGGTTTGCCAGGAGTTTGTCGGCCACTTCGGATGCCATCGCGCGCGCCTGATCACTCGAGCCCGTCGCGAGTTCCAGCTCGAAGTACTTACCCTGCCGGACATCGTTCACGCCCGCGTACCCGAGCGTGTGGAGCGCGTCCGCAATGGTCTTGCCCTGCGGATCGAACACCGACGGCTTTAACGTGACGAAGACTCGCGCGCGCATTCGATCAGCTCCCAGATCCAGACGATTCAGACGGCGGATGCGGCAACCGCAAAGACGCGGTCGAAAATCGTGTCCACGTGGCGCAGCTGCACAGCGAGATCGAAGGCCGCATCGATGGCGCCGGCATCCAGCACGCCGCGCACGTCCTTGTCTGCCATCAACAGCTGCTTGAAATCTTTCTGCTGGTCGTAGGACTGCATGGCGTTCCGCTGCACCCACTCGTACGCCTGCTCGCGCGAGACGCCGCGCTGCGCCAGCTCGAGCAGAACGGTGCCTGAAAACACCACGCCGCGGGATCGTTCGAGGTTCTCGCGCATGCGGTCCGCGTGAACCACGAGCCCGGACACAATCCGCGTGAACCGCCGCAGCATGTGATCCAGCGCGATGAAGCTGTCCGGGAGAATCACCCGCTCTACCGACGAATGGGAGATGTCGCGCTCGTGCCACAGCGCCACGTTCTCCAGCGCCGCGTGCGCGTTCCCTCTCAGCAGGCGCGCCAGGCCGGTGATCTGCTCGCATCCAATCGGGTTGCGCTTGTGCGGCATGGCGGATGAGCCCTTCTGTCCTTTTCCGAACGGCTCTTCCACTTCTCCAATCTCGGTCTTCTGAAGGCCGCGGACCTCGACCGCGAACTTCTCGAGCGACGCGCCGGTAATCGCGATCGACGCCATCAGCTCGGCATGGCGATCGCGCTGAATCACCTGGGACGACACCGGCGCCGGCTCGAGCCCGAGCGCCTCGCACACTTTGGCTTCGATTGACGGGTCGAGATGCGCGTACGTGCCGACGGCTCCCGAGATCTTCCCCACGGAGATCACGCCGCGCGCGCGCCTCATCCGCTCCTCGTCCCGCTTCAGCTCCGCATACCACAGCGCGAGCTTCAGGCCGAACGTCATCGGCTCCGCGTGCACGCCGTGGGTGCGGCCGATCATCGGCGTCGCCCGGTGCTCCTGGGCGCGGGCGCGGACCGCGTCCGCCAGAAGCTCGATGTCCCTGATGACTACATCGCACGCCTCCCGCATCTGAAGCGCCTGTGCGGTGTCCACCACATCCGACGAGGTGAGGCCGAAATGGAGCCAGCGCGCGGACGGGCCGACGTGCTCGGCGACCGCGGTGGTGAAGGCGATGACGTCGTGTTGTGTGGTGGCTTCGATGGCGGCGATCCGCGCGACGTCGAAGCGGGCGCGTTCACGGATGTCGCGCGCCGCCTCACCTGGAATGATGCCCGCATCCGCCATGGCGTGCGCAGCGGCGATCTCAACCTGCAGCCAGGTCTCGAATCTGCGCTCGTCGCTCCAGATGCGTCCCATCTCGGGGTGAGTGTAGCGAGCGATCACGTGAGTCGATGGTCTCCAGTCAATGGTCCAGTCCCGGGTATCGCGGCCTAGTTCAAGCTCAGACGTTCTTTCGGAAGCTGCAATCCGTTCGTCTGGCCGAGGACGGTGGCCGCCAGCGCCCCGTTCGAAAACAGATCGCCGGCCACGCGCTGAATGTCGTCGGGCGTCACGCGCTCGATTCCTTCGAGCGTCTCGTCGAGGCTGAACTGCCGGTCGAAGTAAATCTCCTGTCGTGCCAGGTGTGACATGCGGCTGGAGGTGTTCTCCAGGCTCAGCATGACGCTCCCTTTCAGATGGTCTTTGGCGCGCCGCAGCTCCGCAGCCGCCACCGGTGTCTGCCTGATCACCTTCAGCTCTTCCACCGTCAGATCGATCACCTCGCCCACGGCCTCGTT
>Ga0170475_107967911_pt1 | contig 11093 bp, 8 predicted proteins | sample Soicark_Litter_5_FD_111474 | JGI IMG/M metagenome (GOLD analysis project Ga0170475, IMG submission 111474) | Avena fatua rhizosphere microbial communities from Hopland, California, USA. Combined Assembly of 48 SPs | reverse complement strand
TCTTGGGACTACCTTGGCTGCACACCTGGGGCTCGGGCAGATTTTCCGGCGTAAAAACCGACGCCGAGCACCTGCTGGCGCAGATTTGCGAGCCCGCGCACGAACCGTCGTTCGAGCGGGCGCGCGTTTCAGCCGCGGCCGGTTAAGGCATCTTGACGAGCAGACGATTGACGAGGCCGGCGCGGCGTTCGTGGACCCAGCCGTGTCGAGCCGCGCCGGCCCGCCGTGAAGGTTCTCATCCCTCCGACGCAAATGCCCGGCTGTTTCCAAGCCGGGCGTTGCCTTACGTTCAAGGGATTCGAACCCGTGAATCGATGGGGTTTCGGCAGCCGGCGGGCAGTGGCCAAGGGACCGACCTCCTCCGACGTTTGACTTGCCTGGTAGAATGACGTCGTACGGGCCTACCGCTAAAAGGCGCCTGTCTCGACAACAGAGCTTTCGGAGCGTGTCGAAGACCTCGTGAAACGCATGCACGATACGGGCCGATGGCGTTGTTATTTGGTGGTCGTGCTCGGCAGTATGGGCGGCGCTTAGCCCGCGACGACCTCGCCGCTCGCACCGGTCGCCCGGCAGCCGGCAGAGTCTGCAGCCCTTGCCTGAGGGCTGGCCACCGGCCGAATCCCGCTTGAGCGCGAGTCGCCATGAAAGCCCGAAGCTTGATGCGCGTGCGCTTGCGTCTGCGGGTGGCGCACGGTGGACGGCGGCGGGGCGGAATCGGCAGCCATCGGCAGCGTCGCACCCCGCTCGAGCGCGAACAGCCGAAGGATCAGCTCGCTCCGTCCGGACACCTTGAGCCGACGGAATACCGCTGCGATCTGGTTCGCGATGGTTCGCTCGGAGGTCCCGCGACGCTTGGCGATTTCGGCATAGCAACGCCCCTCGACCAAGTAGCCAACCACCTCCAGCTCGGCGGATGGCAGGACTCCATTCAGGCAACGGTCCGGTCGTGGAATGCCAACCACCTGCAGGTCGATGCCGTCGTGTGTCAAATGGCTCCGGGAGCCGGCCACCAGCTGATGGTTCTTCGATGCCAGAGCGGAGCGCATCAGCAGCGGGTGTGCCCGCGAAGGCCGCCCAGACACCCCCAAGCTCTGGAGCGCGAGCCGCGCATTGAGCGCCACCGTGGACGCCGCCAGCTTCATGTCAATGGCGATGCAGTTCTGACCGTCACCGCACAGGACCGATTCGCAAATATCCAATCGGCGCCCCGAAACAGCGTGCTCACTGGGCACGCCCGTGGGTGCCAGCACCAGACCGCAGCGCTCGGTACTGAAGAACGTGCCGATCACCACCGACAAGCCGAGCACGAGCTCGCGCCAGGTGAGCGCCAGGTCGATCTCGGACACGCTCTGCTCGTCGGCGCGCAGAGCCGCATGCATGAGCTCACGATCATTCTCCGAGCGCCACTCCTGTACGACACGAAACCGGCTGTCGGAAATCTGAAAAAAAGGTGTGATGTCGGCCACTGACGACTCTCCTCCGTGTGGATGCCATCCCCCGTGTGAACCCATCGGCAGCGGAGATTGGTTTCAGCCAGTCACCGCCACTCAACACCGTGACGAATACGCCAGCCCGCATCCCTAGACCATTACACAGCGTTGCATTGCACCTCAGGCGCGCGATCCCGGCAAAATCCCGCGACAATGCGCCTAGGAACAAATTCATGGTGGTCGTGACGTCACGCTCGCCGACGCCCCGGCGTTCGCCCACTTGATGTCGCTCGCGTCAAAGCCGATGAATCGCCAGTTTCTCTGCACCAATTCGAATCTGTTTGGTGCGCGGACGCCTCTCGATGATGGCAGCCGCATCCACGACGCCCGCCGCAGCGAACTGCCGACGAATTCTGAAGACGTCGATGTTCAACTGGGGCCCGGCCATGCTGGGGTCATGCGCGAGATCGTCTTGGTAAACCCAGCCACAGGAGCTCTCGGGTAACCCACTCTGCACATCTTCCAATCGACGGCGCGCCAACGTGAGCAGCAAGTAATTGTGTCCACGATCGCCAAGCTCGAGTGTCTGGGCTCCGGACAAGGCTTGTAAGCGAACATGCTCTTCGTCCCGTGACACCGAGAACACTAGCTGGAGGTGATGCACGTCGAGATTGGCAATGGTAGCCAATGAAGTCTTCCAGACGTTGTCGGCACAGGAAAACTTCCACGTTCGTCCACTCGCGATGAAGGTCTGCTGATTCGATATCGGCGTTACGGCGAGTTCTTGTTCCAGCATCCACGAGCCGTCCGTGCCGCGGTAGACCGTTGCAATCGGGTCCTGCGGCGACGGAATGGCGATCAGGTCCGAATCGGCCTCGATCGGCTCTCCCTCATCAGCGGGGACGACCATCGTTCGAGGTTCCGACGCTTCATTGAGGCTCCACTCCTGCTCAGTCTTGCCAAAGGCGATGCGGCTCCCAATCTCCAATGGATGGAACTCCCCCGCAACAATCCGTTGACCGTTCAAGAACGTCCCGTTCCGACTGCCCAAGTCTTTGAGCTCCCAGGCGGTGCCGGTCCAGCGCAACAGCGCGTGTTGAACTGACACATAGCGCTCCGAAATATGCAGCGACGCGTTGGATGCCCTGCCAACGCTGTGATCTTGCTCGAGCGGCCGTGTGCGCCCTGACTGATCCACGATAGTGCCCATCTCTACCCCTTACGGAAGTCGGCTGTCGACCGACCATTCACGTACAAATACTCCCGCGCGGCCTCGAGTTCTAGAACGGTGCCTCCGCCGAGGCCGAGCTCAGCCGATACAGAGTCGAATGTCGGTGGCGCCAACCTCGGCTCGTGTTCGATTCGATGGAGGTACCACTCAAGAAGGTAGCTCTCCGGCAACCCGCACGCCGAGGCGTTCGGTTCGGCAACTCCGTTGCGCGTCAGCCTCGAGCGCTTATCCGCGGCACGACACGCCGCTTCCTCGTAGATTTGCGCTTCACGCGCTGCATCGCCCAAATGGCGATCGACCTCTTGCGCCAACACCTGCCTCCACTCTGCCAGCGAGCGACCACGCCCGGCGTTGGGCAAGGGATCGCGCGTACCGTCCAGGCGCGCCGCAAGCGCCCGGGCGAGCGCTTCCAGGAGAACAGCGCGGCCGCGCTCTCCAAGGTACCGGAGCTCATGACCGAGCTCAGCCGCCGTGACTGCGTCCTCCACGGGCAGGAGACGCGGTAGCCCTCGTGCCCAGTCACGAAGACGGCTCCAAGGCTCCGTGTTTGCAACCTCGAAAGGTTGGACCTCAGCGACTTCACCTTGTTCGGCGCACTGTCGCATCCGTTCGAGCAGCAGGCAGGCGTCTCGCCGCTTTGCGTCCACCCGGCTCGTCTCAACGAAAACGCGCAGCGCCTCCATCTGGCTCTCGGAGCCGGGCTCGCCTCGCGCTCGCGCAATGATCTCCCGAAAGCTGCGATCGGGATAGAAGAGAGACTTGGCGATCCGTACTAGCCGCTCGGATAGCTGAGCGTCGATGACGCCCAGCTCCACGGCGCTCACGAGCGTCGCTCGTATGTTGACCATCGCCTCGGAGGTGCTGCGGTATCCGTCGGCGGCCTCGGCATGAGCAATGGCAACTTCGTCGTCGTCCTGCAAATCGCCGCTGTGGAACGCTCGAAAAATGTCCCCCACACCCTGCATCCCGAACGCCGCCAACTCGGCTGCACGGAGGGCCCCCATGCTGGCGGCGCCGAACACGTGAATTCTCCGCGAGAGCGCCCACAGGATCTCCTTGTGCCAAACGGAGGGCACGCGCTCGAAGTAGCCATCGATGATGCCGATGGCGAATGGTGATTCGAGCGCCACTCGATACACGTCGCCGACCCGGGCAGGTGGCAGGAATACGGCATCGAGACGGCTTTGCGCGTCCGCGAGAGGCAAAGAGGGTCCAAGGAACACGACCATCGTCATGGCAGCGCTCCCGCGAGTTGCTTCTGCAAGCGCTCGACGCGCTTGCCCCCACGCCCTCCGCTTACGCCGTGATAGGGCTCGAGACCGGGGACGACCACGCGAACGACCGGAACATCGATCCCCGGCTTGGTGAGGTCTACGACGATGACCTGCTCGAGCCCCGCCTGCTTCAAACCGTGCAGCACCGTCGACAGATCCGCCTCCAGGTCGAGATTCTCTCGCGTAGGCAACGACGTGAATGCGCGTTCGCCGCGGACCGATAGCTCTTTCCTCGTCCGCAACATGAAACCGGCCTCCGTTCCCTCGCTGAACAAATGCGGGAGATTGTCGTCGCGCGATCCCGTAATCAGCGTTAGGCGGGCCTGCGCCGCTTCTGAAAGAGCGCGCGCGGCTGCTACCTCTCGGACTGGATGGCAACCGAAGCCTTCCGCAGGTGGTACGGGCCGAAACGTATTTTGGTCCCGGTCGACGATAACGGCACGCACCGCGGCGATGCCCACGTCCGACGTCATATCCCAAAGGCCCACGGCGACACCGGCCCGCTCGTAGGCGGCCAACAGCTCGAGGCAGTCTCGATCGCATACCGTAGTGAGATCGATCCGCCGCCGCCGCTGCTCGGCTTCTTGTCGACTCAGGAACAGCGTTGCTGCGTCGCGCTCGACTACCTCGCACAGCGCGTGGATGACGGCTTCGAGCCGGTGGTTACCCGAAGCGAGGCCGTTCGAGCTCAGCACAAAGCAGCCGGTTCCCGACGGGAACGGCATGGTGAGATTGACGTGCACGAGCTCGAAGGGCAGCCACATCGACCGTTCCCGGGTGATGTCAACACCCTCGATCCAAAGCAGCGGCACGTTGGGACCGAATTGGCTCAGGCCCGTGCGCGGCAGGCCCTCGACGGGAACCACTGCGTGCGAGAAGCGCATGTCGTTCCACGTCGCCAGCTTGAGTGGGTGTACGATGCGTTCAGCGTGATAGAGCTCGATCGCCTCCATGACGCCCGAGGTACGCGCCGATGCCAGCGTCACGCCCTTACCCTGCGATAGCGAAAGCGATCGAGCGTTTGGTCGGCAGACCATCACGACCGGAATGCCAATGCAGTCGAGCCCTGTCACGTCCGCCACACGCGTGATGCCGAGCGGACCAAAATGTCGAGACACCCGCGCAAGAGTCTCTTCGGCGGAGCGCGTTCGCTCGCCGCGTTCTCTGAGTTTGCGAGTCGCCATGAAAAAAGCCCTGTCGAGAACCGAATACGCGACCGCCGAGCCGACGCCGGAACCTGGGGACGCGCACCGACACGTCCCCAGCCTCTACGGCTTCAGTTAATGACGCCTGCCCCTTTGAGGATCGAGCGCAGGTTGACGACCGTACAACAAGCGCCAATCTTGAGCGCCAGGTCCTTCTTCACGAATGCCACGTATGAGCCGAAGGTCGTGAGTTGATTCACGATGCCTACCGCACCTGGGTCATCCTTGAGCAGGTACTTGTCTTGTTGCCACTCGTCCTTGTCGAGCTTGTAGATCTGCCCGGTGTCGCTAACGACAATGAGCGTGAAATCCGGATCTGCCACTGGCGGCCCGTTCTGATCTTGCGGTTCTGTCGTCGTATTTACAGCCATAGCCAATACCTCCGTTACTTCCCAAGTAGACGGCGCGCGTAGTCGCGCACCGTCGTCAGACGTCCCTTCAGGAGCTCGCTTTGATGTCGCGCGTCAATCACTTGTCCACTTGCGACACCTAGTTTCAAAGCAGCGTAGGCCTCGCTCATCGGATCCTTCGCGTTGGTTCGTTGCTCATCGAGCGCGTTCGAGCGAATGTAGTCGACCTTCGGCGGGGCGACTCCCATCTCGCCGAAGATCGCGAGCACTTCCTGATGACTCAGCGCATCGGGGCCGCCGAGCGGTAACTTCTTGTCGAAGTCAGTGCGCTCGGTCGCGGCCACGGCGAAACGCGCAACGTCGTGAAGCGAGATCCAACTGACGCGCGCGCTACCATCTCCGAAAATGGTAGCGTTTCCGTGGACCGGATCGAACCCGAACGCGGGCCCCAGCCAAGCCTCCGTGAAGTAGGTCGGCTGGAGGATGACGTGGTCGAGCCGGCTCGACCCGAGGCGGTCTTCGGTAGCCTTCTTGGCTCGACCAAGGGCGTACTCGATACCGCTCGGAGCGAACGAGACGAACACGAAGCGCCGAACATCTTGCGCCTCGGCTGCTTCTACCAGTGATGCCTGTCCCCGGCCGTCGACGGTCTCGATGGAGTCGCCTTCGCGACGGGATCTCGTTGACGTTGCGGTGGAGACGACGGCTTCGACGCCCTCGCAAGCCGCCTTGAGCGACGCTGGGTGCTTCAGATCGCCAGTGACGAGCTCCACACCACCCAGCCGCATCAGCGCCTCGCGGCGATCGGCCGCAGCATCTGCCCGCACCAGCGCGCGCACGGACCGGCCAGATTCCCTCAGAATCTTCACTATCTCGGCGCCCAGAAAGCCGGTTGCGCCTACGACCAGCACCACACCAGAGCCAAGGGTGGTCATTTTGCGCGCTCCCGAACCCTCTGCTCCTTGTGCTCAGGAACTGCAGGCGTGTGGGGCAACGACGCGGTCCGGGCTGGCTTGGCTCGATCCATAGCCAACAACGGCAACGGAGACTGCGATGGAGGCCTAAGAGACGCCCTCTGCTCGAGGTCGAGGTACGAAACGAACTCTTCGGCCAGGAAGGCGCCTCGGCGCCCCTGAAGCGCGCCGGGGTGATTCGACCGTTGGAACACGTTGCCCCCAAAAGAAGCCAGCTGCGGCAAGCCTCGTAGCACATCGACGGCTTGGCTCGGCGCAATCCAGTACTCAATCACCGTATTCAGCAAGCCGGTCACGTTCTGAAAGTAACCGAGGGGGCGAATTCCATCGGTGTCCAGCGTGGGGATCAAGGCCCCGAGTCCGAAGAGATAGGAGCCGAGCTCGCGTGTGTTCAGCTCGCGAGTCACCCGCACCACATTCAGCTTCTGACCGTCGAGCGCGCTCAAGCTCACCAACCACGGAAGGTGGAACACAAAATTCTGTGTCTCGCGCGCCACCAGCCCGTCGATTGCTCGATACTCATCACTATCCGAGCTGAGCGTCATTAGTCGCGCTAGGTCCAGCTGCTTCAGATCGTCGATACGCCACACGTGGACATACCGATAGTATTCTTTCCTACCATCGACGCGCTCGTCAATCACTTCATCATGACAGGCGAGCACGCGAGATTGCCGTCCCCGGTAGCCCGCGTACGAGATCGGGTCCGTGCTCCGCAACGCGTAGACTAGGTCCCGTATCGCGCGCGGGTCGATGCGTTGGAACCCGACAAGCCCGTGATCATCGGGCGTCAGGAACTTCTTCATGAGCTCCTCGAAGTCTGCTTGGTTCTTCTCGTGGACGATCAGCTCGACTTGCAGAAAATATTCGGACATCAAAGGCCTCTCTTGAGTTTCAATTGCTTGGCTCCAAGTAGCGCACGGCATGCAGTAGCTCTCGCTGGGCGGTCGAAAGATCAGCCGCTAGGTTGGCGCGCAACGCTCGGCTGAGGGCGTCGGTCGCAGCACCCCGCAGCACTCGCTGCTTCTGGGACAGCAGAGCCTCCGCACAAGCGACGGCCTGCTGCAAGTGTCCGGTCGCCAAGCTCGTTTCTAGCAACGGGATGAGCGCAAGGGATTGAAACGGGAAGACGAGCGTCAGCGAAGCCCACAACTCGAGAGCTTCGCGCGCCAGGGCAGACGCTTCATCGAAGCACCCTCGGCGCAGGCGCACCCAGGCCTGGTTAGCCAACGCGGCGGCGATGTATTCACGGAGCCCTGCAGAGCGCGCCACCGCGAGGCACCTTTCGGCACGCGCTTCGGTCTCGTCGATGTCGCGCAGAGACCGAGCGCTCATCGTCAAGTAGGTGAGGCAGCGAGTCAGAAGTCCCGCGTCTCCCGTCCGACGCGCAAGCTGTTCGGCAATTTGCAGCTCACCGTCGGCGTTCGTCGCCTCGCTCAGCAGCAGCGTGAAGGCGTGAAGGAACTGCGCCATCGGCAACTCCGACCTCGCACTGGCCTCGCGTGCATTGCTCAAAGCAGTCCGGGCGAAGCGCAACGTCTCTTCGTCGGCCAAGAAGCGCTGCCGCCGCAAGTTGGCGAGCACACGCGCCTGAAAGAAGCGTACGTGTTGGAGTGGAGACGCGAAGTCGCGCACCATCGGATCCAAACGCGCGACGAGCTGGTCCATGTCGGCAACCCGCGCGAGCCAGTAGTAGACCCAGAGCTGCTCGATGTGAACTTCGAGCCACTCGGCGCGTAACCCGGGTTCGGCCGGCAGCTCATCACCTAGCTCTCGCTGCGCGCCCGCGTAGTGATTCAGAGCCTCCTCATGGCGGTGCTCCATTTCCCATGTTTTGCCCAACTTCCGCAGGATGCGGGGCCGGGTCGCAGAAGGCTCGCGCTCGACGTGGCCGAGCGCAGCGTCGTACGCGGTCCTCGCTTCGTGCCGGCCGCCCGTAAGCGTTAGAACGTCACCCAGTGACTCGCTCATGGCCGCCAGTTCCAGCGAGAGCGACTGGCTGCTCGCGGCGCGAGCGAGCTCTCTCTGCTGGATGGCCTCGCGGTACAGCGTGATGGCGTCCACGTTGGCATGGCCCTGGCGAGCGTGATCGGCGGCCAGCCGCAGGTATTGCGCAGCCGAGACTGGATCCTGAGCCGCCGCGAAATGGTGACCAAGTGCGGGCCAAATCTGGTGCGCCTCCGCGCGCTCCTGCCAAGTCCGTTGGAGGACGCGAGCCGCGCTGCCATGGAGCTTGCCGCGCAGAGCCGCGTCGATTTCTCCGTACGCGACTTCGCGTAGCTTGTCGTGCACGAAGCGCAGCGTCTCGGGCTCGGGCTGCGTCAAGACGTCGCGACGCAAGAGCTCGTCGACGCCCGCCAGCATCACCTCTTCGGGAATGTCACACACCGCGCGGAGAGTGTCAGTCTCGGTCTCTCGACCTAGTACAGCAAAGGCCCGCGTGAGTTGGCGTGCGACGTCGCTGAGACTGGCCAGGCGTTGTTCGACGAGCTCTCTGAGGGTCTTTGGCAAGCCGATGGTTTCGAGCGCGCCGTGCATCAGGGCGTCGCGCGCAGCGAAGCTCCATGTATGGTCGGCGTTGCGGTAGAGCACCTTCGCTGCGACTGCTGCGCGCAAGTACTCGGCGACGAAGAAAGGGTTGCCTTCTGACTCCCGACTCACGAACTGAATCAACGCCTCATCCGGGGTCGATAGGCCCAGCATATCGGCGATCATCGACCGAACGTCGCCGGTCTCCAGGCGATCGACGCGGTGGTGCTGGACGTGGGGGCGGCACGAGAGTTCCTCTACGAGTGGGTTGAGCTCTTCCGTTCGGTGGGTCGCGAGCACGAAAATTGGTGTGCGCTCGAAAAAATCGGCCCCGAGTGACATCAGGAATGCCAGTGAAAGCTCGTCAGCCCAGCCAATGTCGTCGATCACCCACAAGATTGGAATCTCGAGTGCGAAAGACCGAAGCACGTCCGCCAGCGACTCGAACAGCTGCTTGCGAATCGTCTCCGGCGCCAGCCACGGCACGGCCGCAACTTCCGTAGCCGGAAGCTGAGCGAGAGCCGGTTCGTACAGGGCCAAGAGCCCGCGCGCTGGTCCGAGCAGGCGATCGGTGACGTCTGCCCCTCCCTGCTGGCACTCGTCGGCAATCGCCTGAAGTAGCGGGCGCACGACGTGCATCGGCTGCAGCGCAATCGCTCCGCGTGCTTCGACTGATACCGTGGAAACCTCGCTCGTGATCACGCGGAGCCGCAACGACGAGGGGACGCGAGTGCTCTCCATCGCAAGCCGTGTCTTCCCAGCTCCACTTTCACCGCCCAGTAGTACGAACGTGCCGCTCCCGTCGAGGGCGCAGTCGCGAAAACGCTCGAGCATCGTCAACAGCGATTGCCGCCCGACGAACTGGGGTCGGTATAAGTATGTAGCAGGCGGTATGCCCGCTGACTGGGGACCGATCTCGGCCACCTGTGCCAGGTCCGTAGCAACCTCGTCCGCGAAGGCAAAACGCCGGTTGGGCTTCTTTTCGAGTAGTTTCAGAACGATGCGCTCGAGGGCATCGGGCAGTCCCGTCACACGCTTGGATGGGCCCTCTACCATGCCATCGAGGTGCTTCACGAGAACACCAGCGCCCGAGAACGGAGGTTCCCCGGTCAGGAGCTCGTACAGCATGCAGCCCGCCGAGTAGAGGTCGCTACGCGCGTCGACGAATTCGCCACGAATCTGCTCTGGCGACATATAGGGGACAGTGCCTATCAATCCGCGCTGAGAGTCGAGGAGCTCGCGCCCTGCCCGCGAGTCATGCGCGGTAAGCCCGAAATCGATGAGGATCGGCTCTCCCTTGACGATCAGCACATTTTCGGGTTTCAAGTCGCAATTGACGAGCCCCTCGCCGTGCAGAAAGGCGAGCGTGCTGAAGAGACGATGGAAAACCAAAAGGGTCGGACGAAGCTCGCCCGCAGCGGCGGGTGGTGGCCCAACCAAGCTCGAATCGTACACTCTCGGTCTCTGGGCGAAGGACGCCTCAGGAGCATCCGCTTCAAGACCCTCGGTGACGCTGGCGCGCTCCGTAGGCGAAGGCGGCGAGCTGGAGCTGCGACGGTAAGGGCTCCAGACTCGCGCACAATACTGCCTGAGGGTCTCTCCCTCGAGCAGGTCCATCGCGTACCACGGTCGGCCATCCTGCACGCCGTGGTCGAGAATTCGTACGATACCGGGATGGCGAATACGCGTCAGCGCTTGGACTTCCCGCCGAATGCTCGCCAGCCATCGAGGCGCCGGTACGCGCACGGTTTTCAGCGCCACCATCTGCTCAGAGCTCACGTGGCGCGCCCGGTAGACCACTCCCATACCCCCCTGACCCAGCTGGTCCACGATTCGATAGGAACCGATCGTATGGATACCGGCGTCCAGGGGCTTCATTGAAGACCTAGTCGGGGAGATGCGAACGTGCTGGGACTCGATACTGTCACCGGAGCTCGGCCCCTCGCCGTTTGCGAGCGCGCCACGAGCCTCGGTCCGTGTTCTGAGTCAGTCAAGCTCCAACGTGCGCTGGCCTGCGACTCCAAAGGTCCGTTTTCTGCTCGGTTCGCCAAGGGCGCGCAGTGGGGAGCCCGAAGATATACCTATGTGCCTGGGGGCGGAGGG